>Ga0081535_100918_pt1 | contig 13070 bp, 14 predicted proteins | sample HotLakmasection3_FD_71020 | JGI IMG/M metagenome (GOLD analysis project Ga0081535, IMG submission 71020) | Hypersaline microbial mat communities from Hot Lake, Washington, USA - Section #3 (SPADES assembly) (version 2) | ecosystem: Environmental > Aquatic > Non-marine Saline and Alkaline >... | reverse complement strand
TAGAACACCTAGAAAGGTGGTGGCCGCATGAGAAGCACTGTAATTCCCGCTCAAGTGACTACTGTTGAAGATACTATTGCGGGTAACTTAACGCTGACACAAATTGTTCTACTGATTCTGCCAGTACTGTTGTCCACGGCTATCTATGCCGTGTTACCGCAAAAGATGGTGCTAACTAACTATAAAATACCTTTGATTATTGTTGTTTCAGTTATTTTTATTGGGTTGTCTTTACGAATTAAGGGCAGAATTGTTCTGAGCTGGCTTTCTATCTTGGCTGTTTACTTTTTCCGACCGCATATCTTTGTGTTTAACAAAAACACGAGTTTTGCTCGGGAGATTGTTACTTTCACTCCTCAAAAAAAGGTTGAGCTAGCCAAAGCCAAGCCTCTCAAAATCAAAGCAGAAGAAGTTCAAGATACTGTTTTTGATTACGAATCACTACTGCGTAATCAAAACTTAAATATCCGCTTTACCAGAAAAGGATTATTGGTAGTCAAAAACATATGAGCAATAAAACGGCATCGGCCAGACACCAGATTAATATCAAAGAAGTCAAAGACGGGGTGTTGGTGTTGCCAGGAAATAAATACCGGATGATTCTGGAGACTTCTGCCGTCAATTTTGAGTTAAAGAGTGAAGCCGAACAGGATCAGATTATTGACACTTTCCAGAATTTTCTGAATGCTTTGCCATGTTCTATTCAGATTTTGATCCGCACCCGAGAGCTAGATATCGATAGTTATTTAGAAGACTTTATGGAGCATAATAATCACGAGACTAACAAAGTTTACAAAGAACAGCTTGAGGAATACGGCCAGTTTATTAAAAAGTTGGTATCCGGTAACAAGATTTTGACTCGCAAATTCTATATCGTTATTTCCGATTCAATTGACTCTGGTAAGGGTGACTTTTCAATTATAAAAGAACAGCTTAAGTTAAACCAAGACATTATCACCAAAAGCTTAGAGCGATTGGGTATGAAAACTCGAGAACTAGGCAACTTGGAAGTGCTGGATCTTTTTTACAGTTTCTACAATCCATCCAAAACAAAAACCCAACCACTGAGACACAAAACCTTTGAAGCACTAAAAAATCATGCAAATATTCTCTAACACCCATAAAACTATCAAGAAAAAATTGAGATCCTGGTCTAAAAAGCACCGAGATCAGAAAAAACAGGTTGAGTTTGTGTTTGGTGAGCAGGACCAAGTTGATCTGATCTCCTACTCTAATCTTCAAGAACACTCAAGCTATATAGAGTTAGACGATAAATTTATCCGGACTATCTTTGTTTCCGGTTACCCATACATTGCTTCTACGGGTTGGTTGTCAATGCTGACTAATTTTAACCACAATGTTGATATTTCTTATCATATTGAGCAAGTCGATCCACTCTTAGCACTACCCAAACTGACTCGAAAAATCACGGAACTTGAATCAACTAGGCGCACGATGCAACAGCAGGGACGTATTATTGGATCGGAGATTTTGGATCCTCTGGAATCTGCTATGAGTTTAAAGGATCGAATTCTGCGCGGTCAAGAGAAACTGTTCCAAGTCTCTATCTACGTCACCGTGATCGCTGATTCACTTGCCGAACTAAATAAAGTTACTACTTTGCTTGATACGGCTCTAGCGACCAAACTTTTCTATACTAAAGTAGCGGGTTTTCAACAGCTTGAAGGTCTTCAGTCGATTTTACCCAGAGGTGAGAATCTTTTGGCACAAAAAAGAAACTTAGATAGCTCCTCGGCAGCGTTAACATTCCCTTTCACATCCTCTGAACTGGTTCAAGAATCAGGAATTCTCTATGGCATTAATAAATCCAATAATTCGTTGGTTATAGTTGATCGATTTTCTTTACACAATGCCAATAGTATTACCTTTGCTCAATCTGGTAGTGGTAAGAGCTATGCCGCCAAAGTAGAGATCCTCAGGCAACTGATTCAGAAGACGAAAGTAATTGTGATTGATCCGGAACGAGAGTATCAGCAGCTTTGTAGTAGTTTGGAAGGCACATATATTAAGTTATCTGCTAAGTCACAAGAAAAAATCAATCCCTTTGATTTCTCGATGAATGCGAGTGGTGACACTAATAGTCTGGCAGAACATATCCAAGATTTAACAGAAGTCATCTCACTGATGGTTGAAGGATTGTCTCCACAAGAGAAAGCGACACTGGATAAAGCGATTATCAAAACCTATAAAGACTTTGGTTTCACTCTGCAAGGCAAACACAAACGAGCTGGCAGTAAATATCCACTTCTCAAAGATCTTTACAAGACACTTAAAACTGAAAAGCAAAAAGCCTTGGCTACTAGATTAGAAAAGTTTGTGAAAGGTTCTCTCTCAACTGTTTTTGACTCTCAAACCAATATTCAGCTGGATAACAGGTTGGTTGTTTTTGACATTAAAGATTTACCTGAATCCATTAGGCAAATCATGCTGATTATCGTGGCTAACTATGTTTATAACCAAGTTAAAAAAGAGCCACAGAAACGCTTACTCGTTATTGATGAAGGCTGGTTGCTCTTAGAGTATGAAGAAAGCGCCAGGTTTGTTTCAGGGCTAACTAGACGGGCTAGAAAGTACTACTTAGGTGTAAGCATCATCACTCAACAAGCCAATGATTTTTTGAACAACCAATATGGCCGCGCCATTGCTTCCCAAGCTTCGCTAAGAATACTGATGCGCCAAGATACAACCACTATTAAAGATGTGGCTAGAGAATTTAAGTTAAGCGAGTATGAAGAAAGATTCTTACTCACCAGCGAAAAAGGTGAGGCTCTAATTATTGCCGATCAAAACCATGTGGCTATCAAAATTGTGGCCTCTGAAAAAGAACACCCACTTATCACTACTGATCCTAAAGAGTTATACCACCCATCATGAATTTATTTCTTGCCTGGAATGTTTTCTCCTATCGTCGTGAACTTGCTTATGTAGCCAGTGCCTTTTTGTTTGTGATTCTACTTCCATTAGTGGCCGTTATTGTACTAACCCAAACGGGTATTAATGTGGTTTCTGACACTCTGGCCGAGATCAATGAGGTTACTCAACTAGTCGAACTGAAAAATCCACTGGATGGTTCTGTATATAAAACTATCGAAGGACCATTTGCTTGGCCAGCTACTGGAGTATTTACTTTAGAATTTGCTCAGTCGAGTAAATATCAACTGTTCCACACAGGTCTCGATATTGCCGGTAATCGTGGTGATCCCATTACTCCTTTTATGAAAGGTAAAGTCATTTATGCAGGAGAAATATCCTGGGGATTTGGCAAACACGTTGTAATCGATCACGGCGATAACGTGACTTCTATTTATGCTCATCTAGATAAGATTAATGCAACAGTTGATCAGGAAGTAGAGCCTGGAGATGTCATAGGCACCGAAGGCAGCACAGGCTGGTCTACAGGGCCACACCTGCATTTTGAAACAAGAGTGTTTGGGATACCTGTTAACCCGAGGGTGTTTTTGGGAGAATGATCAAAATTAAAATGCTTGGAGTATACTTGCTAAGTTAAAACAGACAAATATGATTACTAAAGAAGAAATAGACCAAAAAGCCAGAGAATTCAACATCAACCCAACAGATGTAGAAAAAGACTACGTTTTTGGTTGGGCACTACATTCAATCTATAGCAGATCATCTCTTAATAACCTCCTGACCCTCAAGGGTGGAAATGGTTTAAGAAAAGCTTACTTACCCAATACTCGTTTTTCTAAAGATTTAGACTTCTCGCTTGAGCAGGAAATGGATATAGGTTTTCTCCACGATGAGCTAAATGCAGTATGTGCTGACATAAGTCAAAAGACGAATATTCAATTTGAGCTAAACAGAACATTGGTCAGACCAAAAGATGTTCCTATCCCTGATACAGATGTCCTAGAAGCGAGACTCTATTTTAAAGGTTTTTATGGGGAAGAGACTATTTCACTGAAGACCCAGCTTGATATTACCCAGTTCGACAAAATCTATTTACCCATACAGTCTAGACCATTAATTCATCCTTACTCCGATGGAACAGACTGCAAAGTAGAGATTCGATGTCATAAAGCTGAAGAGATCTTGGCATCAAAACTTAATAGCTTGCTACATCGCCAGAAGGTTTCAGATCTGTTCGATTTACTATATTCGGTCTTATTTACAAAAGATTTTTCCGCAAACAGAGCTGAAGTAGTGTCAACATTCTTAAAGAAAACCATTTTTGAAAATTCACCCAACTCAGCTAAGCAACAACTACAAGGAATACAACTTGAAACATATCGTCCATTTTGGGGAAGTTTGATAGCACCTGTCAGCAGCTTATTTCAGTTTGATTTTGTCGTTAATAATTTTAGCCAACTTATTGAGGAGCTGTTCAGTTTAGTCACTCCGCCTTCACCGCAACCAGCATATGCTTACTCTCCATCAAGTATCCGCAGAGGAACAGGATTTTCAGGTGGATACGGTTCCACGCCAAGCTATTTTGATTCAGGCATCAGAAACACCATTAAAAATGCTGGACAATCTTTAACCATGGTAGAACTTGATTATGATGGATATAGACGTTTGGTTGAACCATATTCCATGGAATATTATGTTCGAAAAGACGGAGTAGGGCAAGAATACTTCTGGGGTTACGATACAACAGGTGGTAAATCAGGAAAGCAATCTATTAAAAGGTTCATTTGTGACAAAATTGAATCTGTAAACCCAACCAACCATGGATTTACACCCAAATATGATGTGGAGTTCTAAATAAACGTTAATTCCCGTATAATTTACCCATGAATCCGAAAAATAAAATCAGGAAAGAATTAAAGAAGGCTCGACTAAAAGCTGAACTAACTCAAAAAGATCTAGCCGAGAAGCTTGATATTCACGTCAACTATTACGCTAGGATTGAACGCGGAGAGGAAAATCCTTCATTGGAGACTTTGAAAAAGTTGACCAAAATTCTCAAGATTAAGTCTTCGGATATTTTATCCTTTTAGTTCTTCTTCCGATTCTTTTTGTTTTTTCAAATCCTCAAAGATTTCCAGCAATAAGTCAGGATTGTTATGGCCGAGTTCGTGAACCGTTGCTTGAAGATGTTCCAATATGGCAATTGCCATTCCTGGCGTAGCATTGTCTGGATCAGTTTTCATTAGAATATTTAGGACTGTATCAATATCTTTCTCATTAATCTCGTAGTTTTGTGAGGTCTTGGTCATATCAGGCAAGTATATCACGCTCATAAAAACCTTTCTAAATTAAGAAAATTTACTGTGTCCAATGTCGTTATTTCATCGTCAATTCTTCTCATAATTTCGCGGCTTTTTGATTGTGAAAGAATATTTAAACTGCCCTCCCAAAGTATTTGCCTGTCAATAATTGCCAGTTTTCTATGGTGATTGCCTACACAAAGCAACACTTGCGCCCCCAACTCCTCAAATCTTTGTATTTCAGACTCCGACTGAATTTCCATTGTTTCACTATGCTCCATTGGATCTCGTGTAAAGATATAAACTTTGATATTTCTTTTAACCAGAGTTTGGAATATTGGAAATAACATTTTCATTCTCTCAGATGTTATGAATGGGCTTTCAATCACGACTTCATGCGAAGCGTGAAGTAAATCTTGAATAAACTTTCTATAAAAAGTAGTTTCGTCGTAGAGGGAAGAGTTAAACATTGTCATCCTCCTCCCCTGATTCAATTATCGATACTTGGCCGTTATAATAAGTAAAGCCAAATTCCTTGAGTTTTTCATACGTCTGAATCAGACTATCAAACAACTCTTGGGGTTCCACCCTAGGGACAAGTGGCTCACTTTACAAAAAAGTCCAGCCTCGCTGGATTTTTTTGTAAAGTGTTATAGCTATATTAGCTATCTGATAAGCACTTGCTTTTCTAAAAATTAATTGTGTCAATTATAGATACTTCAATAAAATATTCCTTTTTAGCTGAGTTTCATATTATCATTTCTGACTTTCATAACATATTAAATTTCATTGAACCTTCAAATGAGAATCTAGAAACATTTTCTCATAGAATCTTTGAACTTCTCCTCAGAACAGCTACTTCGTTTGAGGCAGTTTCAAAAAGAATTTTAATTAATGATGGGTATGAAACTACTCCAAAAAAAATGAATATGAAGGACTACTTTACCTTGAATAAGGTGTACAAGCTAACAGAGTACACTCTAATAATAGACTCCTGGCGTTCAGGAGCGAAACTACTACAACCATATAAACAATGGCAAAACGATACATACTCGAGATTGTCTTGGTACACTGCTTACAATAATTCAAAGCATGATAGGCATCAAAATTTCAAAGAAGCAAACCTTGAAAATCTATTAAACGCAATTGGGGGCTTATTTATTCTGCTGTATTCGCAATTTGGAAGTGATACTTTCAATAACTACCAAGAAAACACAGACTTTGATATAGATGATAGAGGATTTATTTCTTACCCCAATTTCTTCTTTGCTATTAAAACACCTCTAGAATAATTCGTTTAAGATTAATTTGATTTTAAAAAGTTAATATCTTTTTCAAACTTCCAGTTTAAACTGTGCGGGACAAAAATATCACCAGACTTTCTAAATATGACCCCAATTGTTCTATGATTTCTATCATAAATATCTTCATATTCAAATGAAATATTTACTTCTTGTTGAGAAAAGAATCCATCAGGGAAGGATAATTGTGGATTGTATTCATGAAAATCTGAGTTCGGAACAATGCTTACATCAGTTTGATGATTGAAATCTCCGAAAGAAATAACTATATTTTTTGCAATTCCTTTTCCTGAATTTTGAAACTTAATGTTCAAATTTCCACTAGGGTAAATAATGTTATTTTCTAAAACCGGCACTAGTATTGGTAAAAATTCATCTTTCCTTGTTTCTTCAGTAACTTTTGCTTGTTTATTGGCAACTTGCATGCCTGACAGGCCTGTCCAAATAGCTACTACCACAGCACCAATTACTCCAAATATCTCAAAAAAACTCCAAATAGGAATATCATAAAATTCAGGACAAACAACAGATTGATTTAACTTGTTTATAGTACTTCTACAGAGTTGTTTGTGAATAAAAGCATCAATACCAAATATATCGATAATAATCACAATGATAAAAAAAGTTAAAACCGTTGTTATCTTGTATTTTTTTACTATCCCTTCTATATCAATAGTACTAACTTTATTGCGGATATATTGAAAAAATGCTTTCATTTGGAATGGATTATATTTCACTTCCCAAGAAAATACAAAAAAAATCACCCACCAGTCAACTGCGAATACAACTCCTCAGCATACAAAATTCCACTCTCACCAAATTGCTTTCTGATAAATCGGCCATAACTGTGGATATCATCTTGAATTTCTAAAACCTGTTCCAGTAAATCAACAGTAACATCTTTGCCTTGCTCTTGTATCTCTTCTAGTGAGTAATTTGGATAATACTCATTTGTCCAAGTAACTCCTTTATTGTAAACGGCACCGTAGTGTACTAGATAAGCATGAGTACCTTTGGGAGTATCCACGGAATATATCTGGGTTAATTCAGCTGGATACTTCTGGTTCAAAAGGAACATAGCATTAAGTGCATTTTGAAAACAAAATGCATCTTTAACTGGTGCTACTTCTGAATAAACTCTTTGTTCATGCATATAGCTATATTAGTGTAAAAAAGCCCATTTATCACTAGCAAATAAGAAGTACAACATCCGTGTTGACACGATTCATTCCACACTATACGATTAACAAATCAAGATATAATAATAATTTAATATATCTCCTACAACAAATGCTAGACACCACCGATATCTTCAAAACCCTCGCAAACGCTCACCGCGTGCGAATCCTCGAGTTACTCTTTAGCTCAAACAAAGAAATGTGCGTCAACGAACTTTCCGAAAAATTGGGGATTGGCCAGTCACTAACCTCGCAAAATCTGTCATACTTAGCTACGCGAAACATCATTGAACCCAAACGCTACGGGCAAACAACTTGCTACGTTCCCGCTAATACTGCACAATCAAAATTAGTACAAAAAATACTTACAGCCGCAAACGCCAACTAAAAAAAACAAAAAGGGGCACATGCCAAATTCACAAACTAAAACATCAGAATCGCAAAACAGTTCAAACAGTAATTATTTCTTCATAGGCATCGTCGTTGTGCTTTTACTCGGTGCTGGAGTGGCGTTTTTTCAATCTTCAAACCAAAATAACTCAGTACAGCCAACAGTGACAGAACAAGCCATTACCTCCGATGAAACCATGAACGAAACCATTGGTAGTGCAGAAGAAACGAACCCAATGGTTCCAGCAAACAACCAAGACGACAGCACAACAGCATCTGCACCAGCACTTCAACCATACCAAGTGTATTCACCAGAAGCTCTCCAAGTAGCACAAGAAACAGATAACAATATTCTTTTGTTTTTCCACGCTACTTGGTGTCCTTCATGTAGAGCACTTGACTCAGAGATCACCAGCAATCTTACAGAAATTCCTGAGAACCTAAATATCTTCAAAGTTAATTACGACTCAGAAACAGATCTCAAAAAGAAATTCGCAGTCACCACACAACACACTTTAGTGCAGATCGATTCTGCAGGTAACGAAATCACCAAATGGACTGGAGGATCACGTATTGAACAATTGCTCGAGCAGGTTCAGAATTAAAGGAATTACCTTTGATTTCAAAAGTAATCTTAAACTAAAACTATGTTGCTATTACCAATTTCATTTCTAGCCGGATTATTGACCATACTCGCACCATGCGTCTTGCCTATGTTGCCAATTATTATTGGTAGCGCAGCAACTAGTGATACAAATTCAAAAACTACCAATAAGGCCGCATCCATAACTGCGCCACATCATTACATCTCTAAACGTGCTTTGCGAGTAATCCTGGCACTATCTGTTTCTGTAATCGTCTTTACCATACTACTCAAAGCTACCACCGCACTTATCGCAGTACCTGCCAGCTTTTGGGCACTCGCATCCGGAACAATTATCAGTTTCGTTGGTTTAACACTAGTGTTCCCAAACTTTTGGCAAAAAATTCCTGGTGTGCAAGCACTCAGCAACCAAAGTGGAAAAAACTTAAGTACAGCATCGCAACAAAAATCACTCTTTTCAGATTTTCTGGTTGGCTTTGCACTTGGCCCAGTCTTTACCACATGCAGCCCAACCTACTTCTTTATTCTCGCCACTGTCTTGCCAATTTCGTTTATGGCTGGATTAATCCATTTGCTCTTGTTTACACTCGGTATGGCCATTTCACTAGCTTTAATTGCGTACTTTGGACAACAAGCAACACGAACAATCAGCACCAACGCTCATACAGCCGAAACAATTAAAAAATGGCTTGGTCTGTTAATTTTTGCAACTGGCTTACTCGTAGCAACTGGCTATGACAAAAAAATCGAAACAGCTATTTTAGATTCTGGCTACGGAGCAACCATTAACTTCGAAGAATCACTCTTAGATTGGGTTCGAGAAAATGAAATGTCGCTGAGAGCACAACCACAACAAACTCAAAATGAAAATTCAGAAATTGAAATTCCTGCAAAACTGCTAGCAGATTTTCCGAACACTAATTGGAATCTTGTTCATCCAAGCGTAAAAAACATAATCCACGGCGGTGTTGGTAAAGATGACATTCCTGCAATAAACGCACCCGTTTTTGAACCAATCAACAATGCAACACAACCTGACTCTGCCCAAGCCGTAGTTCTCAAAGACGGACAAACTACTAAAGTTTATCCGTACAATATTTTAGTGTGGCATGAAATCGTAAATGATATTGTGGAAGGTGATCCAATCACTGTTTCTTTCTGTCCGTTATGTGGAAGTGCTATGGTCTATAACGGCACTTTAGATGAAGAGCAACTGAGTACCTTGCAAACAGACAAGAGCGAACTAGCAAATGAACTTGAACCACTTACCTTTGGCGTGAGTGGGAGCTTATTTGAAAGCAATAAAATTATGTACGACCATCAAACAGAATCTTTGTGGCAACAAAGCACTGGTCGTGCCATTGCTGGAGACTTGCTCGGTACAGAATTATCCCTCCATCAATTTCAACTTTTGCCAATGGGAACTATTCGTAAAAAATATCCAAACGCGCTTATCCTAAGTGAAGATACTGGTTACGATCGTGACTACAAAAGAAACCCTTACTCCGGTTACGATGAAAGCGAACAATTTATTTTTCAACCCACACAGATCAATACAACTTTTGCTCCTAAAACGTTAATGTTAGCTTTTAGAATTGGTGACACTTCAATTGCTCTACCTGCCAGCACACTCCAAGAGACTACAGAAATGAAAGACCAAATTCCTGTTTCAATTGGAGAGGAAAACGGTCTAGCAACCATACGAATCGCTAAAGAAAATGGAAAGATTTTTGTGTACAGTTCTGGTCAAGGAAATGGCACTGAAACTCAGATACCTTACTACTATGAAATGTGGTTTAGTTGGGCAGTACAGAACCATGACAACGGCGTGTTGTTTGGTGATTTTTCTTAGATACAGCTGTTTGTGTATAAATTAGCAGTCAAGACTTATTACTGCTAATTACGCTTAAAATAATAAATGCCCGATTCATCAATCTAATTCTCTATAATATTTTGATATCATTTGATACTTTTAGATATATTAATCCTTGTAATAAATACCTTTTTTATAATTACTCATTGACTTTTATTTTCATTCAGAGAGAATATACAACACATGTTACAAACTTACGCATATTTCCGTCGTTTTTGGAGCCAAGCTTAGAGCGGGGAATTTTTGCGTACAGATAACTAACATTTAAATCACAACTTTCAGAAAATAAACGTAAAAGAGGACCCCGCGCAAGCGGGTTTTTTTTTGTTTCAAAAAGGTTGGAACAGATATTAATACAAAGTAATAAAAGCAGAAAACCAATAACCATGACCAAGTCGAAAATTATAAACAAACTAAGAAAGGAGCAGTATGCAAACTGCCGAACACCTGGGGGTCCCCCTGGTACCAATAGAAAGGGTGGCTGAGCCAAAACGCGAAACCTCGGACAAAGCCACCCGCGATATGATATCACTACTACGCACCGATTTGGTGCCGAGATTCCCGTTGCTTGTGGGAGACCAAGCAATCGAATTTGGAAAGGGTCTTATGCATGTAGATACAGTGTCTCCAACATTGGGGAAGAAAAATAGGTTAGCCTTAAGAACTACTCCAGAATATGAACTTAACCCACGCGACCATGTTGAGATCATTTCTGGAATGTGTCTATTTGGTGTCTCAGGCCTCCAAGGAATCACTGAGAGTGGAGAAGCAATCAGCTTGGTAAATCCTAGAGAGTCAAAGAAAATTAAGGAGCCTTTGGTTGACGTGCAGATGTCTCCAATGCTGCATGTTTCAGAGCAAGATACACTGTATCGTGTTATCAAAACAACTGAAGCTCTGCACGATGCAAGTACAACACATTCAAGTGATCCAAATATGAGTATCAGATTTCATGTGCCAATACCTGAATACCATTTATACATGGCAGACCTACATCGTCGAGATCTGATGAGTGATGAGCTCTATTACAAAACATCGCTCATGATTTTAAAAAGAGGTCATGCTCTTGGACAATTATTAAAAAAGAGAATACCTGCTAATATTCCAATGGAAATTATGAGTCCATTGCAAGATTTCTTGCCATTACTCACGCAGTTACCACAACACGGTCGCGTTACCGCAAAAGAATTTGCAAGACATGTGGCATCAAATAATGAGTACTTTGATGCAGTTGATGTGGCTAATAAGAATACATCATATGGATCTATTGGGCAATTGTCCTACACACTTGGCTATCTGTTAACTGCTCTCTCTGCAAAAGAATCAGGTAGCAAACCACTTGCTGTCGATATAGCTGAAGAAAAGCCAATTTTAGAAGCAGCCGTAGAAGCAGCAGATAAAATGGGAGTACCTTTACATATGGGGGCACTAACTATTGCTCCGCAAATAGTACAACCCACAGGCGAGCATAACAACATGGCCACCTTTCTACACGACATGGGAGGGAGCAGCAGCCTTCGCCAACTGCTGGCAGTAGCAATTACTAATAGCAACATGTAGCAAGAAACTACAGAAAGAAAGCACGAATGCAAAAAAATATGCGAGAAAACATAGAACAACTACTTCGAGGTGCTAGCTTACTAGCATGCGGAGGTGGACTAAATTACGCAGAGCAGAAAAAAACACTGCTCAAACTCAAGCGGGCAAAAAAACTGCACAAACTATCACTCATGCCAGCGAGTGAGCTCAAGGATACAGACTTGTGCATCACTGTGGGTGAAGTAGGTGCTGCAGGAGCTCCACCGCTTGATAAAGCAGCAATCAAAAATGCTCTAGAAGTTTTTTGCTTACAAACTGGCAAGAAGCCGGTGGCAATCGTTCCGCCAGAAGTTGGTCAGGAAAGCATCGTGCTCGAAGTTGCTGCAGAGTTAGGTTTGCCTATCATCGATACTGATATGGCAGGCTGCAGAGCCGTTCCTCGGTTAACGGACTTGGCAATGGTTGTACAAAACCCGGAATACACCTTTTCACCCTTGGTAGTGCAAACTGCCAAGGGTGAGTGCCAATTCATTCCTAAACAAAAAAGTCTTGCTCTTGATGAACTGGCCGTCCGATCAGTTATTCCAGAAGGAGAAGTAGTGGTGATGCTTGGAGGGGGTATTACTGGTAAACAAATCAAAGGAATGCTTGATTACGGTTCGTACACTAAAGCAATTGCCCTGGGAGCTGCAATGGAACAAGGAGCACAAAAAAATAGTAGCCTAGTAAAAGAAATGCCATCACTCTTGCCAACGAAATGCTTGCTTGAACCTGTCTTGTGCAAAGTCACGCAAAGCAAGGAAGTTGAATCAGGCGGATTTTTGAATAACGAAGTAGTGCTTGAATCAATTAAAACTGGCCAAAAATTTAATCTGCTTGTTGAAAATGAGTACATGGAACTCACGAGCCCTGGAACAAAAACAAGTGAAGCAAAAAAGTACAGTTTTCCGCAACTCATTATGCTTGCAAAAAAATCACTCAGTCTGGGGGTGC
>Ga0081535_100909_pt1 | contig 13251 bp, 12 predicted proteins | sample HotLakmasection3_FD_71020 | JGI IMG/M metagenome (GOLD analysis project Ga0081535, IMG submission 71020) | Hypersaline microbial mat communities from Hot Lake, Washington, USA - Section #3 (SPADES assembly) (version 2) | ecosystem: Environmental > Aquatic > Non-marine Saline and Alkaline >... | reverse complement strand
CAATACTGTGATACTTTATGAGTCTGCAAGGACGTATAGCTCAGTTGGTTAGAGCACCACGTTGACATCGTGGGGGTCACTGGTTCGAGTCCAGTTACGTCCATCAAGGGTTTCAGCCTTTCCGACAAGGGGTTCAGCCATTTTCATGACTTTGCCGCTAGTACATATTGGTACTTTGTGAGGCTTGTTAAAACAGCAAATAGCGTGCAGATAACGTGCAAGCCTTTACCCTGGCTAGAATTCTGGTAATTGAGGCTGATCGAGCATGTGACCATAGGTTTCAGCCACCATGCGAGTGCTGGTGTGTCCGGCAATCTGTGCTGCTTGGGGCAGTGACCAGCCACCATACTCGATGCCATGACTCAGCAGGGTATGTCGAGCAGTGTACGGCGGTCGGTACCGAATATCCGCTTGCTGGCAAGTCTTGAGCCACACACGCTCTCTGAAGTTGTGGTCATCGATGACGCAGCCCTTTGCAGTGGTGAACACCAGGTCATCGGGCTGCGAGTCTGGAGAGCGACGGCCCTGGAGGACAGCCACCAATCGAGAGGTAAGCGGTAGCGTTCTGATGTTCACTGTTTTGGTCGCTTTGCGTTGACGGGCATACCCTGCCGTCTTACCGTCTTCAGACCGTGCCATCGCCTCACAGATCGTCACCTGCTTGCGGTCGAAGTCAATATGTTGCCATCGCAGCCCGATCGCTTCACTTGGTCGCAGCCCTAGCGAAAGCATGACGTAGCAGAAATCATAGTAATGGCGGTTCTTCCGGTCGAACTTGAGCGTTGAGAGGAACCTTTCAACCTCATCGCGGCTAAAGGGCTGACGGTTTTGTACAGAACGTGAGCACTTAAGAGGCTTAATGGCTGCGTATGGGTTCATCGGCAGCAGTCCCTGGTCTATGCACCAGCGACCAAAGGCACGTAGCAAGGTCAAGTTCTGATTGGCGATGCGGGGGGACTGTCGCGATCGCAGCATGTCTATAAATTCTCTTGCAATGTCTACGTCCTCAATGCAGCGACCAAAGCGCTTGAGATTAGAGAGCAACGGCTTATAGCGAGAGGCAATAGCCTGACCGCTGGTGCCGTCCTGTCGTCGATAGTCAATGAACTGCTCGAATAGCTGCGGGGTTCCCAGCTCCACCACGGCGATCGCGTTTTCCTGCTCTCGGTACCTATCCAATGTGGGGTCAAAGCGACCGTAGGCAATATCGGCTTGAATCTCTGAAGCCTTGCCCTGTGCCAAGTGGCGGTTGAGCGGTGTATCGGTCATCTTCAGCGACAGGTTGTAGGCATTGCCCTGGTGAGTCCATCGCAGCCGCAACATGCCGTTACGGGACGTTACGGAAACAGTCCCTTTCTTTGCACGCGATTTTTTACGTTTACGTGAAGTCATCATCATCTCCTTGAAAAAGCAAGCAGCTTCTAAAAGTTGCCGGATCTATCTGGGACATCTGGGACAACGGCTAGAAACCTGTCAATATGCAGGTTTCAACCCGTCCCAACCATTGAATTTGTCTGGGACACATCTGGGACACGGGACACATCCGGGACAAAGTGTCCCAGATGTCCCAGATGTGTCCCAGATTTTTTTTTCATCTGGGACAGCCTAGAATCCTTTGAAAACAATACTTTTAAGCCTGTGTCCCAGATGTCCCAGATGATTTTGGGTCGAAACTATCTGATTCCTGTTTCAATGCGTTGCCAGACTCTTAAACGAACACCATCGACTCTCTTTCGTGTCTGTTCCCATCCCAGGTGCTTCATCACACTGGCTACCCTTCTCTGGGTTCCAATGCTCTGTTTTTCAGGGTCAATGCGAAGGCAGTTACTCAAAATCATCTCTGTGGTGACTCCATCACTGCTGAGACCGTTGACGTAGGGCGCGATAAGGTCGGTCCATGTGTCTTCAGTGGTGTAATCGTCATTGAGAATCTGACTGAGCGCTTTCTCTTCATCGTTGAGGTCGGGTATCTCACCAGCTCGATAGGCAGCGACGGCAGCGGCCCAAATGCGATCGCGTTCCTGCTCCAGCAAGTCAATGTCGATGACCCTGGCAACGGGTATCACCCAGAAGCGACGGCTACCCGTAGGGTCAGACAAAAACTCGGTCTCATTGGTGGTGCCGACAATGATGCTCGGTCGCGGCATACTCTGCACGGTGCGACCGTAGGGCGGTCGGATGAGGTCATATTCAGTGGTGAGAAACTGCTTTACCTCTGAAACATCCTTTCGTCGAAAGACGGTCTCGAGTTCTGCCCACTCCACAAACCAGACCATGTGCAGTTTCAGCCGTTCATCTTTGTCGCTGGCTTTGCCCAACGAGTCATCAAACCAGGGGTTACTGGCAAGGCTGCGAAAGAAGGTCGATTTCTTCGTTCCTTGACGGCCCTGGAGGATGAGCGTGTATTGAGAACGGCAACCAGGGTCATAGGCACGAGCAACAGCGGCGATCAGGGTCTTTCTTAGGTAGGTATCGTGCAGCGGGTGGTCAGTGCCGAAGTAGCGGGTTGAAAGGTCGCTGAGGATGGCAGTATCGGTACCGTGCTGAGCCGATACCCGGTCGAGATACTCCACCACAGGCGAATAGGGGTTATCCCTGGCGATGCAACTGACAATCTTTTGAAAGTGGCTGTCAGGTGCTTGGATGTTGTGCTCCACGGCTAGCCGTACCTGCAAGTCATCCAGGTCGAGCGCTTCACCATCTAGTTCAATGCCCTTGGTCAGTTGGTTGAACCGAATGCGATCGCCAACCTGTTGCTTGATGCGGTGGTAGTGCTTTCGCATAGGAACATGGTTATCGCCGTAGTCGCTACCGTTGGTCTGGTCTGGTTCGACAGGTGAGGGGGCAGCGCGACGGGTTTCAACCGCGTTGAGGATGTCGTCACGGGTAGCACCATCGGCTATCCAGTCCACCACATCGGCCCCGCCTGATTTGGGCAAGCGCTGCCACAGATACGACTCAGGGAAGGCATACAGCCAACCAGCGACCGGGATACCGTTCTCCAGCAGGTCAGCTTCTATCTCTTCACAGTGTTTCAGCCCTGGCTCATCCCGGTCAGGACACAGCACGACCTGGTAGCCCTGCAAGTCTTCGAGGTAGTTAGGGTAGCCGTACTGCTTCCACTTGCCAGCGCCGCCAAGGGCACAGGTTGCCGGAATGCCCAGACTGAGCAGGGCGTTGACTTTGCCTTCACCCTCAACGAGAAAGATGCGATCGCCTTTTGCCTTCTCATTGATGGGTGAAAAGATGCGGTACAGCCTGACCTGTGACTTCACCGTATCGGGCAAGCCTTTTGCCCATTGGCAACCGTCCCAATGTCGCTGAAAGAACTGACGTTTGCCACTGCCATCGTCAATCCTCACCACTTCAGCGATGCTTTCAGCCACACCTTGATTGAGTGCATCGTAGGTAAAGACCTGGCGGTTTTCTGGTCGCGATGGTTTCTCCCAGGTGAGAGGCGCGATCGCATCGCGGATTTTACGCTTACCGTCGTCAGTGGCAGTACAGCCACACCCAAAGGCGTTGTACTTCCCAGATTTCAAGTCAATCTTGAAATTCTCTGACCCACAAACAGGGCAGTAGTATTCGCCGGTTGCGGCAGTTGATTTACCTTCAACCGGGACAAGTTGATCGAGATGGTTGATAATGGAAAAACTAGACATTTGTTTCATCATGTAACTAACAAAGCCGTGTCCAAAAGACGCGGTTTTTTTATTGGGGAGTCGCTGCATTGCCCTTGTTGAGGGCATTCAGGTATAGCCGTACGGCTCGTTCGTGCTCTTGAGGACAAGAGCGAGTAGCCAACCAATGAAGGCAAAGGTCGGTGTTATATCGGATGCCGCTCTTATGGTTTTCAGGGTTTAGGTAAACCCAATGAATTCCTTCTTTCCAATCACCTGAATCTCTACGGTCTCTTAGAAATGATTTGGAAACGCTAATAAGCTCACAAATTTTATGAGCAGTCGAGAAAGCTGGCTCAATTTTCATGGTTAAAAAGTCCTAACTCTTCTCAAGAAGTAGCACAAGCAACTGAGCGCTGCAAGCCTTTTCAGCAAAGAATTTCAGGCTTTATATGCAAATAATTGCATATATAAAATTGAGTGCAAAAAGGTGTTTTTTTGATACTTTTGAAAAGTCGATTTATCCCAATTTGAGAAATTTTTCTTCTGGAATTCTCTAAGACGCAAGCTGGCTCATGTCCAAAGCCTTCTCAAGGCTCAATAGCCCTCCATTTCGCACTTAACCCCGAATACGTTTTATTTAGGCTGCACCGTGCTTCACGTACGTTGCAGCCATTTTGGGGAATTGCCCTTCTCCTATGCCATCGTGAAGTCGTCTGATCTAACATCCGACGAGGGCTTTTCCAGGGCAAGAAATGCTACCTGTTGTCGCTGAAACCCATGCTAATTAATGGGGCAAACTCAGGAAGCAGATGAACGTTGACTTGACAAGCTTGATCCGGCGTAGAAGGGTTTAGGGGTTCCGAAGTTTAAACCGAGGCAATCCGGTACGGGAGCAAAGAATTTTTCCGTTAGGGTTTCAACAAAATCTTGCAGGGCTGAGACGCCCCTCCCCATGCTTCCAAGTTAGTGCTGAAACCCATAGGGTTCTGACAAAACCTCTTACGACTAACTCCCCTCTGTTGGGCGGCTCGGTGATATCTGCCGGAAAGGTATATGTCTTTCCGGCAGGTTGCTATCTCCTGCGAATCACTGGAACGTTCTTAACGTTCCGGTGATTAGTTATTCGGTTTAAGAGGGCAGATCTCATCATCCAGTTATTCGGTGAAATTTACTGGAACCCCTTAAGGGTTTCGGTTCGGAGTTATTCGGAAAATTGCGGTCAGACCACTGACGATCGCGGCGGCGGCGATGATGGCGATCGCAAGTTTGCTGACCATTGCCGCTGCCAACAGCAGCAGTCCGTACAAAATGGCTTCGTAGGGATATTGCTGTCCCCAACACCAGGCGCGTTGAGGCATCGTAACAATGAGCTTGAGATAGGTCATGGTTCTCCTTGCTGTCTCAGCCAACCAAAGTCAACTTCGGCCCTCGCCCCGGCTGCGTCAGCCTGACTGTAGGCGCGTTGCTCATAGCCCTTGAGGTATCGGTTATAGGCGTTGCGGTCGATGCCGCTCTTCCGTGCGGCCATCTCGTTTGCCTTGCTACCGACATCAAGACGGTCTACCAGGCGCAACAAGATTTCATCCCCAAAGGTCAGTAGGCAACTGAGCAGTAGCAGTACCAAAGGCATCGTGAGCGCTTCGACCGGGTTGAGCAGTAGGTTTTGTAGGGTCAAGAGCTGGTCGATGCCAAACGCGATCGCGTTTGAACCGATGTCGATGACGTAAACCGAGATCAGCACCCAGCGCCACATAAAATCCATCAAACCGCTACCGCCCACCCCTCGAAAAGGGTTCATGCCCAATTGCTGCACGGCCCCACTCGCTAACTGAATACTGAGGATGAGCAGAGCCAGCACCAGGGGCACATATTGCGGCAAGGCTAACTGTCGAAACCCGTCATAGCTAACCTTGGCATCGAAGATGGTTAAAGCGATCGCCCCGACCTGAGCCAGCGACTTGATCATCTGTACCCGCTGGTTACTGATGCGTTGGGTGGGTGGCTGCGGAATAGGGCGTGGTGAAGTGGTTGTTTGTTGCCGTCTCATCGGTCACATCTCCTCATAGCGGTAGTAGTCGAGTCGTTTGGCAAAGTCATCGCGACGTTTGCGAGCAGCTTGATAAGCAGCGCTGCGACCTGGTGTTGTCCCCCACATGACCTTGATGATGTCGTTACCTTTGGGACTCAAACCATCGGCATCGATGGCGCGACGATAGGACTCAAATTCACCATCCTGTTCCGGTTGTAAGGGGTCATAGGCGGCCCCGATTGTCTTGGGCGGCCAATCTTCCGAAGCGGCTGAAACCTGCGGAATTCCGGGGGAATTCGCACTTTCGACTGTTTGCGAATTCCGGTCGAATTCGAGCGAATTCCTAGCGAATTCACCTGCGAATTCGCTAGGAATTCCGTCGCCCTGATTCCCCTGCGGTTCTGTCCATGCGGTCATGTAAACGGGTGGCAGTTCTGGCACGTCAGCCATGGGGTGATAGTCATCGGCGTAGTCGTCCTTGCCTTTGTTGAACCAGGCCCAAACGGCTGACCCAACCAACCCCAAAACCAACAACACACCGATGGCACCCTCACCAGCGTTGGTATTGCTGAGGGTGGCGACGGGTGGCGTTGACGTTGGTTGAACCGTAGTTGATTGCACGGGCTGCATCTGTTGCGTACAGATGCCTTTTGCCTGAAGAGTGCTGTAGACAGCTTCAGTGCTGCTAGCCCACTCGCGGCCCCGGATCTCTTGCTGCCAGACCAGGCGACCGGGTGGGGCAACAGCCACTTCCCACCATTGGCCAGGGCGGTCTGGTGGACTAACGACGTGGTGCCTTATTTGATTGCAGTCCATAATGTGTGTGCCTATTGGGTAAATGGGCAATGCCCCGACCGATGTTGAAAGCGACGGTCGGGGCTGTTAATTGGATATTCCCATCAGTCTCTACTACTTACTAGAAAGTAGTAGTCCCACTATATAGCACTACTCACTAATGAGTACTATTAAAACATCGGCAATATTCATACATTGGAGGAATGCCAGTGAGAAACAGAATTAAAACCTTTCTTGAAGAGAGAGGAATATCGGTATATCGGTTCCAGAAAGACACTGGGATAGCTCCAAGCACGGCTTACAACCTTGCAGGTAGACCTGAGCAGCTTCCTTCGTCAACAGTTCTGACCAAGATTTGCGACACATATGAGGTGCAGCCCAACGAAATCCTGATATGGGTCAAGTCGTCAGATAACGACTAAACGGGGCAAAAACGGGTCGATAACGTGCAGATAACGTGCAAGCAGCAATAGAAATGGCTGAAACCCTTGAAATATGGACATCCATCCCCAACTTGACATCGTGGGGGTCACTGGTTCGAGTCCAGTTACGTCCATTCCCTGAAACCCCGCCACTTAGCGGGGTTTCGTCGTTTCTGAGAGCGCCTAGGATTTTCGATTTGGGTGTGGAGGCTTCCAGGATTTGAACGGAATAATCGGGGTTTTAGGGTTTTAATGGGTGCGTGATAGGTGCGTAAATCATGGCCAGAACCCCCAAAGGTGAAGTTGCAATTCTGAATAAAGGTGGTTGGATTCAGCTCCGGTGGCGATACCAGGGCAAGCGTCATTACTTATCGCTTGGTCTGAGGTACGACGCCATCAGCCTCGAAGTAGCTAACCAGAGAGCTACCCAAATAAGGCTAGACCTACTGTCAGGCAACTATGACGAAACGTTAAGAAAGTATCAGGCGGACGCCAGCCAGCAGCCTGACAAAATTGGGGCTGTTGCTCTGTTTCAGCGGTTTATTGCTTGGAAAGCTAAGCGGGTGGATAGCCGCACCCTTGAGAAGTATCACGGTTTGGTGAACTGGTTGCGCGAACATTTTGGAGATCGCCCAGCCGATGTCGACAATGCAGAAGAATTCGTGGTTTGGCTACTGGAAAACATGGAACCGGGGACGGCTAAAGAACGATTGGGATTGCTCAAGGCCGCGTGGAATTGGGGTATTGAGAATGAATGGATAGTACCAAAGGGCAACGTCTGGAAAGACTTAGATATTCGCAAGCCGCCAAAGCGACGTCCTAAAGCCTTCACAAAAGAAGAAGTCCGGCAAATTATTAAGGGCTTCGAGCAGAGCCCATCCTATCGGCACTACGTGGATTATGTGCGTTTCAAATTTACAACCGGAGTCCGAACTGGAGAAGCTAACGGGCTACGGTGGCGACATTTGAATGACGACTGCTCGGTGGTGTGGATCGGTGAGACCCATACCCATGGGCAATTCAAAGACACCAAAACTCGAAAATCTAGAGAGGTAAAGCTCGCAGCTTCGACCGCCGCTATGTTGCGATCGCGCATGACTGACATTACCGAAGGTGATGATCTGGTGTTCCCAGCGCCGCGCGGTGGTGCTATGGATGAACATAACTTTGTGAGGGTCTGGAAAGCCGTCTTAGAGAAGGTTGGTGTCCGGTATATCCGCCCCTATGACACACGTTGCACCTTCATCAGTCACTGCTTAGAACAAGGCATGAATCCGGTAGAGGTAGCCGCCATCACTGGGCATGATGTCAAAACGCTTTATCGAGACTATGCCGGGTTAATTAAGAGTCACCCGCAAGCACCAGAACTTTTTTGATTTTTTCTGGATCCTGCTGAGTCTGGAAATCCCCTACACATGCCTGAAGTTCTTACAGAGCAAGGGATTTATCCCCACATAGCATCCTACACGTACCCTACGACGGTTTGCAGTGCCTACACGGCTAGCCCGCTTTACGCCTAACACCACGTTTTTGACCGCTCGGAAGGCTGCGCCGGAAGTTTTCGATCGCGGCCTGGTGAGTCTCAGGTGCTGTTCGATTAATCAACCAATCGATAATCATTTCACGGATATACAGCATCGGAGCAGTCGGGCCGCGTCCTCGGCGAACATAGTGAACGCCTTCGATCCAGTCTTTGCGCATCAACTTTAGGGTAGCGTCATCCTTGCATTTAAGAAGTTCCAGGGCTTCATCCGTGGTCAAGAAAGTGATTTGCATTATACCCCCTTCGCTCGCTTCAACTGGTTTGCATACCAAGGTTCTGGCTTGGGTGGATTGGCGTCTAAGCGCTGTTTTGCTCGCTTTAGGCGAGTGGTAAGCAGGGCGTCGTGCTGTTTAAGCCATGACCAGAATTGCTCCTTGTCGGAATCTTCTAAAGTGTGGAGTCCGTCGAAGACACCAGATGCTTCGGCAGCTAAATCGCCATCACAAAAGTCTCTGAGGGCTTGTAGTTCGTCACTAGACAACATGACCGTTCCCCTCCGTTAGCTCGTTTTGCAGTTCAGGTAAGCGATCCAACAAATACGATCGCTCGTCTGGTCTCAGCCGCCTGAACTCTGTCTCGTAGGTAGGGCGATCGTCGTGATAGAGGTTGATCAACCGCATTAGATCAAAGTCAGCTAGGGGGCGATCGCCTTTACCCTTCAAAGCTGTTTCTACAGTTAGCGGGCAACTTTCAACAGGCACTTCCTTTGACGCACTGTTACAGTCAGTGTTGGATTCGTACTGTGTCTCGGTCTTGAGCAGGCGGATATTACTGAAGCCCATACCACCACCGCCCGATTCACGTTTACGCTCGGAGTCATAGCCAAGCTGATTTCTCAGCAAGCTTTCCAAGGAGCCAGAGAATTTGTTTTGGGCTAGAGGTCGGAGTCCAACTGATTCACAGTATTGAACGTAATTGGGGTATAGGCGCTCTTTGACCGAACAGCCTTTGGTCCCAATCTGTGTCCAAGTGCCCGGTTCGTAGACAACATTTTCGTTCACCCAGGCTGCCAAGGGATTGGTCTGGAGCAAACTATCGGCTTGGAACTCACCCATAGAACGAACGTAATCACGGGGCTTAGCGATATAAGCCTCCATCAGTTCGTCAGGCATTGCGAGAACCCAGTTAAAGAGTCCTGGCAGAAAGTCAGCAAAGTCGCCAGTAGGCTGTTTGTCGGCATCAAAGCTGAGCAAGTTTCTCGCGCTGCCTTCAGGTACTTTGTTATTGAAATAAATAGGGATACGACGCCCCCAAATCGCGCTTGAGCGGTCTGGGACTACCTCGTGATTAGTGGCAATGACCACCCAGCCATCTAAGGTGAAACCGTCTATATCGTCTGAGTTCTCGTTTTTGCGTTCAAAAATCAGATAATCATCCCCGGTCATCTGTTTCAACTTGTCTACGGCTGCTGGGTTATAGTCAGCGTCGGGAATGAAGACCAGCCGTTTTTCAAAAAATCGGGTCATCTCAAAGCGGTTGGTGGCCATGCGGTCAAAAGAAGTGCTGACAGTATTCTGCAGCCCTAACATTGCCTGTACTAACCGAATAAAGGTACCTTTGCCGTTGCGGCCATCTCCAATCAACTCCAGATACTTCTGGAAAGTGCGGCTGGTAATAGCTGCCTTCAAAATTGCTCTGAGTAGCTGCACAACAGAATCGTCACCGTCAGTTACCCAGCGCAACCACTCGATAACTGAATCGCAGGTGGCTGTTGGCAGGTAATCGTAGGGCAGTTGCCAGGTGAAGCCGTAGTCGGGGCTGTGGCCTAGGAGAGTTTGGTCAGATAGCCGCAACACGCCATTTTTGAACGGCACTAACCCGCGTGATTTAGGCCAATTACTGACAGACACACGCTGGCTAAATAGGTTGACAGTGCTGTCGATCGCACCTTGGCTGTACTGTCCATCAGCACCAGCTATATCAAGTTCACGCTGTACCAACTCCTTCATTTCAAGGTTGCTTACCCGCTCCCACTGACCGGGAGTTTTGCGACCGTAAGCGTAGAAGCTGTTTACGTCTCTGCGGTACCTAAGAAAGAGACTCCAAGTTTCCTCTAATAATGCGGCCAGTTTGCCAGCGGGTGGAATCTTGACGCCTTTGCGGTTGAATTCAATCACGTCTACAAAAGCATTACGAGTTTGCCAGGAGCCACGTCGCTTTTGCTTGGCTGCTGCTTGCCGTTGTTGTTGCCTTTCCTGTTTCTCCTGATTCCAAAGGGGTTGCAGAGCTTGGCGACGAATTCGCCGAATTTCTGGTTTGCCCAGAGCCGCGCTGTGTTCTCTAGAGTGCTTCTTACAGAACTCTTCTATGCGGCTGGTCAGCTCTGGGCAGTCAGCATCAATGACATGGGCAATTTTCCAGAGTTTGCGATACAACTTGGGTAGCGTCTCGCCATGCTGAGGTAAGGGCGATCTCTGCAAATAATCTAGCCACTCAATAAAGAGCGATCGTGGAGTTTGGGCGCTGGCCAACAGCTGGTCAAAATCTTGCTTAGTGGCACCGGCATTAAGGTATTCAGTGAAGCCCGCTTTCTCACCTGCAGACTCGGGAATCAAGGCAATTTTGCCGTTCAGGTGCAGGCCACCCATGATTAGAGCCTGCATGACGTTGGCGTTTTGCCAGCCATCAGAGTCGAAAATCAGCGGGATTCCCAACCCGTTAGGCAGGACTTTGCGGACGTGGGAGACGCCCGCGATCGCCCCTACAGGTTTGCCACCTCTGACGTTGGCCAAAAAGGCATCCTTCCAACCTTCAGTAACAGCAACTAGATCTTCAACACTGGAGCCAGGAGGTAGCCAAAGCGCTTGAGGCCCGATATTTCCTTTAGGGCTACAGTATTTTGGTGATTCGCGTCCGTCTGGATATTGCCGAGAGTCCGGTCTGAGTTGGCCCCAGGATTTCGAAAACGGGAACCAAATACCGCCGGATGGGGGCGTGTAGCCTATACTTTGTCAGGGCATAGATTTAATGTTTTTGAATGTCTGAAACTTCAAGGATAATAAGGAATCCAGTGCCGATTTGTGAGTTGTGTGGCATTGCTCCAAACAACCAGAGATGGCCGTTTTGAATTGGCCAAAATCTGGATAGTAGATCGAGTATAAACACTGCTTTTTGACGAACTTCCAAAGCCGTTCTATGAGATTCAAGTTAGGGGAATAGGGCGGCAAATACAATAATTCGATATTGAGGGCTTGGGCTTTCTCAAAGACCAAAGCACACTTTTGATACCGAGCATTATCCAACACCAGTGTGATGGGAATGCTCAATCCTAAGCCAGCCAATCTGTCGAGCAGATCGCAGACACTCTGAGCATTAATGTAAGCCTCATTGGTGACCGTAATCAGCTCGTGGGTTACCGCATTTAAGGCTCCCAGGACATTAAAGCGTTGCCGTCCAGCACCAGATTTGACGAATACCCGCTCAAAACACCAGACAAAACCCAGGTAAGCCCCCAAGACAAAGTGCGCTGCATCCACGAAAAAAACGGCTCGTTGACCCACTTGCGCTTCTGCTAAGCGGGGTTCAAGTTTTTTTTTAAGAAGGTTTCTTGGACCTCCGGGTCCGCCTTAGCGGGAACGACGCCGACCCGCCGACAACTCATTCCCATGGATTTGAGAAATTGACGGATTTGCTCTCGACTGCGCTCTATTCCGGTCAACTGTTTGACCTGCGCCGCCGCTTGCGCCAAGGTTTTCGGCGGATGTTCCCTGAAATGAGCCTCTAGGGTAACTTGATGGGCTTTGAGGTCACTTGCGGGGCGATAAAACTTGAGTTCTTTCAGACAAGGAATACCACCCTCTTCATAAGCTCGAAAATAACTGACTAACGTCGGTTCGCTAATGCGCAGTAGTTGAGCGATTTGTCCATGCGGTAATCCTTGACTCTTGAGATAGAGCGCTTCCATTTTCCGCTGTACACGCGGATGAGGATGATGAAATCGCTCGTAATGAAGGGCTTCGATATCGGTAGAGGAAAACGTGAGCTTAATCATGTTGAAAAGCTGAGTCAGAGCTTCTCTAATTCTGACTCAAAATCCTAAACTTACTTCCTGTCGCCGTATAGCATTCCCAGTAAGAATACTGAGCGATCGCTTTTCTCTTCGGATAGCAAGTAAAAAAGATGAGATTACATTATGAAGTGCTTTAAGGCTCAACAAAAATCACCCCTGAAGCCAACTCAGTCTGCTCAAAAGTAACCCCTTCACGTTTTTCGTGAATACTTTTGAGCTTGACCTCAAGTTCTCGGGTCACCTTCTTCAGTTGTCCTTCAGTCGCGGGAATAATTTGGGTTTTCCCAGCTGCCTTGAACCGTTGAAGGCGTTCTCGCAGTTCTTGTTGCTTGCGTTCTGCAAACGATCGGGCGCTCCGTTCCTGGATGTCGCAACGATTTTCATTTTCGATATCAAACTCATCTAGGGCGTTACCAAAAGCCGCTTCTAGGGCATCTTCACATTTTTTATGCAGGACGAGAACACGGTCGATGTCTTCGATAAAGTTGTGTGCGTTTGCCTTGGGTTGTCCGTACTGCATGACAGCAGACAACACCGTCTCGGAAACCGACTCGGATAGCAAGTTTCCGTCCCGGCATCGAGCCACTTTATAGGCAATTTGACTCTCTGTTTTGATCCCAGTAAACGTCCAGCGATGAGCCGCATACACATATAGTCCAGGGGGTAAACCGACGATCGCCTGATCAATCTGAGTGGCTGAGACAGGGTGCAGTTTTTGCGCTGCTGTCTCATACCGATAGCGAATCCATAGGATCAGCGGGTGGGTGGCGTCCAAAAGCTCATTACGTTTTCCCATACTGCCCGCAATTTTGGGATCGAAGAAGCAAGTG
>Ga0081535_100908_pt1 | contig 13271 bp, 11 predicted proteins | sample HotLakmasection3_FD_71020 | JGI IMG/M metagenome (GOLD analysis project Ga0081535, IMG submission 71020) | Hypersaline microbial mat communities from Hot Lake, Washington, USA - Section #3 (SPADES assembly) (version 2) | ecosystem: Environmental > Aquatic > Non-marine Saline and Alkaline >... | reverse complement strand
CGATAGACCCGCCATGTGCGGCATCCTCGGCATCGCGTCCTTCTCCGGCCCGCCCTCGCTCACCGACGCCCAGGCCGAGCGCCTCCGCGACCTCATGACCCACCGCGGCCCCGACGGCGGCGGTCTCTGGCGCTCCGGGCCCTTTCTCTTCGCCCACCGGCGCCTGGCCGTCGTCGATCCCACCCCCGCCGGCGCCCAGCCCATGGCGGACCCGACCGGCCGCTACGCCCTCACCTACAACGGCGAGCTCTACAACGACGCCGAGATCCGCAGGCGGCTCGCGGCCGAGGGCGTCCGCTTCCAGAGCGCCTGCGACGCCGAGACGCTGCTTCACGCCCTCATCCGCTGGGGCGAGGCGGCGCTCCCGAAGCTCCGCGGCATGTACGCGTTCGGCTTCGCCGACGCTGGCCGCCGATCGCTTCTGCTCGCCCGCGACCCTCTGGGCGTCAAGCCGCTCGTCTACTCCGTGCTCCCGGGCGAGCTGCTCTTTGCCTCGGAAGCGGGGCCCATCCTGAGCCACCCTCGCGTCACGCCCGCGCCCGACCTCGTCGCCGCCAGCGCCTACCTCACGACCATCCGCACCACCCTCGGTTCACGGACGCTCTTTGAGAACGTGCTCACGCTTCCGCCGGGGGAGGCGATCGCGCTCGATCTCTCCCGCGACGAGCCGGAGGCGCGGCAGTTCCGTCACGCGAAGGTCGCGCCCGTCGCCGACTGGCACGAGGCGGAGGCCGCCGAAGCCGTCCGCGCCGCGGTCGAGGACTCCGTCGCCGCCCATCTCCGCGCCGACGTCCCCCTCTGCGCGCTTCTCTCGGGCGGTCTCGACTCCACCATCACCGCGCAGCTCGCCGCCGAGCGGCACGCCGACCTCCACACCTTCTGCGCGGGCGCCCCGAGCGATTCGGACGACGACGACCTCGCGTGCGCCCGCCGCGCCGCCTCCGCGCTGGGCACGACGCACCACGAGGCTCGACTCGACGCCGAGACCTTCGCCGAGCTGTGGCCCCGGATGATCGAGCGTCTTGGTCTGCCGCTCTCGACGCCCAACGAGGTCGCCATCTACGCGGTCGCGCGCACGCTCCGCGACGCCGGGTGCGTCGTCACGCTCTCGGGCGAGGGCGCCGACGAGCTCTTTGCGGGCTACGAGTCCGCCATGATCTCCGCCCGTCGGCACGCCGGGGGGGAGATGGGCTCGATCACCGGCGGCCGCGCCCACCTCGCCGCCGGCGCCTGGATGGCGCCCGCCCTGAAGTCCGCCATGCTGCGCCCGGATCTCGCCGACGCGTTCGCGAGCGATGAGCCTCTCGCGGAGGTGTACGACGAGCTCTTTGAGGACTGCCGCGCCGCGGTGGGGGACTCGGGCGACCTCGTCGATGCGCACCTCCGGTTCATTGAGGCGATCAACCTCACGGGCCTCCTCCGCCGCCTGGACGCCGCCACGATGCTGGCTTCCGTCGAGGGGCGCACGCCCTTCGCGGACGCCGCCGTCGCGAATCTCGCGCGGTCGATCCCGACGAGCCTGAAGTTCGCGCCGGCGGCGGACGCGGGGCCCGCCGCGGGAAGCGTGGCGACCGCGACCGCCGCCGGAACCAAGCTCGTGCTTCGCCGCGCGTTCGCTGACACGCTCCCCGCCGAGCCCCTCGCGCGACCGAAGGCGAGCTTCCCGCTCCCGTTCCAGAGCTGGCTCCCGCTCCTGGCGCCTCGATTCCGCCGCTCGCCGTTCGCCCGTGAACTCTTCGCCGCCGATGCGATCGAGCAGGTCGCGGCGAACCCGGCGAAGCACTGGAAGATCGCCTGGCCCATGATGAACCTCGCGCTGTGGGGCGACCGGTGGTGGGGCTGAGGCCGCCTTACGCGCCGGGGCGCAGCCTCGGCACGCTCGCGAGCAGCCGCTTCGTGTACGCCTCCTCCGGCGCCTCCACGATCCGCGTCGCCTCGCCCTGCTCCACGATGGCCCCGTCCTTCATGACCGCGATCCGGTCGCACATGTGCCGCACCACGCCCATGTCGTGGCTGATGAAGAGGTACGCGAGCCCGCGCTCGTGCTGAAGGTCGCGAAGCAGGTTCAGGATCTGCGCCTGCACCGAGACGTCCAGGGCGCTGGTCGGCTCGTCGCAGACCACGAGCTCCGGCTCGAGCGCGAGGGCGCGGGCGATCACGATGCGTTGCCGCTGACCGCCGGAGAATTCGTGCGGCCGCCGATCGAGCGCGTCGGCGCCCATTCCGCACCGCTCGAGCAGCTCCCCCGCGCGCCGGCGGCGCTCCGCGCGCCGTCGCGCGACGCCCTGGACGAGCAGCGGCTCGCTCACGATCTGCCACACCCGCTGGCGCGGGTTCATGGAGCCGCCGGGATCCTGGAAGACGATCTGGGCGCGTCGACGAAGGCGCCGGAGAGCCTCGCCGCGGGCGCCGAGCACGTCCATGCCCCCGAGCGTCACGTCGCCCCCCGACGCCTCGATCAGCCGCAGCGCCGCGCGTCCGGTGGTCGTCTTCCCCGAGCCGGACTCGCCCACGAGCCCGAGCGTGGTCCCGCGCTCGAGATCGAAGCTCACCCCGCGCACCGCGTCGAACCACCCGCCGCCGCGGCGCGGGAACCGCACGCGCAGGTCGCGCACGCAGAGCAGGGGCGTCGTATCGGACGTGAGGGACACGTCAGGATCCTACCAGCCGCGCGTCCGCCCGCGCCGACGTGGCGACGCGCCCGCGCCGTTGGTACCTTCCCCGAAGCGGCATGAGCCGCCGTCGCGCGGAGCGCGGCGACACACCCCGGAGCGGAGCGCAGGATGCCGACCGCGATGCACACCGCCGCTGTCACGTTCACTCTCGACGAACTCCCGCCGCGCCAGCGCCGAGCGTTCCGCGCCGCCTGGTTCGCGCAGATCGGCGCCGCCGACCCGCGCATCGCCCGCCTCGGCGCGGCTCCCGACGAGACGCTCGACCACCTCCGCCGCGCCCCGCACCCGCGCGACCTTCGCCGCCAGTCCTGGGACCGCGTCGATCTGGCCGGCGTCGCCGTCGCCGCCCGCGCCGCCGCCGGCGACCCCGCCGCCTGGCGCCTCCTCGGCGAGCACCACCACCTGCTGACGCGCGCGCTCGAGGGTTTCCTCCGCTCGGGCCACCCCGCCGTCGCCTCCCGCCGATTCCTCGACGATCTCGAGCGCGCCGCTCGCGAGGACCGCCCGGGGCGGGACAACATCCGCCGGTACGCGGGCGACCGCCCGATCCGCGTGTGGCTGGTCGACCGCCTGCTCGGGCGCCACGCCGGCGAGTTTGCCACGCCGCGGACTCCGGCCGACGCCCGCCGCCTCCGCTCCGCCATCGAGCGCGTCGAGCTCAAGCGCGAGCGGCTCCGCGCCGTCGTTGGTCTTCCCGACGAGTCCCGCGTCGCGGGTCTCGTCGGCGAGGAGGTCCGTCGCTAGCCGCGGATCTCGGCCGCGGGCAGCGCCGCCAGGCGCTCCCGGACTCGCGCCCGCATCACGCCGTCACCGGTCCGGAGCGTGAGCTGCGTTCCCGGCTCGCTCTGCGCGTAGCGGACCTGCGCCATCGCGACCGCGCGATCGCCGAGCGCCGGGCTCCGCGTGGCGCTCGTCACCGCGCCCACGGGCTTCTCCTGGCCTTCGGCGTAGAGCAGGTCGCCCGTCATCGCCTCGGCCCGCGGCTCGTCGCTCTCGAGATCAAGCCCCACCAGCCGCTGCTTGGGCTTGCCAAGCGACTGAAGCCGCGCGACGACCTCCTGCCCCAGGTAGCACCCCTTCGTCGTCGACACCCGATCGGCAAACACGCCCGTCTCCTGCGGGATCGAGTCGGGGCCGAAGTCCAGGTAGTACACGGGCCACCCCGCCTCGATCCGCGCGATGTTCCACGCGTGCCACCCGCCCACCCGCAGGCCGTGCTCCGCCCCCGCGTCGCGGAGGGCGCCGAACACCACCGCCGCGTCCTCCGCCCGCGCGAGCAGCTCGAGCCCCGCCTCGCCCGTCGAGTCCTGCCGATCGACGACCACCGCGGCGCCCGCGACCTCCACCTCCCGCGCACCGCCCGGCTCGAGCGGGATCTCCCGGGCGCACGCCTTCGCCAGCACGCTCTCGGCTCGCGGCCCGTGCAGGCTCATGCGGTGCATGTGCTCGGTCCGATCGGCGATCGCCACGTCCTCCGCGAAGACGTACCCCCCGAGCGTCTCGAGAACCACCCCCGCCCGGTGGACGTCGACGTCCGCCCACATCCGCTCGCCAAGCTCGAGCAGCCGCAGGTCCGCGTCGATCCGCCCCTTGCGGTTGAGCCAGAACGTCCGCACGGATCGCCCCGACCGGAGCCCCTTGAGCTCCTGCGTCACCATGTTGTTCAGGAAGCCGATCCGGTCGGCGCCCGTGATCTCCACCGTCCCCCGCGTGGGACTATCCATCAGCAGGCACGCCTCCCGCAGCGCCGCGTACTCCTCGCCGAGCCCCTCGACCGCCTGCGCCACGTCCACCGGCTCGCGACCCTCCACGCCGTAGGGCATGAAGATCGCCCCAAGCTCCTCCAGGGGTTTGCGATTTGGGCTCCGCGTCGCCATGGTGATCACTCCAGACCCGCCGGCGCTCACCCGCCCGCGGGCGCGATCATAGAAGGCCCGCCGCCCTGTGCGCGGGCCCCGACACCCTCCGCCACCCAGGACACGACGATGAACATCGACCTCCTCAAGCGTCTCTGCGAAACCCCCGGCGTCCCCGGCCGTGAGCACCGCGTCCGCGACCTCATCCTCGACGAGGCCGGCGACCTCTTCGACGAGTTCTTCATGGACCCGCTGGGCACCCTCGTCGGCCGCCGCTTCCCCCGCATCGCGTCCCGCGCCAAGAACAAGAAGACCCAGCCCAAGGAGAACCCCGACGCCACGCGCGTCATGCTTCTCTGCCACATGGACGAGATCGGGTTCTTCGTCAAGCACATCAGCGACAAGGGCTTCGTCTACGTCGACCCGGTGGGGGGGTTCGATCCGCGGAACCTGTTCTCGCGCCGCGTCATGGTCTGCGGCGCCGACGCCGACTATCTGGGCGTCATGAACCCCGGCGGCAAGCCCATCCACATCTCGAGCCCCGAGGATCGCAAGAAGGTCCCTGAGATCCGCGAGTTCTACATCGACCTGGGCATGACCGCCGACGAGGTGAAGAAGCGCGTGCGCGTCGGCGACATGGTCGTCATGCACGAGCCGCTCATCGAGATGGGCGACAAGATCGTGAGCAAGGCGCTCGACAACCGCGTCGCGTGCTGGCTGGGCCTCGAGAGCGTGCGCGCGATCGAGAAGGCCGGCGACAAGCACGACGCCGAGATCATCGTCGCGTTCACCGTCCAGGAAGAGGTCGGGCTCCGCGGGGCCAAGACCAGCTCATTCTCCGTGGAGCCCGACATCGCGATCGGCCTTGACGTCACGCTCTCCTGCGACACCCCGGGCGTCTCCCCCGAGGACGCGACGACCGTTCAGGGCGAGGGCGCGGGCCTGCACGTCAAGGATTCGAGCTTCATCGCCGACACGGAGCTCCTCGACGAGCTCGAGGCCGTCGCGAAGAAGAAGCGGATCAAGACGCAGCGCACGGTGCTCTCTGGCGGCGGCCAGGACGGCGCCGCGGCCCAGCAGGCCGGCGCCGGCTGCCGAGCCATGGGCCTCGTCGTCGGCACGCGCTACATCCACACGGTGACGGAGATGATCGACAAGCGGGACCTGAAGGCGGCGTGCGACCTGCTCGCGGCGTGGTTGCCGACGGTGAAGTAGGTCACGCGAGGCGAAGCTCGACTTCGAGTTCGTCTTCTGATCCAGCGCGGCCGGTGCGCAGCTCGACCGTCTGGTCGTATTCGGCGGCCCGGGCCGCCTTCGTGAACTCGATCTCGCCGTGGAGCTCCCGCACGACGTTCGCCAGTTCGCATTCGCGCGAGCCGGTTCTGGTGTTTATGATCTTTCATGATGTCAACACCACGATCCGGAGCGGCGGCACGCATCACACGCGTGGCGGTCGTCGGTCTTCTGGCGCTCGGGGCAGGAGCCGTCGCCTTGGTCTCCGGCTGCTCCACCACCCATGAGAACCGCGACCCCACCGGCGAGCCCTTCCCGCGTGTGACGGGCAAGAACCTCGAGGAGCAGCCGGTGACGCTGCCCGACGACCTCGCAGGCGCCCCCGCCGTCATCCTCGTCGGCTACAAGCAGCGCGACCAGTTCGACATCGACCGCTGGTTCATGGGGCTCATCCAGGCGGACGCGCCGGCGCGGATCGTCGAGCTGCCCACCATCCCCGGCCTCGTCCCGTCATGGGCGTCCAAGTGGATCGACGACGGCATGCGCTCCGGCATCCCGGAGGAGGACTGGCCCGCCGTCGTCACCCTCTACGGCGACTCGGCGACGCCCGTCGCGAAGCTCACGGGCAACGACGGTCCGAACGCCCGGGTCCTCGTGCTTGACGCCCAGGGCCGGATCGTCTGGTTCACCGACCGCGGCTACTCCGCGACGCAGGGGCTCGAGGTGGCGCGGGTGACGCGGGCGCTCGCGGAGCGTGAATAGGACAAACGCCCCGGCTTCATCAGCCGAGGCGTCCGTGTCGCTTCCCTGCGTTCGGATCCCCGCGTCCGCGGGTTGTTGATTCGCTTCAGTGCACGATGCTCGTGGCCTTCTCGATCGCCTCGACGAGCTGGCGGAACTGGAAGGGCTTCTTCAGGAAGCCCTCGAAGCCCTGCTGGCGGAGGCCGGCGGACTGCCCGTCGGTGAGCTTGCCGCTCATGGCGATGATCTTGGTGAGCTGGAGGTCGTCGGAGCTCTGGATCATCTCGGCGACCTTGCGTCCGTCGCCGTCGCCGAGGTGCAGGTCGAGCAGCAGCACGTGCGGGCGGAATTCGGCGCACTGGAGGCCGGCCTGGAAGCCGTCGGTCGCCGTGCGGATCTCGTAGTCCGTCTGCTCGGAGAGGAGCTTCTTGATGGTCGAGACGACCTCGGGCTCCCCGTCGACGATGAGCACGCGGATCTGGTCGGTCAGCAGCCCGTCGAGCGGGATGCCGTGGTTCTTCATGAACTTGATCAGCTGCGAGACGGGGATGCGCCGGTCCTTGGAACCCGGGATTCGGTAGCCCTTGAGCTGCCCCGAGTCGAACCACTTGCTCACCGTGCGAGGGGCGACGTTGCAGATCTTCGCCACCTCGCCCGTCGTCAGCACATCCTTCCCCGTGGGCATGGTCGTCACCTCTCGTGTGCGGCGGCGAGCACGCCGCGGGCCGTGAACCGGAGCCGGCCCCCGTCACACGCAGGGGACCGACGCCCATTGACGATCGGTCCAACCGAGGCGGGTCTTGACGCCTCGGCGGGACGCGCCGCCCGCGCGGGCGGCGCAACCGGCACGATTTATCGCCCGACGTCCCATAGCTCGTCTCCCGGAGCCGCCGGGCCAGCCCGAGCCCGCTCGTCCCCGCCTCGCGTTGACGCCCGCGCGCACGCGCCGGTAGATTGATCGCTTCGCGGGATCCCTCCGGGGCCCGGACCGTATAACCAGCCCCCGGGTAAGCCTCAGGTCCGGCGCACGCCCGGCCCCTGCGCCCGATCCGTGACCCGCCGGGAGTCGTCCCGGCGCCGACGCCAGAGGAGCACGACCGTGCCCGATCGACGCCGCATCGCCGCTCTCGCCGCCGCCGCGCTGGCCGCCGTCGCCCCCGCCGCGCTCCCCGCTCCCGCCGTCGCGCAGGACGGCCAGCAGGCCTCGGCCGACCGCGAGGCCGCCCGCCTTCTCGACGACTTCGCCCACTTCGTCTACATCCGTAACGACGAGCTCGCCGCCGCCACGGGTCGGGCGCTGCTCAACCTCGACCTCACGCCGCTCGAGTTCGTCGCCGTCGTCGAGGACGACCCCCGTCTCCGCGAGCGCTTCGAGGAGACCGCGCGTCGCGCGCTGGTGATTGACGGGGTCGAGCCCGTCGCCGCCCGCCTCCGCGGGCTCTTTGAGGAAGGCCAGCTAGAGCGGGCTCGCGACCCCGAGCAGATCGCACGGAACATCCGGCTCCTCACCGACAACCCCCGCGCCCGCATGCTCGCCCGCGAGCGGCTCTCCTTCGCGAGCGAGTACGCGGTCCCGCAGCTCCTCCAGGTTCTGATGGCCCGCGCCGACCAGGTCCTCGAGTCCGAGGTCCAGCGTCTCCTGATCGAGATGGGCGCCAAGGCCGCGTCCCCGCTCCTGGCCGCCCTTCCCGAGGTCGACCGCGAGACCCAGCGCCGCATCGCCTTCATCCTCGGGCAGGCCCAGGTCCAGCGCGCTCTGCCTTACCTCTACGAGCTTCTCCGCGACCAGGACCTCCCGCGCGACGCGCGCCGCGTCGTGGAGCGGGCCATCGGCAACATCGACGGCGGACCCCGCCCTTCCGTCGACGCCCCGAATCTCTTCCTTGACCTCGCCGAGAGCTACTACCGCGAGCAGGCGAGCCTCACCCAGTTCGCGGGCGAGAGTCATCAGCTCATCTGGGAGTACGACCCCGGCTTCGGCCTGTTCCCGACGCCGGTCCGCACCGAGGTGTACCACGAGGCCAAGGCGATGGACCTTGCCGAGCACGCCATGGGCCTCGGCGCCGACCAGACCGCCGCGACCTCCCTCTGGATCGCCTCGAACTTCTCCCGCGAGATCGACTCTCCCGAGGGCTACGAGAACCCCGCGTACCCCGCGGACCGCCGCACCGCGACCTACTACGCCGTCGCGGCCGGTCCCTCAATGACCGCGAGCGTCCTCGAGCGGGGCCTGAGCGACCGCGACACCCCGCTCATCCGCCGCGCGATCTCCGCCATGCGACGCACCGCCGGCGCCGGCGGCGACTGGAGCCGCAGCCCCCTCGCCCAGGCCCTGTCGTACCCCGACCGCCGCGTGCAGTACGAGGCGGCCCTCGCCATCGCCGAGGCGCGTCCCTCGAGCCGCTTCAGCGAGGCCGACCGCGTGGTTCCCCCCCTCGCCGCCGCCATCCGCGAGGCCGACGAGCGCTACGCCCTCGTGATCGCCTCCGACATCAACGAGCAGCAGGAGCTCGCCGACCGCCTCCGCAATCAGGGCTACACGCTTCTGGCCCCCGCCGCGAACCTTGACGCCGCGCAGGCGGACATCGCCGACGCCCCCGGCGTCGACCTCATCGTCTCGAGCCTGACGGCGAACGCGACCGAGCAGCTCATCTCGGACGTCCGCGCCCGCACCAAGCTCCGCGTCGCGCCCGTGCTCGCCCTGGTCGCCGGACCGACCGCGACCGACCTCGCGGACCGCTACGCCGCGGAGGAGCTCGTTCGCATCGTTCGCGCCGGCGCCGGGAGCGAGGCCTTCGGCGAGGCGGCGTCCCAACTCGTCCAGCAGGCGGCCGGCGACCCGATGACCGAGGCCGACGCCCAGGCCTACGCGGCCGAGGCGCTCGCGGCGCTCCGCGACCTCGCCATCGCCGGCTCCACCGCGCTCGACGTCTCCGCCGCGGCCCGTCCGCTCGTGGCCGTGTTCGAGGAAGGCGGCCCGCTCACCATGGTGATCGCCGACGTCCTCGCCTACCTCGACAGCGACGAGGCCCAGCGGGCGCTTCTTGAGGCCGCGTTCGACGCCGACGGCCAGAACCGCGTCGTCCTCCTCCGCCTCGTGGGCCGCTCCGTCCGCGACCACGGCGCCATGATCGAGCAGCGTCACCTCGACCGCCTCCTCGACCTGGCCGACCAGGACGAGCTCCCCGAGGATCAGGCCGTCGCCCTCGCCGCCCTGCTCGGGGCCCTCGACCTCAAGGCCGCCGGCGGGGCCGACCTCATCCTCCGCGACGCGGAGGCCGCCCAAGCCGGCTGAGCTCGAGACCGACCACGAAAAAAACCCCCGGCGGGGGCAGAAGGTTCGCCGCCGAGGGTCGACGCGCCGGGCGCGTCAATCGTTCGTTTCTCGCGAGCCTCAGCTCGCCTCGGCCCGCGGGTGCGCCTCGTCGTACGCCTCGCGGAGCCTGTCCGTCGTCAGGTGCGTGTAGACCTGCGTCGTCGAGAGCGACTGGTGCCCGAGCAGCTCCTGCACGCTCCGCAGGTCGGCGCCGTTCTCGAGCAGGTGGGTCGCGAAGCTGTGCCTGAGCGTGTGCGGGCTGATCGCGGGGTCGAGCCCCGCCTGCCGCAGGTACTTGTCGAGCTTCCGCCGCACCGAGCGGGCGCTGATCCGCCCGCCGTGCTTGTTGATGAAGAGCACGCGATCGCTCCTGCCCTCGTCCCACGCCTGAGCGAAGCGGCGGTCGCCGCGCACCTTCTGCACGTAGTGCTGGAGCGCCCGCAGGGCGTGGGCCCCGAGCGGCACCAGCCGCTCCTTCTTGCCCTTGCCGCGGATCAGCAGCGCCTCGCCCGCCTCGTCGAGATCCTCGAAGTTCAGGTCGACCAGCTCGCTCACGCGGATGCCCGTCGAGAAGAGCGTCTCGAGCATCGCGCGGTCTCGCGCCCCGAGCACCTCGGCGTCGTTGGGCGCCGAGAGCAGCCGCTCGATCTGCTCAAGGCTGACGACCTTCGGCAGGCGCTTGACCTGCTTGGGCGTACGGATGAGCGTCATCGGGTTGCTCTCGGTGAGCCCCTGCTTGTGCGACCACTTGTAGAAGGATCGCAGCGTCGCGATCTTCCGCGCCATCGTCGCGGGCGAGTAGTTCTGCTCGGCGAGCTGCTCGAGGAAGCCGCGGATCACCTCCGCGTCCGCCTCGCAGATGCTCGAGGTGATCGTCTCCGGCTCATCGCGAGCGGGGGAGCCGCTCCGACGCGCGTCGTACGCCTCGCGCTCCTGATCCGCCGTCGCGGTCACGCCGAACTCCGCCTTGAGATGATCGACGTACTGGCGCAGGTCCGCGCCGTAGCACTTGGCGGTGTAGGGGCTGAAGTGGCGCTCGTCGATGAGGTAGCTCTTGAACGCTTCGATCATGGGCACGGCGGTCATGCTGGTCTCCCGCCCCGGTCGGAGTCCGTCTCCGAGGGGGCCACGAAGGTGGAAAGCTCGACCGTCAGTCGACGTCCGAGCCGGCGCGCGATCAGGGCGGCGTCGGTCCAGTCCAGATCCGCCGCGTCGCCCGCCGCCAGGACCGACACCCGCCGAAGCAGGTCCGACTCCTCGCCGCGAGCGCACCGGAACTCCCACCGGTGATCGCCCTTGATGAGCGTCACCCGGTGCGAGTCGGCCGCGTTGTCTCTGGCGTGATCGTGCACGCCGCATCCCTTCCGTCCCGCCCGCGGGACGCGAAGGTCCGGCGCGACGGGGCCTAGTTCTCTGCCGCCTGAGCCAGGCGCTCCCGCTCGCCCTCGAGCAGGTCCCGGATCAGCCGGTGGCTGACGTATTCCGTGAACAGACGCATGCTCGCCGTGTACCGCTCCCAACCGAGCGGCGCCCCGGGCTCGACCCGCGGCTCCGCGTAGGCTCGGACGTCCCGCTGCACGTCGACGCGGGTCGCGTCGACGTGTCTTGCCGCGGCCGTCACCGGCACGCCGAGGCGCCCGCCGGGTCCGTTCCCGAGGCCGTACTCCGTCACCCAGCCCTGCATGTCGCGAGGGTTCACCCACGCGCCGTCGAGTCCGCCCGGCCCGCCCGGCCGCGCCCCAAAGAGCGCCACCGTCAGACCAAGCTCGGGCGGGTCGTACGGATCCCACGCGGTGATCGAGCCCGCGAGGATCCCGTCGGCGCCGAGCGTCTTCGCGAGCGCGACCGCGTCCTGCGGACTGTCGATCGAGGCAAGGCCGAGCGCCCGCATCGCCGCGATCGTTCGGTTCATCGGGACCGCGCTCACGCCCTCGACCTGCTGGAGCTGATACACCAGCGCGTCCGAGACCGCGAGAGGATCCACCACCGAGACGCCCGACTCGTTCACGAGCGGCGCCACCGCCCAGAGCGCGTCCCCGCGAAAGGCATAAGGCGAGCGCAACGCGAGCGGATTGGATCGCTCCTTCTTCGGGAACACGTCGCAGCCGGGCAGCGCCCAGAGCGCGCCGAACCACGCGAGAAGAAGCATGAGCATGCGTCGTTCACTTGTCATGGCGTCCTGCCCGTCCAGGCCCGCGAATCCTCCGCGGGCGATTCCTGCTCTGGCGCCGGTGGATCCCGCGCGTCCCTGCGCGCCCTCCGGCGAAGCGGCCGTCCCTGACCGCCGTGGAAACCACGCTCCGAGGCGTTCCCGCCCCGGAGCGCCGTCGTCATTCGTCGTTCGCCACGTCCGCCAGGCCGGACCCGTCCGCCGGCTGCCCGATCGTCGCGGCCTGGATCGCGTGCCGGGGCGTGAGCGACCAGATGTTGTCCGAGCCCGAGCGGTCCGAGACGAAGTAGATGCGCCCGTCCCCGCCCCAGGTCGGACTGAGGTTCGAGTGCTGACCGTTGGTGAGCGTCGCGCGATCCGCGCCGTCCACCCGGCAGATGTAGAGATCCGCCACCGGCGGCCGCTTGCCCTGCTCCGCCCCCTCGTTCGGGATGAGACTGAACGACAGCCGCGTCCCGTCGGGCGACCAGCTCGGGTTCACCGCCGCGTGGCCCTCGACGGAGAAGATCTCCGTGGGGCGCACGCCCTCGCCGCCCGTGTAGTCGATCGTCCAGATCCCAAAGAGCCGGTCGCCGCGCGCCCGCGACCGCTGGAACGCGATCTTGTCGCCGTTCGGGCTCCAGACCGGGAACAGCCCGTAGCCGATGAACCGCCGACGCGCCGGCTGCGCCGCGTCGAGCACCCACAGCTCCCACCGACCGCTCGTCTGCCCGAGCCGAGAGAACACGATCTCGCGTCCGTCGGGCGACCAGCTCGGGTGAAGCTCGTGCGTCGCGTCGCTCGTGATCTGGACCGGCTGACCGCCCTCGACCGTGGTGATGAAGATATCCCACGACCCGCCGCGATCGGACGCGAACGCGATCCGCCGACCGTCGGGGCTGATCGAGGGCATCACGTCGTTCGCCACGTCGTTCGTGATCTGCGTGATCGTCGAGCCGCCGACGCCCGTCAGGTAGATGTCAGCCGTGGGGGAGTGCTGCGTGCTCGCGAAGACCAGCATGGAGCCGTCCGCGGAGATCTCCGGGTCGAAGTCCGAGCCCTCGGACGCGAAGGTCACCTGCGAGAGGCTCTCGAACCCGCCCGGGTTGCTCGCCGAGGCAAGGCCGTCGTTGCCCGCGCCGGGAACGTCGCCGAAGACGCTCACCGCGCCGGTCGTCGGCTCGGCCGTCGCGTCGTCGCCCTGCGGCGCCCGTCAGGTAGATGTCAGCCGTGGGGGAGTGCTGCGTGCTCGCGAAGACCAGCATGGAGCCGTCCGCGGAGATCTCCGGGTCGGCTCCATG
>Ga0081535_100907_pt1 | contig 13311 bp, 20 predicted proteins | sample HotLakmasection3_FD_71020 | JGI IMG/M metagenome (GOLD analysis project Ga0081535, IMG submission 71020) | Hypersaline microbial mat communities from Hot Lake, Washington, USA - Section #3 (SPADES assembly) (version 2) | ecosystem: Environmental > Aquatic > Non-marine Saline and Alkaline >... | reverse complement strand
AACCCTAATAACATATTTTTACTATCTACGCCGGTAGCTTTATTGAGCTTTATTACATTTTTATATCTGGGAGTCTCAACTGATCAAGATCAGATTAATACAGCTGTAATAGTTATTCAAATTCTCAGCTATATATTATTAATTGCTTCTTCTACATTAACCTTGGCTGTTTATCATATAAGAGAAAGTAATAGAAAAAAACAAACTGATAAACAGAAATCAACTGTAAAAAATGCAGTAAGACTCATTTATGAAAACAATGCATTTGAAGAACTCCCACACATATCATTAGTAGCACAGCAACAGCAACAACTTGGCTACGAGTTTATTCACAACTTTGTATTTAGAGTTAATAACAGTTTCTATATAATAAATACTGATGCGGAAGTTAATCAGATTAAAAGTGTTAAAAAATTTGATAGCTATCAAGACCTAATGAATAGCTTCATTACAAATGAAAGTAACGGATCATGATAAAAGGAAAAATTGTAGAAATTATAGACAATAGAACAGCAGCAATTAATGTTGGTACTGATAACGGCGTTAAAGTTGGAATGGTTTTTCAGATTTTTGCTAAGGGCGGAAGGGAGGTTATTGATCCTGATACAGGAGAAAAATTAGGATCATTAAAGTTTCCCAAAATGAAAATCAAGGTAACTTATGTCGCTAGCAATAAATTATCTTTAGCTGAAACCTTTGAGTACGAAAAAATAAATGTCGGAGGAATAAACACACTACAAGGTTTCTCAAATATCTTTTCACCACCAAACTATGTTAAGAAGTATAAAACCTTTGAAGTAGCACAAGAACAGAAAATGAAAATCGAAGAAGAAAAAAGCAGTGTTAAGGTTGGTGATATTATTGAGCAGGTAGAAGATGACCAAAAGTAAAAATGCTCAACCTACGCCAACAAAAAGTCATTCAACAAATATCTGATTTTATCCGAAATCCAAGCAGTGATGCTATTAACTATGGCTTAATACTCAGACAAGCCGGTTATTCAGAGTCAACATCTAAAAAACCTCATCTAGTACTCAAGTCCAAAGGGATCCAAACAGCCTTACAAGAAGAACTAAGTGATGAAAGCCTAGATATTCAAGTCAAGCTGCAGCATACTTTTTTAATCAATCAGTTTGGAAACTTATCAGTCAAAGCAAAAGCAATCGATATGTACTACAAGCTTACTGGCAAGTATCAAGCAGAAAAGATTGATGTTATTCAAGATAGAGAGATATCCGAGGCAATAGAAAATATCGGTAAGATGTTACCCTGATCTTTCTATAGCCTGTTAGCTATCTGCTCTATACGATCATGCAAAACTAGCTCTTCCTTTACTTGCTTACGAATATGCTCATATCCATAATACGCACCGGCAAGTGCTCCGGTGACAGCAGCAAAGGTATCTGTATCCCTGCCTAGCTCCATTACTTTACGAATGCTATCCAAATAGTTGTCTGTGGTAAAGAAACCCCAAAATGCTATCTTCAATGTATCAGGAGCATAGCCAGAAATACGAAGCTTGTCACTATTTTTGTCAGTATACTCAAAATCGAGTATCTCGTTTACTTCATGAGGTAACTCAAGTATGTTGCTAAGAAAGTTTTTAATTTCTGCTAACAATTCTGACTTCTTTACTCCCCAAAGAGTGAACATGATACTCATGTTGAAAATCACACATACCCATGCGTTTACTAGATTATTATGAGTGACATATGTACTGTACATTGTTTTCTCTATCAGGTCGTGTCCGTATAGACTAGTAAAATCAAGATCAAGTTTACTGTAATAGAGTGAGAGCGGAGCTGATCTCATCAGTGCACCGTTACCACCTGCCTTGTGGTCTGAACCATCGAAGTTACTCACTTTCATCGCCTTCTCTTTTCCGGCAAGCAGTACTTTAACTGTATGCTGACCGATACCATAGGCATTACCACCGGCAGAACCATAGCCTTCATTCAGCCATCGGGAGTAACGATCAAATTGATCTTCTAAATCAAACCCGTTTTCTAGAAAACTTTCAGCAAGGCAGATCATCTGTGCAGTATCATCAGTAGTAAAACCGGCAGGGAACTCTTGATTGCCACGTATGAATGGCTGCAGCACTAGCTTATTGGTAGCAAAGTGTTCCTGAATCTTATCTGCATTCCAAAACTCAAATGGTGCTCCAAAAGCATCACCATAAGCTAAACCAAACAAAGTACCTGAATAGCGATCGTGGAGTGCGTTATTCATGCTTTACAGCTCTCTGCTTAGCATATTCATAGCACTCTTTGTAAAAAGCCTGAATTGGCTCAGAGTAAATCACTGCTCTAAAGTTATCAGATACTTCAACATCATTTTCTTTCAGTATATCTAGGTTTTCTTCAATGATAGCTGCTATTAGCTCTTTAGTATCAATCTCGCTATCAAATCTGACTTGATTAGCAAATGCACCGATCATGATATCTTCACTCTGTTTTAAGACTATGTGAAAACTAACAAGCTTTTGCTGCTCTTCAGTCAGTTTGGAGTAATACTCATTTATGGCAGACCAGGGAAACGAAGCCATTGCAGATTCATCATCTGCAGTTAGCTCATCAATTTCAACACAGAACGACATTGTTCCATCACCATTACTGATATATCTTGCCGGCATAGCTCTTTCGGAGCTGAAAACTAAGTCAATAATATCTAGTAATTCACCTTCAGTCATTGTTCTCAACCATTTCTTCAATATGTTGAATTACTCCATGAATAAATACTTCCATGTTTTGAAAATCCTTATGAACGACTCTAGAAACTCCAAGCTTTTTAACTTCCTCGTTGTATGAAGGTACTGAAGATATTGCAATAATCTTTTCAACAGGGTATTTCGAAAAATCTAGGCAATGAAAAGAGCCGCATGCATGGCAATCACGATCTAATAGTATTATGTCAAAAATGTTCTTGTCTGCAGTATTCAGATAATCCTCTACCTGCGTATACTCAGCTAAGACAGATACTGCAAAGTCCTTTTCTTGGTAACGTTTTTGAAGCAACTCAATAGCGTTCATTAGTCTTGATATGGTTTTGATATCATCTTCGAGTATCAGTATTTTCATGTTTAAGATTTAGCATTAATCACCATAGTTTTTGAAAGAGAATCATGCCATCCAATTGGATTTTTACCTAAAAATGAAATCATTTCAATGGGAAAAGCTCTGACTAACGTTCTAACGAATACCTGAATAAACCTAAGATTTTCACTATTTGTACTTACGACTTTAGTGCCGGTTACAAGCTTGCCTAGTGTTCTTCCAAAGAGAAGTTCACCTAGAAATATCTGTGTTACCCACGTTAGCTGAGCGATACCATACAAAACTTCAAATTCAGCACCGATAGCTGCTAAGTGATCAGCCATAACAATTGCAACACACACGGCAACAGGAAGTGGAAGCAATAAGTAGTCTACTACCATAGTTACAAATCGTTTAGATGCTGAAGTTTTCTTCATACTAATATCCAACCTATTAATAAACCGACTAGGTGTCCAATTAAAGAAGTACGCTCATTTTTGATGTTAGCACTAACAGATTCTCCGAGGAATTCATGAAATTTAAAACTCTTCATCCTGTGTTGATAATTAAATCCAACAAAGATTACAAACCATACTAATGCTAATCCAAAACGATAAGAATCTAGCAGTGAGCTAAGTAGATATAAGACAAAAACATCAACAACACCTGACATGAATGAAAACAAACCGAGAAGAAAAAGAATGTTCTTTTGCAAGACCTTTTTAAGAAACTTGATGCGTAAACCCGACTGATAAGCTAGGAGTAGTGGAACTTTTATTAATCCAGAAATAATTGTGTAGATGAATGTTAATGTAACAGTAGCTACATAAGTAACTAGCAAACTTGGTACAGTTGCTACTATCATTAAGCCGATAATAAAAAATAGACCCGCAAGTTTAAATGTCATAATTAATTTTATCCTACCATACTAATGCGTGGATTAGTGTTGTGGATTCAAGAACAATTGGGGTTAATGAAACCTCAAGAAATAGAAGATCCAAGCCAAAGAAGGAAAGAAAAACAACGCTTCGCATTGGCTATAGGTGATCACATTCGCAAGCTCAGGGAAAAGGCGAGTATTAGTCAAGAAAACTTATCGCTCAAGGCAGGTTACTACCGCACATATGTAGGGAAAATCGAACAAGGTTTATATTCTCCAAGTTTACATACTGTATGGAGATTGGCTGATGCTTTGGGTTATGATCTCGAAACCTTTTTCAAAGGCTTCAATAAAGGAAAATAGCTCACTCTTCAATTTGCTCTGTCTTGGTTAAAAGGTAATGCAAAAGCCGGTTATCGTCTGTTTCAGAAGCATAGATACCAACTTCCAGCTGTTTGACTGATGATTTCCCAGAGATAGGATATGTGGATTTGTTTGCGATAACGACATCGCCAATTGAGTACTTTTCTTTTATCTTTTTGTATTGATCAGTAAGTAGGTGCTTGGCAATTGAATCAATTTCTTCGTTGGTGAGTGATTTAGCATCTTTTCTGCTAAGGGTTGTTTTTCTACTGGCGTAAGCAGCTGTTTCAGGGTCAAAGACATTGATTAAAACAGTATCATCAGTTCCGAACTCAATGAATGAAGGATTGTCTTCTGGTAATGGCTTATTCTGCATTTTCATTATTTTACGCTAAACCAAGATGCCAAAAAACCCTATGAAGAGCAAACACTATCTTTGATAGTATTATTTTAAAAAAGTGTTTAACGATTGGAAGAAGCTTTACATCATCAAGCTGCCTATAACTATTACCCAATGTGAACCATAAATCAGCTTCTTGTCTATTTACAAGGTTTCCGTTCTGGTCAAAATAGTTTTTATCTACATTCTCAAAAAGCAATTCGTACCAACGCTTATGAAGATAAAATCCTCTACCCGGAATAACTTCCTCCATATCTCTTAAAATTCGTCCATCGGCACTATTGGGGTCAATATTTTGCGTATATTCAAGTTCCACCTTTTTAGCCTCTCTGGGTAAAAATAGTTGGGGCATTGTAAGTTACTTTTTGAATTAGTATCCTTTATCGTCAACCCATGACCCATACGCAACCAAGAGTTACGCTTATTGTTTTTCCAGACTACCATGTATATTTGAGAGATTGTGTTAGGGACTTCACTGCGGTTTTTGATTGTACCTGAAAACGTCCATTTATAAGTATTGTTCTTCTCATCAATCAAATTACCGCTTGAGCCAGAGAAATCAAAGGCAAAATGCTTTCTTTTAGTTCTGCTGCTAATAACCAAATAGGGTACACCGATGAGTGCAGCAATACCTCCAATATCAATTAAGGGTTGTAAAATGTCTAATTCCATTGCAGCAATTATATTTTAACCCGAATAAAAAGCAAATCAAAATGCAACAAGAATAACAAACTATTTCAACCACCGGTTCTTCCACCTCTTAATTCTCTTATCCAGATCATTTACTAATAAAATCAGCTGTCTATCCACTTTACAATTGACTTCGGGTTCAACGATGCTGACCCACATTGAAAAATCCGCACCAGCGGATTTTTTAATGTGAGTTACTTGTTTCCGATGAGAATCCTTGGTTCGATCTGGCAGTCAAATAACTAAATTCCATAATTCACCTGCCAGCACGAGCGCGCGCAGCGCGCGAAGTGTCCCAGCTCATTCCACTTTCATTCTAAATCCATTTACTGCAAAGCCCTCTAAAAGTATGTATACTCATACTTAACTAAAAGAAAAATTCTAAACTTTTTATGAACGACAAAGAACGAAGCCACTCAGAGCCAATTGAAATAAAACTCACTCCTCACGAGCGCCTTAGAATAAGCTTCAGTAAACTTGGTGACATCAATATTAAAATCTTAGACAATGCTGACAAACTCGTTGGGTTCATTGATGGCAAAATTATTCGCCAAGGGGAACACTCCGCACTTATAATCGATGTTACTAGAAATCTCACAAAACCCACAGCTCTCTCAAATCTAACAAGTATGTTACTAGGTTCTAGAAGAAACAAAGATAATAAAAGGAGATCACCTCTGCCACCAATTCCTCAATTGCCTGGTCACTCTGAAATTCAGGATAGAGATAATAGCTCCCAATCAAATGATCAACATGCTGAAAAGGCTGAGTATAGAGAAAGACACAAAGGAGTAATCGGAAGAACCTTCACATTCTTACTAGAGAACAATGTAGCTCAAGTTTTAATTTCAAATAATGACCGTGAAGCAGATGCAGACAGAATGGCAGCAAACATGCAAAAGAAAAATCCAGATATTGCAGTGTCATATGTCGATGTATACAACATGACTTGCAGACTAATTTACTTAGAATCAAAGGGATTTACTGATGATACTTTTGCCCCGGTTTTAGATCTGGCAGCATCAAAAGGCATGCTTAGAAGCTGGACCGATATATAATTTCTCTTTAACGCAAGAAATCAATAAATTGCTTACCGAAACTCGAATTTTTTAAGGCTCGTATTGCCTTAGATTCAAGTTGCCTGATTCTTTCTCGAGTTACACCAATCTCTTGACCAACTTCCTCTAAAGTCATAACTTGACCGGTCTCTAAACCATATCTCATTCTTAAAATTGTAGCTTCTCTGTCGGTAACTACTCCAGAATCTAAGGCTTCAACAACAAGCTCTCGGAGTAACGTAATCTCTGCTTGTTCTTCAACAGGTTCTTCATCAGAAGACATTCTGTCTCCATACTCATCTGAATCAGAATCATCACCCATTGGTGCGTTCAAACTAGCAGGTCTTTGGTCAATTCTTGAAAGCTTATCGACAGCCTTTGCACTTAAATTAAGCTCTTGTTTTAACTCATTAGCTCTTTCGGCAATTTCAAGATTGGTTGGCTTGCGTCCAAGCTCGCTAGTTAAGGTAACACGGACTCTATCTACAAAACGAATTCTTTCGTGAACATGAACAGGAACTCGAATAGTTCGAACTTGATCAGCAAATGCTCTTGATATTGCTTGACGTATCCACCAAGTTGCATAGGTAGAAAATTTAAGACCTCGTTCATACTCAAATTTTCCAATTGCTTTTAATAACCCAAGATTTCCTTCTTGTACTAAATCTTTAAACGGGATGTTGTCTTGATCTGAATACTTCTTTGCAATTGAAATTACTAATCGGGTATTAAAATGAAACAAAATCTCTTTTGCTAATTCAGCTTGAAGAAGAACTTCTTGTAAAAGTCTTAAATAAACTAAAATTTCATGTTGCTCAGTTGGTAAGCCATCGACTTCTTCTTGTTCTTGATTTCTAAAGACCTTAACATGCTCCGTTGCTATTTTTCCTAAAGCTACAGCCTTTCCTAAAATTAATTCTTCGGCTGAGCTCAATAACTGATCGTTAGCAATATCTTTGAGATAATGTCCGAAAGTGTCATCTGCTAACAAGTGATCTCTGGATTTTGGAGATGACTTGTGCTCAATCATAACTGCTTCTAAATCAAAAACAGTCTGAACTTCTTCTTCAGATAGCAACATTTCATTAGTAAGTGGGGAATAGAATACTCTCTCGCTCATGATATTTCTCAAATATTTCTACAATTAGTACTACATATTGTCTCATGCAGAACTTGAGAAGTATATCATAAGGTATTAAACTGTTCGTTTACATACTCTTGATCAATGAAATCGCCTACAACAGGTACTCCAACTAAATTAACCAGTAACCAAGCAATTACTCCAACTACAATACCCATAACTATGGTGGCACCTAAAATACTTCCCAAACCACCGACCACTCCTCTTAAAAATACTCTTGGTAAGGAAATTTGATTTGCGAGTAAAACGTTTAACTTGTCAATTCTTTGTGCTAATTCGTTGTTACCACTCTTAGAATTATCCACATCTTGAACTTTTCCTTTTTTGTCATTTGAGACTTTTTTAATTTTTGGAGAACTGTTTGCTTTCATATGTACTAGTAAGATACCACTTCACTTCTTGCCAAACAACCCACTTTTGCTGCATACTAGTGGTACTAGATTTCAATTTGAGGACTTATCATGGACACACAAAAACTTCTCTACATCTTGCCTGATGTTGCATACATCGCGGAACTCATACCTGGAAAAAAAGAGCATACACATGTTGTTCATAATTTCCGTCAGATCAATGGAGAATTTATAGACGAAAACGAACTCATTGCTGCGAATGTCATTAAGCTTTTTAGCAAATTGAGCGCAGAATCATACCAATTAGTTTTACCTGACTTCCTTTTCACAAATACTATTGTAGAAATCAAAGAAAAAAGTGAAAGCAAAGTCAAAGAGTATATAAAGCAAACACTTTTACCAGAACTTGGGTTATCAGCAGATTCACATGTCCTGAAACCATTCATTCTGAATCAATATGGTGATAAATCTCGAATCCAGCTTTCAGCAATAGAAAAAAGTGTTCTTGCCCCAGTAGTTAAAGGTGCACAAGACGTTAAGGCAACAATTTCATCTGTCGCTCCATTAAGTTGGACAATAAAATCGTTGATCTCACTTGAACCTTCTATTAGCATAGTGCAAATGGGAAGTCGAGGATATCTCGCACTACATTATATTGGTGTTGATCAGGCTAATGATGCATCAATAGAAGATATCGAAACACTTGCCGAAACAATTAAAACCTTAAAAGGTGGCGAACCAAGTATTCAAACAGTGTACTTGTTAACCAACGACCTAATTGAAGAAAAAATCAAAGAAAACTTAGACGGAGTTGTTCCAGTCCAGCAACTCACTAGCACAAACAATGACTCAGAAATGCCAAGTTATGTGCAACAAATCATTGAAGCCGGCATGAAGTCTCTCTCTATTCCAGAATATGCAGTGCCAACGTTCAGTTTACCTAAATTCTCTGAAATAGAAGAATTCCTACAAGAGCCTCTCGATACATCGTCGGTACCCGTAAGTAATGATACAGAAGACGAAGATCTTTTAGAAACCATTGAAGATGACCGAAGCAGAACAATGCCAGCAATTAAAGAATTATCACTTGATGATGACGAAGATGAAGAAACAGAACCAGATGTAGAACCTGAAGAAGTTGAAGACAAAGAAGCAGTAACTACTAAAGCACCACAACCAGATTCTTTACCGGAGACTCCCGAAGATGAGGATGATTCTTCAGATGAAGATGAGACATCAAAAGATCTCAGTATGACTGCTGTAGCAACAAGTCACATGTCAGACATTCCTGAAACTAACCAAGATATTTCTAAATCTTCAGCTGACATTGAAACGGACAAAGAAGAAGATTCATTCAAATCGCTGTCGTCATTTAGTCATGCTACAATTTCACACGAAGCAAATAAACCAGAATCAACAACCAAAGTTGAACAAATAAAGCCTCTCATCAAAAATAAATCAGTTGTCCAACCTATGCTCAAAATGTTCTTTATTGGATTATCAGTATTCTTCGCAACCATTGGTATTGGTATTGCGATTGGCGCAAGCGTCCTAGGAATGGATATGTTCTCACCATTCATGCAAAGAAATAACCAAGATACCGTAGAAGAACAAACTCAAACTGACACACAAGAAGAAGTTGAACCGACTCCAACCCCAGAACCATCTCCTGAGCCTGAAGCACTTGAAATTGAAGAACTAAGTGTGCTCGTGGTGAACGCTACAACAAGAGCTGGCTACGCAGGTCAAATCCAAGACTCACTTGCTGAACTTGACTTTGAACAAGTAAATGCTGGAAATGCTAGCGGAGACTATGAACCTGGAATGTACCTATTAGTAGGTGAAGAATTTACTCAGACTACTGAGTTACTCGCAATCATCAATGAACAACTCGAGGAAGAATTTACCATTGGTGAAGAAAAAACAATTGAAGATGCTACAAACAGATACGATGTTGTGGTAATTCTTGCCGAGTAATTCAAACGCATTTTTACGAACTGGTCTTGAAATATTGAAAAATAAGGGTACAATCTGTTGGTATAAGCCTGATTACAGGCATTAAGTAAATGTAGATTGGAAAAGATGGCCGCTGGTCCACATGTCTCATTATCTGCTGAAACAATCACTACGATTGGCTCATTTGCTGTAACAAACTCTATTTTCACAAGTCTAATTGTAAGCGCATTAATGATTGGTTTTGCTGCATATGCTCGAACCAAGATAATTTCTACCGATAAACCAACAGGATTACAAAACATAGTTGAGCTAGTATTTGAATCATTATTCAATCTTGTTAATTCAGTTACAGAAAATCGTAAGCGATCCATGGCCTTATTCCCATTCATTGCTACCTTCTTTTTATTCATTCTGTTAAACAACTGGCTTGGTTTGTTCCCAGGTGTCGGAAGTATAAATGTTACGTACCATGATCACCTTGTCCCATTGTTTAGACCAGGAACTGCTGATTTAAACACAACATTAGCCTTAGCTATTTTCTCAGTACTCACTACCCAATTCTTTGGATTTAAGTATCTTAGCTTTGGTTATTTCTCAAAGTTCCTTAATTTCTCAAGCCCAATTATGTTTTTTGTTGGAATACTAGAAATAATTTCTGAATTTGCAAAAATCGTATCATTCGCTTTCCGTTTATTTGGAAATATTTTTGCAGGAGAAGTCTTGCTTGTAGTTATCGCATTCTTAGCTCCACTTATTGTGCCAATGCCATTTTATGGTCTGGAATTTTTTGTTGGATTTATTCAGGCTTTAGTATTCGCAATGCTGTCATTAGTATTCTTTAACATGGCAACAATTAGTCATAGCGATCATTAATCACTAATATCAATACACGTCACTATTAAAATTATAAAAATAATATAAAAACAGGAGAAAATATGACAACTGATTTCGCAATTGCAATCATCATGGGACTTGGAGGTATCGCACCTGCTATTTCTATTGGTTTAATCGTTTCTAAAGGTTTAGAAGCTATTGGACGAAACCCAGAAGCTGCAAGCAAAATTCAAACAAACATGATTTTAGGTGTCGCTTTTGCTGAAGCTATCGCTATCTACGCTTTAGTAGTCGCACTTATCTTAAAATTCGTATAAACAAAAACTGCTCAAATATAAGGAGTATCTATGGATATTAATTTCTTACAGATCCTGTTCCAGTTCATCAACTTCTCAGTTGTAGTTGGTGCTGTCAGCTATCTGTTATACAAACCAGTTCTCAAGATTCTTGAAGAAAGAACAAGTAGAATTGAAGAAGCACAAAAAGCTGCTCGAGAGACTCTTGAAGAAAAAGAACGAATCAATAAACTTGAAAAAGCAGTCATTCGCTCAGCTGATAAAAAAGCTGCAGAAATCGTTGATGCTGCACGTCAGACAGCCAAAGAAACAGAAACTGCTGCAATAGTAAAAGCTAAAGTTCAAGCTGAAAAAGAGATTGAAAAAGCTCGCGCAGGTTGGGAAAGTGAGAAATCACAACTCAAACAAGAACTTAAATCAGAGTACATTACTTCTGTAGTTGCTACCGCAAGTAAAGTTTTAGCTGCAGATTTGGATGCAAAGAAGCATTCTGCTCTAATTGATTCTCAACTAACTGATTTACTCAAGAAGATATAAACATACAAAAGAGTGAACTTATGAATAGTATTGTCACATCAGCAACCAAACTTTCTGAAACACAGAAGAAAAAAATAACAAGCGCACTGGAGAAAAAATATCCAGAAGCTCAAATATCTTTTGTGGTTGATGAGACAACTATTGGTGGAGTCAAAATAACAGTCGGTTCAAAACAAATCGACATGACATTGCAAGCACAATTGCTACAACTTCAGAAAACATTGGAAGAGGAACAAAATGGCCAATAAGGTAACTCAATCATCACTTAGCTTGCTCAAGCAAATTTCAAAAGCGAATTCTACTTTTGAGATTGAAAGTGTTGGCTCTGTTGAAGCACTCGGAGACGGTATTATCACTGTTACTGGACTAGATGATGCTCAAGCAGGAGAGTTAATTGACCTTGGAAATAACCAATCAGGTTTAGTCTTAAACCTGAATAAAGAAAATGTAGGTATCGTTGCTATTGGTTCTACCTCTCACTTAAAAGCGGGAAGTACCGTCAAGAGAACCGGTCAAATCTTATCTGTTGGTGTTTCAGACAAAATAGTTGGAAGAACAGTTAACGCACTTGGAGAACCTGTTGATGGATTAGGTTCAATTGAAACCGACAAAATGATGTTACTCGAAAGCATTGCTCCTGGCGTTATGGCAAGACAATCCGTATCAGTTCCTTTGCAAACAGGAGTAAAAGCAATAGACGCTATGATCCCCGTGGGACGTGGACAAAGAGAGCTAATCATCGGTGACAGACAAACAGGAAAAACAGCTGTAGCACTTGGAACTATTCTTAATCAAGCAGATCAAGATGTCATTTGTGTCTACGTTTGTGTTGGTCAAAAAGGTTCTTCACTTTCACAAACTCGACAAATTCTTCAAGATAGAGGAGCTATGGATTACACAATCATAGTTTCAGCTACTGCTTCCGAACCAGCTTCACAACAATTCTTAGCTCCTTACACTGGAGTCGCAATCGCTGAATACTTCCTTGCAAAAGGAAGAGATGTGCTTGTTATTTACGACGATCTTTCAAAGCATGCGCAAGCTTACCGTGAAGTCTCACTCTTGCTCCGAAGACCATCTGGCCGCGAAGCCTACCCAGGAGACGTTTTCTACCTTCACTCACGTCTTTTAGAAAGAGCATGTCGTTTAAATAAAGCAAATGGTGGAGGATCAATCACCGCTCTACCTATAATTGAAACTCAAGCAAATGACGTATCAGCCTATATTCCTACCAACGTGATTAGTATTACTGATGGTCAAATCTACCTTGAAGCAGACCTTTTCAACAAAGGTATGAAACCTGCTATCAATGTTGGTTTATCAGTATCTCGTGTCGGTTCAGCTGCACAAACAAAAGGTATGAAACAAGTAGCTGGTACTATGAAACTTGACCTTGCACAGTTCCGAGAACTCGAAGCATTTTCACAGTTTAGTTCAGACTTAGACGATAAAACAAAAGCAATTCTTGATCGAGGCCAACGTGTTAACGATGTCCTTAAACAAGGCTGGGACACTCCACTCAAGGTAGAAGAACAAATTGTTGTTATCTATGCTGCCGTTAAAGGATTCTTAGAACAAGTCAAAATTGAAGCTATCCAAGAATGGGAGCAGAGATACTTGGAATACATTAAAGCTTCAGGTAAAGAAGTTCTTGAAAGCATCCAGAAAGAACAAAAGGTTCTTCCAGAAACAGAAGATGCACTTCGAGCACATATAACTACTTTCAATGAACTAAATCCAGATTTATTAGTACTAGCAGATGCAGAATAAC
>Ga0081535_100906_pt1 | contig 13357 bp, 15 predicted proteins | sample HotLakmasection3_FD_71020 | JGI IMG/M metagenome (GOLD analysis project Ga0081535, IMG submission 71020) | Hypersaline microbial mat communities from Hot Lake, Washington, USA - Section #3 (SPADES assembly) (version 2) | ecosystem: Environmental > Aquatic > Non-marine Saline and Alkaline >... | reverse complement strand
CCGTATGATATTGGGCCCAATACAGTGAATATGTTCCGCCAATCTATCATGAATGCACGTAGTCTTTTCTGGAATGGACCCTTGGGATATTATGAACAAGGGTATGTTGACGGTACTATTGCCATAGCGCAAGAAATTCGTCGCAATCAAAACTGCTACAGTGTTGTCGGCGGAGGTGATATTATTTCCAGCCTTCCTCAAGAATTACTTACATCATTCGACTTTGTGTCGGCAGGAGGGGGTGCAACACTTGCATATCTAGCTCAAAGATCATAAAAGAGCTGAACTTGACAAAAAAGCACAAATTGCATTGGTTTGAAGCTGAACCATCAAAAATATCTATGAACGAGAAATACGAACTTTATTTTATATTATCCCCGGAGCTTAGTACCGAAAAAGTTGATGAGCAGGTTAACCAGATTAGTGCTTTGCTTGAATCGGAACTTACAGCTATTAATGTAAACGTTGACAAGGAGGGTATCAAAAAACTCTCATATCCAATCAAAAAATACACTACTGGGTTCTATGTACTTATACAATTCGAATGTGAATCTCGACCTGGATCTATAGCAAACATAGAAAAGAAGCTTAATATAAATGACTCGTTAATGCGATATATTTTGGTTAATCAGACTGATTACTACAAATCGTTAGACAAACAAAACCTGGCTAAGGAACCGGAATTTACAACTCACAGAGATCTTAATAAAGGACGTAAAAATAAAAAGTGTATTGTTAAATACCTTGGAGTTGAAGCAATCGACTACAAAGATGCCGGCTTTCTGAACCAGTTTACTTCTCCGTACGCTAAAATGTTTTCTACGGAACGAACCGGGGTTAGCTCAAAATATCAAAGAAAGATCAAGAAAGCAATCAAAAGGGCCCGCCATATGGCACTGATGCCATTTACTCCTAAGCATTTCGAGTAGAGTGTTTGATATAATTGCTATTGATTGGGGAACCAAAAGATGCGGACTTGCATTAGGCGACACTAAGTCGCTTATTTCTTTACCCTACTCCAAGCCACTCTTCAGTGAAGATCTTGAGTCTATAGTCAATGAAATACTATCGGACAATACCGGAATAAAGCTTATTCTCTTTGGTATTCCTTCTAACGCAAAAAATGGTGAAACACAAACCTCTAACAAAATTAAAACTGTGGTAGAACAATTCAAAACCCGATTCAACTGTGAGATAATTACAATTGATGAAAGGTTCTCCACAAAGGATGCCACATCTCTACTAAAAGATAGTAACGGACAAACCCCAAATAAACACGACATCAATCATATCTCCGCTCATGTGTTGTTGATGAAATATCTCGAGACTCAAAACTAGTCACAACATTCCAGATCGCAAGCTTTTGGGAATTGGTCAATTCGTAATCAAGTAATTCTGAAAGCGATGTTAAATAGTCCCTTGAAGTACTGCTCAATCTACCAAAATAGGTCTCCTTGTCGGTAGTAGCATATTTATGTGCAGCTAGTTTGAGAAATACTTGAAGGCGATAAAAATGTCGGAGAGACTCTGACGGTTCTTGTACTGATGTTGGTTTATGAACTTGGGTAAGCGATATACTTGACGGAATAGTAGATTCACTTGGTATAAGGCCCGTAAGGTCAAGATTATAATAAGCGTCATTTAGTCTGGAATGTATAGTGCGTAAAAGTACTGTATTAACTTTTCCATTTTTTGAATAATACGGCAGTATAATATCACATTGAGGCAATTTCCCTAGCTTCAAAGCCCCTGTTTGTTGATTCTTAAACTCTGCCATAGACCGAATGGTTTGGTAATTATTGGAAATGTAAATCTCAGCTTGGACACACACACCTACTCTGTATACACTTCGAACAAAACGTGCTTTTACAAAATACAAGCCGGTTATTTGTTTGGAACAAGCCAAGGACTGGATAGTAACTTTATGATACGTTCGTATAGTATCGATAGCCACAATTGTACCCGTGATCAAATATGACCTACCGTTTTGAATATTTGTAGTGTCAAAATCATACAAGGTCTCGTATTTGTATGGAAAATATGTGATCAAGTCATACAAACTCACGATGCCCGCCTGGCTCAACTTCAGTATTTGATTGTTTGTTACAATTGTTGATAGATCACTCATGTACAATTCTAGTAATGGATACAATCGATGATCTTGACAATACCTTAGCAATATGTTCTGATAGATAAGCGAATGCTGAATGTATTGCAACAGACTGGCGCTATCGTCTAGTGGTTAGGACACAGGATTTTCATTCCTGCAACCGGGGTTCGATTCCCCGTAGCGCTGCCACCAATGCGAATCATGTATATAAAAAAATTTTTTCGAGATTATTCTCTCTTGTTCGTTTCACCGCTCGCATTGGAAAAATGCAATAATCGATCGATACAACATGGTATTTGGTATGTTATCCATAGTCTTTGGTTTGGAATTATTCTTGGTGTGGTTTTTTCTCTCACAGCTATTTCCGTGGGCGAGGCGTTAGGTTATGACGCCAATGAGAACAATCTTCTTTCAGATTTTATACAAAACAACTCCTTTCTTACGGTACTCCTTCTTTCGAGCGTGACGGCACCAATAACCGAAGAGGTTTCATTCAGGCTATTTCTTGATAGAAACAGATATGTATTTGCGATTGGGCTGTTACTTCTTAATGTCTTTGTATTGAGCGTTATTGGTCTTTCTTTGATACTTATTCCACTTGTAGTGCTAACCATTCCCTTTGCCCTGAGTGCACTATTATTAAGTAAAGATAGTTTTTTGACGTCGATTTATGAGAGGTTATTCCCGCTCTGGGTATGGGGGTCTACGATCTTATTTTCGCTTATGCACCTAGCGAATTATACTAATCTTGAACAGATTGGGCCCCTTGCGCTGCTTTTTGTAATAACCCAGCTTATATCAGGTTCTTTGTATGTATTCTTGCGTATACGATTCGGATTTTGGTACTGTTTTGCATCCCACGCACTATTCAATGGTATAGTAATCACTTACATTAATTTTTTTGGGCAAATTCAATTATAGTAACGGTCGAGTTATTTTTTTTCATTCAATGTCGATACGCGGTGATTCAAAAACTGAATAAACTCTTCCCTAAGATCATCTCTCTGCAAAGCATAATCAACGGTTGCTTTGACAAAGCCGATTTTGGAACCGCAATCGTATCCATGCTTGGGTGGTACCAAAGCATACAGCTGCTCACCCTCCTCGAGTAACCTGATAAATGCATCCGCAAGTCTTATCTCCCCATCCTTGGTTGTTGAATCCGCATGAGAGAGCGTCTTGATAACGCGGGGTGTGATAACTGAGTAACCGGCATTAATTAGGGTCGAAGGAGCTTCGTTAATGAGAGGCTTCTCTACGAATGTGTCAATTTTTACTATGTCCTCTGTGTGAGTTTCTGAAAATGCAATTACTCCATACTGATCAACAAGAGATTGATCAACTATATCGGCTGCGATAATCGGCTTTTGATATTTATCGAAATAATCTATCATTTTTTTCAGCGTCATATTTTCCTTAGGCATGATATAATCCGGGAACACTACCAGAACGCTCTCATCAGGATCAATAAAAGGTTTGGCACACAGTATTGCCGCACCGTCTCCGTTTTGCACAGGCTGCCTTACATACGCAAAATTAGCCAAATTAGAAATATTGTTCACCGCATCAGCCAAGGCCTGCTTGTTTTTAGCCATGAGCTTTACATCCAATTCAACACTATAATCAAAATGATTTTCTATACTTGATTTTCCTCGACCGGTTACGAATATGATATTCTCTATTCCTGCTTCAGCAGCTTCCTCTACAAGATATTGAATAATTGGCTTATCGACAATTGGTAACATTTCTTTTGGCTGGGCTTTGGTTGCAGGAAGAAATCGTGTTCCATATCCTGCTACTGGAAAAATTGCTTTCTTTATACTCATATTCTTTAATTTGCTGTTTACCTTGAATGTATCCTCCCAAAATTAGCTTGTCAATATGTTCATATTTGGTTTTGCAGAAATTAATCCCAATTACAAGACAATAGATCTTGACAAAATACCGATATACTATTATAAAACAGCAATATGGCCGACAAAAAGATTAAGCAAGAAATCAAGATGGTAATCCAGGCCGGTAAAGCTGTCGCAGGACCTCCCGTGGGTTCTACATTGGGTCCAACCGGTATTAACTTAATGCAGTTCGTAAAGGATTTTAATGATGCTACGTCATCAATGACTGGAGCTGTACCTGTTATTATTACTATTTATGATGACCGATCATTCACCTTCGTTCTCAAGACTGCTCCCGTATCCGAACTTATCAAACAGGCTTTGAAGCTACAATCAGGTTCCGGTGATCCATTACGAAAGAAAGTGGGCAAGTTATCCCATGCTCAGGTACTCGAAATCGCCGAAAAGAAAATGGAGGATCTCAACTGCTACACTGTAGACCAAGCTGCCAGAATGGTTGAGGGAACAGCTCGCAGTATGGGCGTTCAAACCGAAGCAGCATAAACAATAACTCAACATCTTGCTTATTACGAATGTAAGCTGGGAGAATATACTATTCGTTAACACCACACTACTATGATTACACAAACTACTACCCCAACCAAAAGACGATCCAAGAAATACAAAGCTAATGTAGCCAAAATCAAAGAAGCTCTTGGAGAAAAAGAGATACTAACACTTGATGAAGCAATATCGGTATTATTCGAGCTAGATCAACCTAACTATAAAGATGGTGCGATGGTCGAGTTCCACGCCAAACTCAATATTAATCCAACCAAGTCTGATCAGTTGATTAGAGCCTCCGTTGTATTACCTCACGGAACCGGTAAAAAAGTTACTGTTGTGGCTTTCGTACCCCCCGAACTCGAGGAAGAAGCAAAAAAAGCAGGCGCTGACATAGTTGGATCTGATGAGTTAATCGAAGAAATCAAGAAAACCGGAAATATCAATTTTGATAAAGCAGTTGCTCATCCTGAGATGATGAAAAAACTTCCTTCGATTGCGCGTATTCTTGGTACTGCAGGAGTAATGCCTAACCCAAAAACAGGTACGGTTGGAGAAAATGTTGCTGACATGATAAAGCTAATCAAAGCAGGTAAAGTCGACTTCAAAAACGACAAAACCGCAAATATTCATGTCCCGGTCGGCAAAATCAACAAAGACTTTGACGCTGGCAAAATTGTCGAGAATATCAATGCTTTACTCGAAGCCCTGGATAAGGCGAAACCCGAATCCGTAAAGAAGGCATTGATTCTACGAGGTTATGTAAGTACTACAAACAGTCCAAGTATTAGAGTCAAATAAACATAAGCGGACACTAGCCATCAAATCCAGCTCGGAGAAATCCGAGTTTTTTTCTTGTCATTAACTAGAATTATTCCTAGAAAGAATACATATGCAGATAGTGATAGTAGCAGGAGGTGGAGGGTCACGGCTTTGGCCAATGTCAACACCGGACAAACCAAAACAATTCATTCCCATCATAAACCAAACTTCATCTTTGGAGATGGTGTATGGATATATATCATCAGCATTCACTCCAGACTCGATTTGGATCAACACCAATTCGCGATACAAACAGCTTGTCAGTGATATATTACCGGATTTTGATATCTCACATATTCTTACCGAACCCGAGAAGAGAGATAATTTTGCTGCAGTTGCGGTCCAAGCAGCACGAATCGCCCACGAATATGGAGCAGACGAGCCTATAGTCTTCACTACAAGCGATGAATTCTTTGGATCCGATACTTCCTCCTCCAAGTTCACAAACGCTCTCAGATCTATCGGCAATGAGCTCAAAACTGGTTCTTATGATATTATTACTATGGGAGTAAAAGCAACAAACCCTAATGTCAATTATGGATATGTTGAACTAAATCCTACCAATAAAACACGTGTTTTTGACGAGGTAGTGCCCGTACTTCAATTCAAAGAAAAACCTTCGGAATCAACTGCACGGCAATATCTTGATTCAGGTAACTTTGTATGGAACAAGTTTAATCCAAGTTTTACATACGCAACCTTGAAGAAAGTTATTGATACGCACCACCCCGGTCTAGCAGAATTGTTCAATACTATCTATACTACCGGCCACTGTAGTGATGAAATGTATGCACAGATTCCTAAGATCTCATTTGATTATGCCGTCATGGAGAAGGTTGATTCAATGGGAATAATTGCTTTGGATATCGAAGACTGGATCGATGTAGGCAACTGGCAGGTCGCCTTCCAATACTTGCCCGAGCCTGAAGATAACGTACTCCAGATAGAGGCAAAGAATAACAAACTACTCACCACCAATAACGATCTCATCAAAAAAATAGGCTTCGTGGGTGTTGAAGGATTGCTGGTTGTTGAGTCGGAAGGGAGATTACTAATAGTAGACCCAACCAAAGCAGCAAAAGTTAAAGAAGTTACTGATTATTTTGAATAACCTCTACCGCTCATTTTCAACTATTTGCATTAGTTGCTGTAAGTCTGTATCTGCACTAAACCTGTAGCTTTGGTTGCTTTGTAATAATTTAACTTGCCTGCTTAATATCTTCAAGCTGAGTAAACTTTTTTGCAATCTCCAAGAGCAGAACTGATACATATGCGTGTTCCATTGATCGAACGAAGATTCTCTAGAAGTTGTTCAAACAAACGTTTATTACGAGTCGAGTCTTGAAAATAGCGTTGCAAACTTTTAAAGTATTGGATTATTGATGAACCAGCAACACCATGCATAACAGACCTTAGTCGCTCAAGCTTAGCTTGTTCTTCAGGTGTTAATTCTGCTGATGAAAATTGATCAGGTATTAGATTTGTTGAAAACGTAGGGTCGGGCTTACCCTAAAAACGCATACAATTCGACCACTGTCCAGAAACTTTTTTGCTAAGACATTCTAATATTGGACTTAGAAGAGATTGTTACTTTGTTTATCTCCTTGGTATGAGCACTGATACCTTTTATCATCATCCAATGGTGAGATTAGGAGCCTAGGTAGATTCTTTTCAAAGCTTGATAATTCTGATTATCTTAGCCAAAGCGAGCACAATTTTGCTACAACTCTAGATAAGATTACATAAAACTTAAGCTATTATGTTGATTCTTTTTCTTAGATGTGATATACTAGAACCAATGCGCAAAAAAAGATTCTTTGAGATGGGAATTTATACGTCATCAATTGTGTTGGTGATGTTAATTGCGCTTCTAACCCCTCAATTTGCTTATACTACTACCGATGACAATAGTAGACTCACTGAGTACCTCATACAATACAATGAGGATAATCCCCAAGTATTAGGTGCTCGTTCCAATTCCAGCTCCAATGATTGTCCTCAAGATCGACCGGTTATCGGCTGGCTCTCATACGAGGGATACAAGCTATTACCTTCCAAATTACCACCGGGTGAAACCCCAACTGTATGCTTTGAGAGCTACGAGGAAGCATATTCACAGGGGTTCGTTCTGGCCGACTTTTAGTTATTCTTCTTTCTGCTAACCAATATATCTGCGATAAAGAATGCAACAGCGGCAATTATACCGGAAAAAGTAAGATTAATTAAAGTGCTTTGATCGAGCTGAATAGCTGATGTTGTAAATACATCATATAAGATAGTGAGTACAACCGTGAACACAACTCCTAATACATAATACAAAAAGTTCATACCCGTATTTCGTTACTTATTTATCAGTGATTGTCAATAATATCCTTCATTGTGACGATCGAGACATTTGGACTAGGGTTCTTGGTCGATGTGGCAATAAACGATCCCGACTTACTCAAAACCGACTCAAACAGTATGGATTCTCGCTTTTGGTCAAATTCATTGAATACATCGTCCAGTAGCCACAACGCTGAATCCAATCTGCGATTCATAAGCACAGCTTGATATTTCATGAATAATACCAGTAGCCGCATTTCTCCACGGGATAAAATATTCGTTACCGAATTGAAACCAATCAAAAAATCAAAATCGTCACGTTGGGCGCCATATAGCAGACGGCCTCTTCGCTTCTCCTGTTCCCAGATACCTGGCTGATCAGAATCCTTGGGGCCGGAAGCAATCTCTATGTATGAACGTCGAGTATCAACACTACGCTGCACCTTGAGATCAAAGTCATGATTGGCATCTATCCATGAGTAATAATCGGTAATATTATCAATAAGATACCGAAAATATCTATCTCTGAAGCCCCAGATACGAACCGATAGTGTATGGATTTGATTGCCATATTGAATGGCAAGTGTTCGATCATCACGGCCATCTTCCAAAAACCTCTTCAACAAAGCAGTTTTTTGTTTCACAGTCTTATTGAGATCCTCCAACAAGGATGTATATTCATTCCCAATAGACTGCATGAGTAGGGTATCAAGGATTTGGAGCTTTTGCGTTCGTGAAAGAAATAACCACAAATTATCATTTGGTATATACGTCATGATTGGTGTCCTGTGTTCTTTTTCGTTGGTATATTTTGTAACCAGCCTGCCACTGGCTGAAACGCTACCCCCAAGATGAAGATCATCATCTAAAGTGATCCCAAAATACTCGGATTTGAATTTAAGTGATTGCTTAAACGCAAGCCCAGGCCAGGGTCGTCCTGTTTCAAGTGCATGGATAGCTGCTATAACAGATGTTTTCCCACTCCCATTTTGATCTACTATGCAGACCGGAATACGGGGAATCGTAATAGTACAGGTATCAAATTTTCTCCAATTATGGAGTTTGATTGTATAAGGAGTTGCGATCATGTGGCGGTCTTCATAGAGAATGCAAGCCCAGCAAACCAAGCAGGATACACTATCCCCGAATAAAAAATTTTTGATGCACTGAATTGCTTGAATAACTCTTGTTCGTTATCACTCCAGCCACCTTCAGGTCCGACAAAACATGCGTTTTTCTTTTGCTTTGATTCACTTTGAGTATCATTAAAACTCGAATCCATTACGATTATATCCTTTTTGCTGAGAACTTTGTCTATAGTAACCACTTCTTTTTGGATATGAGGTTTCCAAGCTGTCTCACATTGACAACAAGAACGTATCAATATCCCTTCCAGTCTGTCATAATTGGGTTGTTGTGGGGATGCATTATCTGTTGCAACGAAGACAATTTTTTTAAAATGTGAGAATGGAAGTACTTCGATCAGTTTTTCTTGATACGATCTGTCAATTAACGCCTGATAAAGGATTCCTTTTCTAGCGTTATCGCTGGTTTTTATCGAATTGATATCATATTCAATGGTTCTGTTTTTTTTATCTGCATTGAGTATGACTGCAGCCGCCGTGTTTCCTTTGAGGTCGGTTAATGAACACGGGTCTCCGCTAGACAGTCGCATCGAAAAAAAATGATCGCTTATCGGAGAGCTAATTATTCCTATCCGTATGTCCGGGACATAGAAATTCATAGTTATAGTGTTTACAACACAAACAATATTGGCAAGGTTCATAGTATGTACAAATATTTATACACTTTGGGTCATCAGCCATACGTCTCGATATTGGAACTTAAGCAGTTTATTTCATTGGAAGGCACCATCAAATCAAGGGGGTTAGGGATGTTTGCTCAGTCCAATGAACGTATCTCCATTAAACCGCTTGGTGGTACAATCTCACGGATGAACACCCTGCTCGGACTTGATAACATTAACGGTGATTATTTGGAGTTGCTGGTTGATTCTATTTACCAAGCCCAACAATCGATGCGAATTAACAAAGTTGGGGTATTTTCTAACGTCTCATTGAACAAACAGAAAGTAATTCAGGTGCTCAAGCAGACTGGAGCAAAAAAAATAAATGTTTTGGAGAAAGACGCGTTTCCGTCAATTGGTCACGTAAAATCCGGTTTGGCCTGGTTTGGAATCATAAGAACCAAAGAAAAGGTAATTTGCTGTGTTATTGAAGAGTACGCAGATCAAGAGTACTGGCAGGCATTGGATAGATCTATACCCAATAACGATATGCAACGGGGAATCATGAATCTTAAACTAAGTAGAGTTTTGATGAATCTTACACTTGATAGGGTTATTTGGGACCCTTTCTGCGGGCAAGGAAGGACATTAGTTGGAGGATTGAGCAATAAAGAAGAGTTAATAGCTTCGGATAAAGACGGGTTCTTACTCCCCCAACTACAGCAAAACATCGATTCGGCATACCAAATAGAGAAGCACAGGAATGAGAATTTGGAAAAACCAAAACTTATACTGTTCGAACATGATGTAACAGAGCCTATCGATCACCAATTACTACCTGAATCCGGATTTAGCGTAGTTACTGAAGGCTATCTTGGACCTTCGCTCAGCAACGATATTTCAGCTATGGAGATTCATGAGAATTTTGAACATATCTCTGGGATTTGGCGGAATTTCTTCTCACACCTTCAACTCATGAGCGTCAAGGATATTATTATCTGTATACCCGCATACAAAGTAGATAACAAATTCGTTATTCACGAACGATTTTTGGATAGTCTGGAATCTTGGATTCCAACACACTCCCTTGAATCAAAGTACAATGATATTTATGCAAGAAAAAATGCTCGTGTTGGTCATCATATACTTATTTTAAGAAGAAAATAGCTAGTATTCGATTACATAACTGTACCCCAATAACATTCCCGGACTGTGGATAAATCTTCTCATTTTTACCCATGTCTTGATGGCTAAGCAATTCTTGACAAGTATAATTTGATTCTATTAAATACATTTTGTAGTGGTAGCAATATATATTAAAATACTATATATAGTATGCGCCTTACATATTTAATCTAATAACAACCGAAAGTCTTACTATAAATTGTATTATGAACTGCCCAAAATGTCATCACCCTGAGACCAAAGTGTATGACTCAAGACCAACCAACTCTGGCAAAAGTATACGTCGAAGACGGGAGTGTTTGAAATGCGGTTACCGTTTCACCACCAATGAAGAAGTCAGAATGATTGATCTTAAGGTAGAAAAAAGAAGCGGGCAAATGGTAGATTTTGATACAGCAAAGCTTGAGCAGGGAATCCGAAAAGCATTCAACAAACGGAATATAGACAATCACAAAGTTGATCGAGTCGTTCAAAAAGTTGTTGATGATATTATATCAATCGGTAAGCCCACCATTAAGTCAACCAAAATAGGCAGAATCGTACTCAAAAATCTACGCGAAATCGATGAAGCAGCATATTTATGCTTCTGGGCGATGTTCGGCAACTTCGAGACTGCCGACGAATTCAATAAGCTCCTAGTACAATTCCAAAAAGATTACAAATAACTATTAGAAATTATATACACCACAAGATATGTCGAAAGCTAACCAATTATTGCAACCCAACAAAAATAAGTACGTAGTATTCGCTTCGGATACTGCAAGCAATGCCAAAGTCACGGAATTATGTGACCAACAAGAGTCAAACATTTGGCTATCATCTGATATAAATTTTACTCACGATGCAAACGATTGGAAAAAGCTTTCCGTAGCCGAGCAGGATTACCTTAAGCAAATTCTGGCATTTTTTGCTGCATCGGACGGGATTGTTGATGAAAATATTGCCACCAATTTCGTCCAAGAAGTACAAATCCCAGAGGTACGTTACTTTTATTACTTCCAATCCATGATGGAAGCAGTACATGCAAAGACATATTCACAGATGATCAATACGTTCATAGCTTCACAGGCCGAGCGTGATGAGCTCTTTGACGCGATACATACTCACCCTGTAATTAAGAAGAAAGCAGACTGGTGCTTCAAGTGGATGGAGAGGGATAATGCCTCATTCTCTGAGCGTCTAATCGCGTTCATGGCAATAGAAGGAATACAGTTTGCAGGTTCCTTCGCCGCAATCTACTGGATTCGAGATCGAGGATTTCTAGCCAATAGCCTTGGTGTAGCCAATGAGTATATTCAGCGCGATGAGACTCTACACGCCGAATTTGCGGTAACATTATACAATGAATATTGCAGAGACTTAAGCGACGAAAGAATCAAAGAAATCGTCCTATCTGCTCTGGATCTTGAGAAAGAATTTACTCGTAATACTCTACCCGATCGCTTATTTGGTATGAATCAAGATCTTATGATTCAGTATCTTGAATTTGTAGCAGACATGTGGTTGGAGGCTCTTAATGTAGACAAAGTTTTTAACGTCGATCAACCCTTCGATTTCATGAAAACCATCGGCATGAAACGAAAAGACAACTTCTTCGAAAAAACAAGAACCAATTATGCTCGCCAGACTGAGAACAAAGTCATGGACTGGGATGCAATCACGTTCTAGTTATCATGCATCAGCCGATAATATAATTCCAAATATACCATAATTATACCTAACTAATATCCTATTTATGCTCGTTAAAACTTCTAATGGAATCGAACCCGTTGATTTCAACAAAATTCTCATCAAAATTTCAAGTTTTACTAAAGATCTACACAGTAGCGTCGATGCCGGTTTGGTCGCTCAAAGAACTATCAAGATGATGGTTGATGAGATGAGTACTGAAGAGCTTGACGATCTCTCAGCCGGCATTGCCGCCAATCTGGTATACAAGCACCCTGATTATGCAGTACTCGGCGCACGACTGCTGATGAGCAGGCTTCACAAAAAACTAGATATTCCCCACACTACTTTCCGTCATAACATGGAGCGGCTCTACAATCATACGATTAATGGCCGACGCTCAACTAGAATATCGAAAGAAACCATTGCATTCGTTAGGAAAAATGAGGAGAGTTTGGAGCAAATAATTAATTACGAAAGAGATTTTCAGGATTATGAATACTTCGCATTGCAAGGATTCATGAGAAGAGGTCTCGAAAAAATCGACGGGGAGATTGCGGAAGTTCCTAGTCAAATGTTTTTGAGAGTTGCTGTCGGACTCAATATTTATCAGGAGCGATCGAAAGAAGAGCTAGATTCTTTTGAGTCCTGGGGCGGCTGGAGACCAGAATTTAAGAGACTTGAGAACATGACTGATCAGCAGCGCCTTGATCAAATAAAAGAATATTACGAAATCTTATCAAAACGAGAAATATCGCTTCCAGGTCCGATAATCATGCACGCTGGATCAGAACAGAACCAAATGGCAAGCTGCTTCTTGGGTTACTGCGACGACTCCCTGACTGATGAAGAGTACCCCATCAATGGAAAGGTGGGAGGTATAATGAAAGCCATTACCCAACTTGCAAAACAATCCAAAGGAGGTGCAGGTTCAGCGATTACGTATTCAAATATCCGATCAAGTGGAAGCCCGATTAGGACTAGTAACGGTCTTAGTAACGGCATACTACCCTTCATGAAGATGGCGGATGCCACAATTGGCGCAGTGAATCAGGCTGGTAAGCCGGCGGGTGCTTGTACAATTATTTTCGAGCCTTGCAC
>Ga0081535_100903_pt1 | contig 13405 bp, 7 predicted proteins | sample HotLakmasection3_FD_71020 | JGI IMG/M metagenome (GOLD analysis project Ga0081535, IMG submission 71020) | Hypersaline microbial mat communities from Hot Lake, Washington, USA - Section #3 (SPADES assembly) (version 2) | ecosystem: Environmental > Aquatic > Non-marine Saline and Alkaline >... | reverse complement strand
TAGCGTTTCACCCATGACGTGGCGCGGCCTCCGTTGCAGATCCAGCTCCCAACATCCTGAATCTAAAGCGGTTTCCGTGCCATGTCAGCCCCCTTCGGCCCCACGCCGTGAATAAGGAGGGTTCACTGCAACGCCGGTGACGCCCGACAAGGCGGATGTAACGAAGGGCGTCATTGCCTCGAACATCCTGCATCAGGTTTCAGCGGCGGAGCTGAAGACGGCGGAGATGATCAAGCTTCCGATTATTCTGCGCGGCCGCAGAGATGCGAACGACACGATCGCTGACGCGATCGGCTGGCTCGACGAGCTGGTGAAGACGGCGGCGGCTGAAGAGGCGGAGACGGGCGAGTTTATCCGCCCGATTATGCTGCTTCAGGCTGAACGAAAGTCAAAGGCGGAAAGGACGCTTCACGCCGAGGAAGTGAAACGGATGCTGATGGAGAATTTCAGACAACCAGAAGAGCATATCGCTCTTGCGACAGGCGAAATGGATGAAATAGCTGGCATCAACCTGTTCGCCCGTGACTGCAAAATCCGCTTCATCATCACACAATCCAAGCTGCGGGAGGGGTGGGATTGCTCTTTCGCTTATGTGCTGTGTTCGGTCGCGGAGCAAAAATCCGCGACGGCGGTTGAACAGGTTCTCGGCCGGATTTTGCGCCTGCCTGCCGCGAGCTGGAAAAAGCGCGAAGACCTGAACCGGGCCTATGCCTTCGCCACAACGACCAGCTTCCAGACGGCGGCATCGACGCTCAAGGACGGCTTGGTGGCCAATGGATTCGAGAAGGTTGAGGCGGAGGCCCTGGTACGGGCTGATGCGGAAACGTTGCGCGGTCTTGAGCCGGGCGGCTCTGCTTTCGTGCATGAGGACACTCTGCCGGCCGGGGTCGATTTCGGTGCCGTGCGGGATGCTGTTGAAGGAGCGATGCGGGGACGGGTGCAGATTGATCCTGATTCCGGCCACATCCAGGCGCGCGGCGCGCTGTCGGATGTGGACAGGACGGCTTTGCTTCTTGCGATTGAGTTGGCCGGAGGAAAAGACAAAGCGCGTGCATGGGCTGACGCCTATGTGCATCAGACGCGCGGCGCGCGGCTGACGGTTCGGGAAGAAGAAACCGATGACCGCACGATTTACGTGCCGCGCCTGACAGTGCGGCGGAACGGCGACCTGGAGCTGTTTGACCGGACGCACTTTCTCGACATTCCTTGGCCGCTGGACGCCTGCGATCCGCGCCCGGTGCTGTCCTTCTTCGCGCCGCCTTCAAAGTTGGCGGACGAGGCGCATTTTGACGTGACGGCGCAGGGCAAGGCGGTCATGTCGTTCGTCAGCGACCTGCATGAGCAACTATCACTGGCGATGGAGGAGCATCGCTGGACGAAGCCGGCGCTAGTCAACTGGCTCGACCGCGCTTTGCCCCGGACAGGCAGGCTCGACGTCACGCGCACGTCTTCAACGCTGTTCATCCGCAAGGTGCTTGATACGGTCATGGCGGAGGAGGGCATGAGCCTCAAAATTCTCGCGCGGGCGAAGTTCAGGCTGGTGGACGCCCTGGTGAAGGTGATTGCGGCGCATCGTGACGAGCGGGAGCGGACGGCTTTTCAGCAGGCAGTAATGTTTACGCAAAGCGGCCTGGACTTCGAGACGAGTGCCGATCACGCGATTATATTCGACGAAACACGGTATTCTTATAATCAGCCCCTTAAAGGCGGTCCCGTTGAATTTCAGAAGCATTTTGCGCGTGTCATCGGCGACCTCGAACCCAAGGGCGAGGAGTATGACTGTGCGGTTTATATCGATAGTCATCCAGAAGTGCAAATCTGGGCGCGCAACACAGTAAGGCAGCCAGGGTCATTCTGGCTGCAAAGCTCGCCTGACAAGTTTTATCCGGATTTCGTCTGTAAGCTGAATGATGGGCGGATTATGGTTGTCGAATATAAGGGTAAGAAACTGGCGGGCACCCAGGAGGAGCAGCAAAAGAAGACCATCGGCGAATTATGGGCTGACCGCTCAGGCGGAAGCTGCCTGTTTGCATGGGTTGAAGATAAAAATTATGCAGAAATTGACCGTGTTATACGAGTAAAAGGCAAGTAAATGCTGCGGCTTGGAATCATCTGCGGCTCGGCTCGATTTCATCGCCGATTTCGACTCATGAGACTGGGGGCCGAGTAATAATCCCGCCTAATTCACGCGGCAGCGAGAGCATGGGCTGACGCGCCCCTGAGAAGGCTGTAGAATCAAGCTGCTAACCAAGACCTCCAGCAGCCGGCCAGGAGCGCGTCATGGAACCAGTCCGTGGAAAGTACCTGTCCGCATTGAGTTGCGGGGACACATCACTTAATTCACCGGTGGCGCCGGCCGTGACGGACGGCATCGGCGGAGATCCGTATTGTGTCCCCGGAACCCCTCAACCTGATGCCTTGGCCGCAATGCGGGCAAACGGCTGCTTGCGTCCCTTCCATATTTCGACGATAGTGGAATCATGGAAACGAAGGAAGCAACGGCGGCGCTTGCCGCGCTGGCCCAGGAGACCCGGCTGGCGGTGTTCCGCCTGCTCGTGCGGCAGGGGCCGAACGGGCTGCCGGCCGGCGACATTGCGGAGCGGATCGGCGTGGCGCCGTCGACCCTGTCGTTCCACCTGGGCCATCTGGAGCGGGCCGGGCTGGCCCGCTCGTGGCGGGTGCAGCGTCAGATCTTCTATGCCACGCACATCGGGGGCACGCGGCGGCTGCTGGCCTTCCTCACCGAGGACTGCTGCGGCGGCCGCCCCGAGCTGTGCGGCTACGGCAACGCGGGAGGCGCGTGTGACGATCACCATCTACCACAACCCGAAGTGCGGTACGTCGCGGAACGTGCTGGCGATGATCCGCAACAGCGGCGCCGAGCCGGCGGTCATCGAGTACCTGAAGACGCCGCCGAGCCGTGACGAGCTGGTATCCCTCATCGGCCGCATGGGCATCGCGCCGCGCGACCTGCTGCGCCGCAAGGGCACGCCCTATGACGCGCTCGGCCTCGACGACCCGAAATGGAGCGACGACGCGCTGATCGATGTCATGATGGAGCACCCGATCCTGATCAACCGGCCGATCGTGGTCTCCCCGCTCGGCGTCAGGCTGTGCCGGCCTTCGGAAACGGTGCTCGACATCCTGCCCGACCCGCAGCGCGCGCCGTTCGTCAAGGAGGACGGCACGCCCGTCACCGCCCGCTGACACCATTCTCACAAGGAGACCGTCCATGCCGCAGAAGACGCCCGAACGCCCCTACAACGTCCTGTTCCTGTGCACCGGCAATTCGGCCCGCAGCGTCATGGCCGAGGCGGCGCTGACCCGCTTCGGCAGCGACCGGTTCCGGGCGTTCAGTGCCGGCAGCCAGCCCAAGGGCGAGGTCCACCCGATGACCCTGAAGCTGCTCAAGCAGCTCAACTACAAGACCGACGGATACCGCAGCAAGTCGTGGGACGAGTTCGCCGCGCCGAACCCTTTGCCGCTCGATTTCGTGTTCACGGTCTGCGACAACGCCGCCGGGGAGGTCTGCCCGGCCTGGCCCGGCCAGCCGATGACCGCGCACTGGGGCGTGGAGGACCCGGCCGCGTTCGTCGGGCCGGAGGACAAGACCCTGCACTTCTTCAAGAAGATCTACCTGGAACTGGAGAGCCGGATCAAGATCTTTGCCAACCTGCGCCTCGAGGGGCTGGATCGCCTGGCGCTGAAAAAGCGGCTGGACGAGATCGGCACGTCCCACTCCGCGCCGGCCGGCACGGCGGGGGCTGCCTGATGTCGGCACAATGCGAAATCACCGGCCGCCGCGCCGCCGGCGCCGCGATGGGCGTGTTCGAGCGGTATCTCAGCCTGTGGGTGGCGCTGTGCATCGTCGCCGGCATCGCCGTCGGGCAGCTGTTCCCGCCGGTGGTCGACCTGCTCAGCCGGCTCGAGGTGGCGAACGTCAACCTGGTCGTGGCGGTGCTGATCTGGGTGATGATCTACCCGATGATGGTCAACGTCGACTTCGCGGCGCTGCGCCACATCGGCGACCGGCCCAAGGGCCTGGTCATCACCGTGACGATCAACTGGCTGATCAAGCCGTTCACCATGGCCGGGCTGGGCGTGCTGTTCTTCGAGGTCGTGTTCCGCGACCTGGTCGACCCGGCCGACGCCCGCGAATACATCGCCGGCATGATCCTGCTCGGCGCCGCGCCGTGCACCGCCATGGTGTTCGTGTGGAGCCAGCTGACCCGCGGCGACCCCACCTATACCCTGGTCCAGGTGTCGCTGAACGACGTGATCATGGTGTTCGCGTTCGCGCCGATCGTCGCCTTCCTGCTCGGCGTGACCGACGTGGTGGTGCCGTGGTCGACGCTGCTGCTGTCGGTCGGGCTGTACGTGGTCATCCCGCTGGCGGCGGGGTACCTCACGCGGCGGGTGCTGCTCGCCGGCGGCACCGACGAGAGCGTCGGCGCCTTCACCGCCCGGCTCAAGCCGTACACGGTGATCGGCCTGCTGGCCACGGTGGTGCTGCTGTTCGCCTTCCAGGGCGAGCGCATCCTGGCGCAGCCGCTGGTCATCCTGCTGATCGCCGTGCCGCTGCTGGTGCAGACGTACGGCATGTTCGCGCTGGCGTACGCGTGGGCGCGGGCCTGGCGGGTGCCGTTCCCGATCGCCGCGCCGGCGGCGCTGATCGGCACGTCCAACTTCTTCGAGCTGGCGGTGGCCGTGGCCATCAGCCTGTTCGGCCTGAACAGCGGCGCGGCCCTGGCCACGGTCGTCGGCGTGCTGGTCGAGGTGCCGGTCATGCTGTCGCTGGTCGCCTTCGCCAACCGTACCCGCGGCTGGTTCGATCAGGCGGTCCCTGCGGAGGTGTCTCCGCCGGCGCCGGAGTCCGCCGCGGTGCCCGCGAGTCACCGAGACGGCTGACGCCGGTCCACCCATCTCGGAATACGGGCGGCGCCGGGACGGGGGCATGCGGATTCGGCGTCCCCGCCCGGCGCTCGAACGGGTATCCGCAAAATGGGTTTCGCGCCAGGGGAACGATTCGCGTGCAAATGATTATAGTGGGGACGGCTGCGAAACCCACCTAACCGCGTCCTGCCGCACCGGCCTGCAGCCGTCGGGCTAGCGGGACGCCTGCACGGCCGTGTCATGCAGTCGATGCGTACACAAGCATGATCATGGAAGGACTTCTCTTGCATGAACTCGCCCTGGCGTCCGCTGCGGGGCTCGCGGTGCTGTCGCTCAGCGCCGCCGCCGCCGCGCAGAACAGCTCCGCCGATCCGCTCTACGGCACCGTCAGCCTGAACACCGGCTTCACGCCCGACCCGCATACGGTCGACGTGCGCGCCGGCGGGCCGGACAGCGCCAACCACCTCGGCCCGGCCTGCACCGGCTTCATCAACAATGCCCGGCCATGCGCGGCGGCCCTTGTGCCCTCGCGGCTGCGGCCCGTCGCCTGCCGCCGCCCCCGCCGCTCCGCCCCTTCGCGCCGCCGGCACCTGGCCCGGGCGACGCCGACGGGGCACGCCGGACTCGGGGGCCCGACCGGACGGCGGCGGCCTCTCCGACCGTCCCGATCCGGCCTCCGGAGCCAGCACCGCCTGCCCGATGCCCCGCGCCAAGTCCCTGACTGGAAACGAACAGCCGCACCTTTCCCGGTACCCATAGCGATACTTGCCGCAGGCGCCTCAATTCAGTCACGGTGGCATGGCGTTTCCACCATGGCACGCACCACTCGATGCGTGCCGTCAATGCCATCATGAGGGAGGGCATAGTCTTGCCGAGAATCGCCCTGGCGTCCGCCGCGGGGCTCGCGGTGCTGTCGCTCACCGCTGCCGCCGCGGCGCAGAACCTCGCCGCCGACCCGCTGTACGGCACCGTCACCCTGACCACCGGCTTCGTGCCCGACCCGGTCACGGTCGAGGTCCAGGCGGGCGGCCCGGACAGCGCCAGCAACCTGGGTCCGGGCTGCACCGGCTATATCATGAACGCCCAGCCGGACGTGCGCCTGAACTACACCGCCGGCCCGCAGTACCCGCTGAACCTGTACGTGATCTCCCAGGCCGACACGACCCTGGCGGTCAACCTGCCCAACGGGCAGTGGGTCTGCAACGACGACGCCAACCAGTTCAACCCCCTGGTCTCGCTGCAGCAGCCGGAGTCGGGGCAGTACGACATCTGGATCGGTACGTTCCAGCCGGGCGCCACGCCGCCCGCGACTCTGTACATCTCGGAGCTGTCCCCGCAGTGGCAGGCCGCGGCCGGGCCGGCGGTCCAGCCGGACGTCATGGCGGACCCGCTGTACGGGACCATGAACCTGACCGCCGGCTTCACCCCCGACCCGCAGCAGATGGAGGTGCTGGCCGGCGGCCCGAACAGCGCGGACCCGCTGGGCCCGGCCTGCCGCGGCTACATCAATGCCATGCAGCCCGATGCGCGCCTGAACTTCGAGGCCGGCCGTCTGCCGCTGTACATCTACGTGCGGTCGCAGGCCGACACGACGCTGGCGGTCAACCTGCCCAACGGCCAGTGGGTGTGCAACGACGACAGCCAGGGGCTGAACCCCGCCGTCACCGTGCAGCCGGCGATGTCCGGCCAGTACGACATCTGGGTCGGCACGTACAGTCCCGGACCCACCCCGCCGGCCACGCTGTACGTCTCTGAGCTCTCCGCCGGCACGGCACCGCAGCCGATCGCCCCCGCCCCGGAGACGCCGACGGGCGAGCCGCCGGCCGCCATCCAGCCGGAACCCGCTCCCGAGCCGGCGGAGCCCGCCCCGAGGCCGGAGATGACCCAGCCGCCGCGGACCGCGCCGGAGGACGGCGCCGACGCGGCAACGCCGGACGAGGGCGAGACCGACGCGGCAACGCCGGACGAGGGCGAAACCGACGCGGCAACGCCGGACGAGGGCGAAACCGACGCGGCAACGCCGGACGAGGGCGAGACCGACGCGGCAACGCCGGACGAGGGCGGCACCGGCGAGACGCCGGCGCAGGACGGCGGCTCGAAACAGTAGGGATCGACCGGCCCGGTGCGGGCGGCGGCCTCCGTCGCCCGCGTCCGGGTCCCGCTACAGGCTGAAGGCCAGGATCAGGGCGGCCACCAGGGCCACGATCCCGGCGACCCATACCACCGGGCGCAGGCCCCGCGACCCGGCGGGCCCGTCCCCCGGCCCCGCTTGCGCGGCCGGCGGCGGTGCCCCCGGCGGCGGCGGGGCGGCCGGTTCCACCGTGACCGCCGCCTCTCCCGCCCCGGCCGTCCCGGCGATCGCGGCCGTGCGCGCGCGCTCCGCCTCGGCCCCTGCCGGTCCGGCCGGCGGTGCGGGCGCCGCCTCGGCCGTGCCCTCGGGAGCGGCCGCAGGAGCATGCGCCAAGCCGGGCTCGGGCGTCGGCGGCAGGTCCGGGGCGCGCGCCTCGGCTGCGCCGGAGACCGCCTCGGCGGCCGGGACCGGCGCCACCACCTCGGCGAACCGCCCGAAGAACTCGTCGGACAGCTTGCGCGCCGTGCCGGCGACCAGCCGCGACCCCAGTTGGGCCAGCTTGCCGCCGACCGTCGCGTCCACCGTGTACGTCAGCACCGTCGCCGCACCGTCCTCGGCCAGACGGACCCGCGCCGTGCCCTTTGCGAAGCCGGCCGCGCCGCCCTTGCCCTCGCCGGACAGGGTACAGCTCTCCGGCGCGTTGACGTCCGACCGCGTCACCTCTCCGGTGAACCGCGCCTTGACCGGGCCGATCTTGGTCTCGGTGCGGGCGGTCATCCGGGTGCTGGAGATCTGCTCCAGCGACTCGCAGCCGGGGATGCACCGGCGCAGCACGTCCGGGTCGTTGAGCGCGTCCCAGACCCGGTCGCGCGGCGCCTCGATCCGGTACTCCCCGGTCAGCTCCATTGGGCTGCCTCCTGCCTCAGGGCTTCGCGCGAGGGTAGACCGCGGGTGCGGCCCCGGCAAGCCGCCGCTGCCGGACGTTCCACGCCGCGAAGGCTACCAGCAGCACCGCGGCCGCCGCGTGCACCGCCGGGCCGGCCGGCCACAGCAGTGCGGCGCCGACGGCGGCCAGCGCCGGCCGCGCCCACCACGCCACCGGCGCCTCCAGATGGCCCTCGACGGCGCCGATCACGGCATACAGGCCGAGCACGCCGAACGCGAAGATCTCCAGCGCCGCGGCCGGGTCGCCGGCCAGGAACGGTGTGTACGCGAACAGCAGCGGCACCACGTACAGCGCCTTGCTGATCTTCCAGGCCACCAGGCCGGTGCGCATTGGCGCGGTGCGGGCGATCGCCGCCGCGGCGAACGCAGCCAGGCACACCGGCGGCGTCACGTTGCTGTCCTGGCTGAGCCAGAAGACGATCATGTGCGCCGACAGCAGCGCCCCGGTCAGCACCGCCGGCGCCAGCGTCTGCTCCAGGACCTGGCGACTCATCGCCGGCGGCACCAGGTCCAGCAGGGCGGCGGCGTCGGCCCGGCTCATCGGCTGGCCGATCGCGTCCAGCCGGTCCGGCGCGACCAGCATGAACACCGCGCGCGCCTGTTCGGGAACGGTCCCGGCGGCGAAGGCGGACAGCAGCTCGGCCCGCGCGATCAGCTCGAACAGCGCCGGCGCCGAGAGCGTCGCCAGCACGATGTAGGCCGCCGTCACCGGCAGCCCCATGCCCAGGACCAGCGAGGCCAGCGCCACCAGCACGATTGCCGCGAACAGGTTGTGGCCGGCCCAGCTGCTGACCATCAGCGAGAAGGTGTTGCCCAGGCCGGTGGTTGCGATCACCCCGACGATCAGCCCGACGGCGACCAGCAGCACGGCGGTCATCACCATGTTGCGCGCGCCCAGTGCCAGCGCCTCCAGGATCCGGCGCGGGCCCATCGGCGTCGGCGTCAGCCAGGAGGCCGCGATCACCGCCAGGATGGCGACCGCGGCGGCATAGGTCGGCGTGTAGCCGCGGACCAGCAGGGCGACCAGCACGCCCAGCGGCAGCAGGAAGGCCAGCCCGCCCCGGCGCAGCACCGGCATCAGGCGCGGCGCGTCGGCCATGTCGGTGGTCAGGTTCCGGCGCCGCGCCTCGATGCGTACGTAGAACCCGACCCCCAGGAAGTACATCAGCGCCGGCAGGAACGAGACGGCGACGATGTCCAGGTACGGGATCTGCGTCATGTTGGCCATGACGAACGCGCCCGCGCCCATGATCGGCGGCATCAACTGGCCGCCGGTCGACGCCGAGGCCTCGACCCCCGCGGCGAACCGCGCCGGGAAGCCCGACCGGCGCATCAGCGGGATGGTGATCACGCCGGTGGAGACGGTGTTGGCCACCGCCGAGCCTGAGATCGTGCCGGTCAGCCCCGAGCCGATCACGGCGACGAACCCCGGCCCGCCGACCATGCGTCCGGCCAGCGCACGCGCCAGATCGATGATGAATTCGCCGGCGCCGGACTTGATCAGGAACGCGCCGAACAGGATGAACATGACCACGTAGGTGGACGAAATGCGGGCGATGGTGCCGAACATCCCGTCCTCGTTGTACACGCTGCGCTGCAGCAGCAACTCGAGCGTCAGGCCGGGGAAGTGCAGCGGCCCCTCCAGGTAGCGCCCCCACCAGCCGACATAGGTCAGCGCCGCGACGATGATCACCGGGATGATCCAGCCGGTGGTGCGGCGGGTGAACTCGACGGCGATGGCGATCGCGGCCAGGCTGACCGCGTAGTCCAGCCAGGTGTAGTCGAACCCGCGCGCCGCCAGCGCCCGCTCGCCCAGCAGGATGTACGCCACGCACCCCGCCGCCGTCAGCCCGATCAGTACGTCGGCCGCCAGGATCCAGCGGTTGACCGGCGAGCCGCGCGGCCGCGCCAGCGGGTAGATCAGCGCGCACAGGAACCCGTAGCTGGCGAAGTGGATCGCCGACTGGGTCAGCTCCGCCGGCGTGGCGAAGGTGTTGAACCAGACGTGCAGCAGGCTGAACGCCACCCCGCCCCAGAACACCGCCCGCCCGAGCCATCCGGTCAGCGGCCGCGTCTTGCCGTCGTCCTCGCCGCCGAGGACCGGTTCGTGCGGGTCACGGTCGTCGCCCGGCGGAGGGTCCCGAAGATTGCTCATCGCGCTGCCGGCCGGGAGCTGGGGCTGAGGCCGCCATTCAAGCACCGATTGCGCAACGGGCGCAACACGGGTGCCAACGAGCGACTCCCCGTCCGGCGCGGACGGGCGGCGGCGGCCTGCCGCGGCGCGGGTGCCACTGCTCATGGGGGAGGATCGCCCCCTCACCCGCCCGCTTCACGGGCGACCTCTCTCGAGGGAGAGGTAATTTTATTGCGCGCCGGGTGCCCCGTTTGCGGTTGAACATCCGGCCCGTTTCGCATACCGTCTGCATGGGTTGAACATCTATCCTGGCGGGGCACCGGAAATGGCGGCGGGGGACGATCGTTCCGTCGAGATCCGGCGCGATGCGCGCGGGAACGTGATCGTCAGCGGCGACGGCAACCTGGTCGTGTTCCAGGCGGTCGTGCGCGAGGAGGTCGAGGCGCCGGAGCCCGGCGACCCGGGGCCGAACCCGTACCGCGGGCTGGAGGCGTTCCACGAGGCGGACGCCGACCGGTTCTTCGGCCGCGAGGCCCTGACGGACACCCTCTGGCACCGCCTGCGCGACCTGCACACGCCGACCGCCGGCGCCGCCCCGCCGCCGCGGCTGCTGCCGATCCTGGGGCCGTCGGGATCGGGCAAGTCGTCGGTGGCGCGCGCCGGGCTGATCGCCGAGCTGGCGCGGCGGCCGCTGCCCGACCGGCGCGAGGCCCGCGTTGCCGTGTTCTCGCCGCAGGCCAACCCGCTGGACCAGCTCGCCCTGGTGCTGGCGCGCATCGCCACCGGCGACGCTGTGCCCGTGATCAAACGGCAGGAGTTCGCCGCGCGGCTGGCGCAGACCGGACCCGGCGGCGCGTATGACGGCCTACGCTTCGTCGCCGACATGCTGCCCGACGGCGATCGCAAGCCGCTGATCCTGCTGGTCGACCAGTTCGAGGAGGCGTACGCCCTGCTGCCCGACCCCGGCGACCGCGACGCGCGGCAGCGGGCCGAAACCAGTCTGAACGCCTTCGTCGCCACGCTGCTGGACGCCGCGGCCGATCCCGGCGGGCGGGTCTCGGTGGTGCTGACCCTGCGCAGCGACTTCCTGGGCGCGCTCAACGCCCACCCGGCGCTGAGCCGGGCCGTCGCCGCGCAGGGCGTGCTCGTGCCGGTGATGGACGCGGCCGATCTGCGCCGCGCCGTGGCGGAGCCCGCCGCCCGCGCCGGCCGGCCGCTCGACCCCGCGGTGGTGGACCTGCTGGTCGAGCAGGCCGAGGCCCGCGACGGCGCGCTGCCGCTGCTGCAGTTCGTGCTGACCCGCATCTGGGAGGGGCTGGCCGCCGGCACCGATGCGGCCGAGACGGTGCGGGCCCTGAACGGCGTCGGCGGCGCCCTGGCGGCGGAGGCGGAGCGGCTCTATGCCGAGCGCCTGGACGACGCCGGCCAACGCATCGCCCGCCGCGCCTTCCTGCGGATGGTCCGCCTGGGCGAAGGCACCCGCGACACCCGCCGCCGCGTGCCCCTGGCCGACCTGGTCGCCGCCGGCGAGGACCCGGACCGGGTCGCCGCGGTCCTGCGCGTGTTCGCCCACAAGGGCCACCGGCTGGTCACCCTGGGCGCCGAGCCCGACGGCGGCACCGCCGCGATGACCGCGGAGGTGACCCACGAGGCGCTGTTCGAGCACTGGGAACGGCTGCGCGACTGGCTGGAGACGGGCCGCGACGACGAGCGCTTCCACCGCCGCCTGACCGAGGCCGCCGGCAACTGGCACCGCCACGGCCGGCCGAACGGCTCCCTCTGGCGCCGCCCGGACCTGGACCTGCTGCGCGGCTTCTGTGCGCGGGCGGCAGGGGACCTGACCGCGACCGAGCTGGCCTTCGCCCGGGCCGGCGACCGCGCCGAACGGCAGGAGCGGCGGATGCGGGCCGGCGTGGTGGCCGCGATCATCCTGCTGCTGGCCGTGCTGGCCGGCGGCGGCCTGTGGTTCGCTGAAGAGCAGCGGGCGCTCCTCGCCCAGGCAGAGGCGGAACGGGCACGGGCGGAGGCGGAACGGGAGCGCGCCGAGCGCAACATCGGCATTGCCGTGCGGGCCGCCGACGCCCTGGTCTTCGACCTCGCCCAGGGCCTGCGGAACGTGCAGGGCGTGCCGGCGGCGACGATCCGCGACATCCTGGCCCGCGCCGAGACCGTCTTCGACCGCCTGCTCGAAGCCGCCGGCGACAGCCCCGACCTGCGCCGGCAGCAGGCCATGATGCATTTTGCCTTCGGCAGAACGCTTGCGGTCATGGGCGATCTTGAAGGCCAAACCCAGCGGGCCGAGAACGGCCTTGAGATCATGCAAAGCCTTGCGGCCGATTTCCCTGAGAATCAGGACTTCGAACGAGACCTGTCTGTTGCTTTCACTGAACTTGGCAATGCTCTTACTGCGCAAGGCGACCTGGACGCCGCGCTGGACGCCTACCGCGACAGCCTGGCCATCGCCGAGCGCCTGGCCGCGCAGGACCCCGGCCACGCCGGCTGGCAGCGCGACCTCTCGGTCAGCTATGAGAAGGTCGGCAACGTGCTGGTGCCACAAGGCGACCTGGACGCCGCGCTGGACGCCTACCGCGACAGCCTGGCCATCCGCGAGCGCCTGGCCGCGCAGGACCCCGGCCACGCCGGCTGGCAGCGCGACCTCTCGGTCAGCCACATCAAGGTCGGCGACGTGCTGGTGGCGCAAGGCGACCTGGATGCCGCGCTGGACGCCTACCGCGACAGCCTGGCCATCGCCGAGCGCCTGGCCGCGCAGGACCCCGGCCACGCCGGCTGGCAGCGCGACCTCTCGGTCAGCCACATCAAGGTCGGCGACGTGCTGGTGGCGCAAGGCGACCTGGACGCCGCGCTGGACGCCTACCGCGCCAGCCTGGCCATCGCCGAGCGCCTGGCCGCGCAGGACCCCGGCCACGCAGGCTGGCAGCGCGACCTCTCGGTCAGCTACGAGAAGGTCGGCGACGTGCTGGTGGCGCAAGGCGACCTGGACGCCGCGCTGGACGCCTACCGCGAACGACATGCCATTGCCGAGCGCCTGGCCACGCAGGACCCCGGCCACGCCGGCTGGCAGCGCGACCTCTCAGTCAGCCACGGCAAGGTCGGCGACGTTCTGTTCGACCAGGGCGACCTGGACGCCGCGCTGGCCGCCTACCGCGCCAGCCTGGCCATCGCCGAGCGCCTGGCCGCGCAGGACCCCGGCCACGCCGGCTGGCAGCGCGACCTTGTGGGTAAGCATCCGCCGAGCGCCGCGGTCAGGCAGCTTCTTTGCGCTCCTGAGCGGCCTTCCAGTTCCACGGCAGCAGCTCGTCCAGGCGGGTCTGGGGCAGGTCGGCGATCCGCGCCAGCACGTC
>Ga0081535_100902_pt1 | contig 13431 bp, 13 predicted proteins | sample HotLakmasection3_FD_71020 | JGI IMG/M metagenome (GOLD analysis project Ga0081535, IMG submission 71020) | Hypersaline microbial mat communities from Hot Lake, Washington, USA - Section #3 (SPADES assembly) (version 2) | ecosystem: Environmental > Aquatic > Non-marine Saline and Alkaline >... | reverse complement strand
CATAATAGTGCTGGCTGAAAGGCTTTACATCAGCCAGTTTCGGACATGATGGGTCGATTGACTCAGCTCATGTCCGTTTTTCTTGGAGTCCTGCCACCGGATGCAGAACTTCCCACTGTCCAGAGTCTTAAGAATCCCCAATATTGGAGATGGTGTTGTCGATAGAGATGATTTGAAGTTTGCAGAGTTTGATCAAGATGAACTTCAGGCTTATCAGTTAGCCAGGGATGATTTATTAACTATTCGATCTAATGGAAGTGTATCTTTAGTTGGAAAATGTGCTCTTATTTCTGAACGTGATGAGGATTTTCTCTACGCTGGTTATTTAATACGTCTTAGACCGTACTCAAATATCTTAAATAGTCGCTTTCTTATTTACTGTTTGAGTAGCGTTCTGCTAAGGAATCAGATTGAGTCAAAGGCAAAGTCAACCAGCGGTGTCAATAATATCAATTCTGGCGAACTGCAAGATCTAAAGATTCCTTATTGCTCATTTGTAGAGCAGGAAGAGATTGTCGCAGAAATAGAATCGCGGCTTTCGATTTGCGACCAGCTTGAAGCCGACATCGAAGCCAACCTCAAAAAAGCCGAAGCCCTGCGCCAAAGCATTCTCAAGCAAGCCTTTGAGGGTAAGCTGGTGCCCCAAGACCCCAACGACGAGCCCGCCGCCGTCCTGCTAGAGCGCATCCGCGCTGAGCGCGAGGCCGAGAAGGGTAATGGCAAAGGCAAAGCCAGAGCCGATGGCAAAAAGAGAAACCCTCAATCGGGTGAACAAATTCCATTGAACCTCTCAACCTGACATGCTCACTCAAAGGAGATTATGACTGCCCTTGAGATCTTTGATATTGTCGTTAAGTCGCTGACATTTGTTTCCATTGCCATTGCCGCCCTTTCGCTCTGGCTAAACAGCAGATACACCAAAAGACAATGGAACTTTAACGCCTTTACCCACTACACCAAGAGATATGACGACATCATGGGCTCTTTCCCTGATGCAGCTTACATGCTCAGATTTGATCTTGATCAACCAATTCAATCAAATGAAGACATCCGTCTTTCTATTCTGAAATATTTAAATATGACCTCTGAAGAATACTACTTATGGAGGGACAAATATCTTGATGACAAAGTTTGGCAAATATGGCTTCCCGAAATCAAGCGAACTTTGAAAACTCCACTCTTTCAGCGTGAATGGCAAAGCCTGAAGGAGGAGTTTCAGACTTATCCAGAATTTTCTGCCTTCGTCGAACAAGTTCAATCCGAAATGCTTCTGCCCAATAGAAAGCAAAGACCCAGGCGATGGTTTCGTTAGCCCTCAATCTTGACCATCCAACAGGGTCTGCCGGATGTATCAACTCCAGTGTGTAGGCATTCTTACTAAGCGGGAACACTATCACTGCGCTCAAATGCCCTCCAGCACTTCATTTGTAAAGGTAGACTTGCCGCCATGGTTGATATCGCACCGGATAAGCAAAACATTGACAGCGTCTTTTCCAACACCGTCTACTACATCGACTTCTACCAGCGCGACTACAAGTGGACCGAAGAGCCCGTCACCCGCTTACTGGACGACATCTTCTACAAATTCAACCAGGAATACGAACTGCTCAAAGAGCTGGACCCCAAAAAAGAAATCATCACCGCCAAATATCCCTGGTACTACCTCAACACCTACGTCACCAACACCGTTGACGGCAAAGTCTATGTCGTGGATGGTCAGCAGCGCCTCACGACGCTTACCCTAATCCTGATCAAGCTTTACCGAGCAGCCTTAGAGGCTAAATCGAAGCTAGACCGATGGCTAGAAGATAAGATTGCTGGACGGTCTGGCTATGAAGAGCAGTTTTGGATGAACCATGAACGCCATTGCCAGGTGCTCGAAGCCCTGAAAAACGGCGAAGACCTCAGCAGCATCGACACCACATCAGGCACTACGGCAATCAACATGGTGCAAAACTACCGCACCATCAGCACTTATCTAGATCAAGAGCTGGCTGACAAGAATAAGCTAGATACCTTTATCTTCTATTTCCTCTATCGCCTGGTGTTGATCAATCTGGCCGTTGAGCAAACCGACGTACCCATGGTCTTTGAGGTCATCAACGATCGCGGCGTACGCCTGCGCCCTTACGAAATCATCAAAGGTAAACTGCTGGGTCAAATTGACAAGCTAGAGCTAGATCAGCGCGATTATAACGGCCTCTGGGAGAGCAAAGTCCACACCATCAATAGTTACCGGGAAGACGAAATTGATACCTTCTTCCGCTACTACCTAAAAGCCAAATACTCCGACACCCGCAAAGACGGTACCCGATTTGACGGTGACTATCATCGGGAAATGTTTAGCCACGCCATGAGTGATTCCCTCAAAATCAACCACAATCCGGCTGGCGTCAAAAGCTTTCTCGACAACGAATTCAAGTACTTCACCAGCCTCTATCTCAAGATTTGGGAAGGGACCAAAGTCGAGAATCCAGCCTATCCCCACGTTTTCCTTAATCGGCTCAATGAGATGGACGGGCAATTCCTGCTCATTCTCTCTAGCTGTTGCCTCAATGATCCTGAAGAAGAAACTAAAATTCATACCGTTTCTTATGAGATTGACCGCTTGTTCTCTCTGCTACAACTGCAAAACGCCTATGACAGTAATGCCTTTGCAACGCTGCTTTACCAGATTTCCGCAGAGATTCGAGATCAACCCATCGCAAGCATTCGTCCTTCCTTTGACCGTTTCTTAATTGAGGAACTGAGTCGTCAGCGTTCTGCCGTAGTCATAGAGCCTTTTCAATATACGTTCTTCCGCAATATTGGCATTAATTTAAATACTCGCTTTAAGCGTTATTTCTTTGCTCGCATTGACCGATTTATTGCTCATGAAACCAATTTGGGCATGAAACACCCAACTGAAGACTTAGTTTCCAAAACTGGGTGGAAAACCGGCTTCCATATCGAGCATATCCTCTCCCACAACGAAGACAACTTAGCTCTTTTTAAAGGAGACATCGATCTCTTTGAGCAGGAGCGTAACCGCCTCGGTGGATTACTCCTATTAAAGGGTAAAGACAATATCTCTAGCAATAACGAACCTTACGCTCAGAAACTCAAGTCCTACGCTAACACCCTGTACTGGAACGAAACTCTTCGAGAAGATTCCTATAAGTCTAAGCTGGATATGAAAGCGCTGAAAGAGCGTTACAAACTGGACTTACTCCCCTATGATTCTTTTGGTCCTGAGGAGTTAGATGCTCGTCAAAAACTCTTGTTTGAAATTAGCTCGATTATCTGGAAGTAGGAATGAACAGCACTGCCAGCATCGTCTCTAAAGTTTGGAGCTTCTGCGACATCCTCCGGGATGACGGCGTCGGCTATGGCGACTACCTCGAACAGCTCACCTACCTGCTGTTCCTCAAAATGGCCGACGAATACAGCCAGCCCCCTTACAAAAAAGACGTCGGCATCCCCGCTGGCTACGATTGGGATAGCCTCCGAACCCAAAAAGGTGCAGAGCTAGAAACCCACTACGTCAACGCGCTGCGCACCCTCGGCCAACAGAAAGGTCTCCTGGGTCAGATCTTCACCAAGTCCCAAAACAAAATCCAAGACCCCGCCAAGCTCGCCCGCATCATCGACATGGTCGATCGCGAAAAGTGGAGCACCCTCGGCAAAGACGAGCACGGGCGTGACGTCAAAGGCACCATCTACGAAGGACTGCTGGAGAAAAACGCCGAAGACACCAAAAGCGGAGCCGGACAGTACTTCACCCCCCGTGCCCTGATCTGGGCCATGGTCGAGTGCATTCGCCCCAAACCGCTCAAAACCATTGCCGACCCCGCCTGCGGCACTGGTGGCTTCTTCCTCGCCGCCTACGACTTCCTGATCAACAACTACCCCCTCGATCGCGACCAAAAAGACTACCTCAAGTTCTTCACCTTTCGGGGTAACGAAATCGTCGCCAGCACCCGCCGCCTCGCCCTGATGAACATGTTCCTCCACAACATCGGCGACATCAGCGGCGAAAGCATGATCGATCCCCAAGACGCCCTGATCTCCCCACCCAAAGAAACCTACGACTACGTGCTCGCCAATCCCCCTTTTGGCAAAAAGAGCAGCATGACCTTCACCAACGAAGTCGGGGAGCAAGAAGAGCAAGACCTGGTCTACAACCGCCAGGACTTCGACGCCACCACCTCCAACAAACAGCTCAACTTCCTCCAGCACATCCGCTCCATGCTGAAAATCGACGGCAAAGCCGCCGTCGTCCTGCCCGATAACGTCCTGTTTGAAGGGGGCGCTGGCGAGAAAGTCCGCAAAGTCCTGCTGAAACGCACCGACCTCCACACCATCCTGCGCCTCCCCACCGGCGTGTTCTACAAGCAGGGCGTCAAAGCCAACGTCCTCTTCTTCGACAACAAACCCGCTTCCAACGACTCGTGGACGAAAGCAGTCTGGTACTACGACTTCCGCACCAACATCCACTTCACCCTGAAGAAGAACCCCATGCAGCGCCAGGATCTTCAGGACTTTATCAACTGCTACAACCCAACCAATCGGAGCGACAGAGCCGAAACCTGGTCTGAAGATAATCCCGAAGGCCGCTGGCGCAAATTCACCTACGACGAACTCATCGCCCGCGACAAAACCAGCCTCGATATCTTCTGGCTCCGCGACAAAAGCCTCACCGACCTCGACAGCCTCGAAGACCCCGACGTCCTAGCCCAAGAGATTGTCGAGAATTTAGAAGCTGGCTTGGAAAGTTTTCGCGCGATCGCGGGCTCTCTCGAAGTAACCGAGAAAGTCGCCGAATCCCCCTCTCGCTAATGCCAAGTTTCCTTTAAAGGAGACGCTCCCCATAGACTACGTAAAAACTCGTTTGGTACGGGGTGAGATGCGATCAATCAAGTGATTTTACATAATGAATTCCTGTTTCTGTTAGGCATTCTGAGAATAGATGATCAGCGATCGCCACATCGATCACTCTTTACGCTGACCGTCATCCAGAACGATCCAACCTTTAAACTTTGGAGCATTGCAGTGTCTACACAACCGAATCCCTCTAGAGGCCAAGCCAACTTACAGTTAGCGCTGTGGAACAAGCAAGCCGAAGCCACATCGGATGACTTGCTCTACATCCGCTTACAAAAGTTAGGACTGCCAGAAGAAATCGTCTCCCGCCTGCATGATCTGCTCACCAAGGTTCAGAACGTTGCCGGTAAAGTCATTCGGATCGGCAAAGTCGTTTTAATGAAAATTCTCGACTTTGTGGAAGAAAACTTTTTCTTAGTCGCAGGGATCGGCATTGGAGTCATCTTAAGTGCGGCCATCTTTGGCCTCATGACCTCCATTCCCTTTGTCGGCCCGCTACTGGCTCCCATCGCTAAATTCCTGGGCATTACAATTACCGTCGCTGGTGCTGTTGCCGGTCACAGCCTCGATCAGGTTCTCCCTGAGGTGGGCCAGAGCTTGCGCCAAATCGCCGAAAAATTCTTCCAACTCTTAGCCAGCGTCTTCAACGCTATCTTCAGCACAGAGAGTCAAACCTATACCTACGCGGCCATCTAGGAATCCATCATGTCGAACAAGAAAATCAGCAAGAAAGAGTTGCTCAAAGCAATTAAGCAACTTGAAAAAAACCCTAATGACCGTGTCAAAATCCTGGGTGAAGTGGGTGTCGCAGGCGTAGGAGCAGTCGGAGCTGGTGCTGTTGCGGCTTTTGTTGGCGCGAGTTCAACGGCCATCCCAATTTATACGGCTCTGACTGGAGCAGCCTTGACAGTTGCCGCGCCAATCACACTGGTTGCAGGCGCAGCAGTCGCTGGTGGTTTAGCGACCTATGGCGTGGTGAAACTGGTCTCCGGTGGCGCGGCCCAAGAAGCCAAACGCCGGGAAATCAAAAAGCAGTTGGAAAAGCAATTACACGACCTTGAAGCTCAAGAGCGCAAGGCCGAATTAACCATATCTAACAAGAACGACTTCATTATTTTCTTGAAGACGCCATTGGAACAAAACTTGGTTACAGCAGAGCAAGCTCAGCAACTGATAGATCTAGTTGAAACTGGCCAAGTCCCCCTCCAGGAGGCTTACCAGTTGCTCAAAGACATTTTGGATGAGTATGGAAACAGTGGTTCCTCTGCTCTCGTTAAAGCCTAACTCTATGTTTAATCACCAAGCAAAAAAGCAATCGCTCAGATACCTTGAAAAGACTCAAAAGTCCTACAAAAAATGGATTTCAACAGTCACAGAAAAGGCCCAAGAGCTCTTTGATCAGAGAGTTTCAACTGCTGAAGCAGTCATTCAAACTTGCGAAGACTACATCAATACCCTCGCCAACTCGCCAAAGGAGTTCGACAAGTCTGTCGCCGAGTACAAGGTCGAGTATCAGCAATTTCGAGATTTGAGCCGTCAGATTGAGTTGGAAATCAAGCAACAAGCTCGAGTGCGCAAATCGACCGTCGGGGCAGGCGTTGCCACGGGTGCTGGCGTTGCCGCCCTTGGCCCCTCTGCTGCCATGGCCGTTGCCACGACATTCGGCACGGCTTCTACTGGTACAGCGATCTCAGCCCTCTCCGGGGCCGCCGCGACCAATGCGGCTTTAGCTTGGCTGGGCGGCGGTGCGCTCACTGCTGGTGGAGCCGGAATGGCTGGAGGGCAGGCACTCTTAGCCCTAGCAGGACCAGTAGGGTGGACGATTGGTGGTTTGGCGATCGCGGGCGGTGCAGTTTGGAGCCACAGCCAAAACGAGAAAGTCATACAAGAAGCGACCAAACATGCCACGCAATTGAACGCGGAAATCTGCAAGCTCGAAGCCGCTGGCAAGGAAGTGAGGGCACTCTCAATCTTGACGAAAAAGCACGCCGCTGGGGTGCAATCTTATCTCACCACGCTGGCTGAGCAAGCACCAGCAGACTATCGCCAATTCTCCAAAGAGCAGAAAGAGCTGCTAGGGGCCTTAATCAATAGCGTTAACGCCCTGTCATACCTCCTGAAGAAGAAAATTGCTTAAGAGGTTGTCACCGTGAAGGAAAATCATCATCAGACAACCCAAATTATTGGGGGCGTGGTCGCAGCAACCAACCAACAGCGCTTCACAGAACTCCAGGAAGCTCTTGGTATCCAAGGACAAGCCCTGACCGATGCCCTGCAAGAAATTCAAAAAGTCCGCGACTTCGTCGGCACCCCCGAGCACATCCTGGGCAATCACCTCACTAAGCATGGCGAGATCGCGGAACAAGTCGAAGTAGGCATTCGCAATGCTCGGCACCTCATCGAGCACCAACCACCAACAGCAACCTTCGAGACTGTGGGGCGTACCGCGCCAGCCGACTATCTCGTGGATGGCGTCGAGGTTCAGTCCAAGTTCATTAACGGTGCCACCAAAAATCTTGACCATGTGTTGGAACACATGCACAAGTATCAGAACTTTGGTCGTGACGGCTCGTATTACCACCTTCCCCGAGACCACTACGAGATCATTGAACAAGTCCTCAAAGGAGAGTCAGTTGATGGCCTAGCGGACAAAACAGTCCGCAAGCTTCAGGAGCAAATTCAGGAAGTGGAACAAACGACTGGACAGCCCTTCACAACGGTCGTTAAACCCGGCGTCTCCTCCTATGCCGAAGTGCAGCAAGGCAAGATCCATGAAACACTAGAAACCCATGAGGAGGCGATTCGCGATCGCGATGCTGACCAGAGAAGTGTCATTGACATCGAGCATCAAGCCAGTATCAACGAAATGGCTCAGGTAGCGCTTAAAGGGGCAGCGATCGGAGCCGGACTCAAAGTCACCTTCAAGCTCATCGACAAAGTCCGATCAGGCAAAAATCCTTTCAAAGGCGAATTTCAGATCGAAGACTGGCACGATCTCGGCATCACCGCCGCTCAAGGTGGGTCAATGGGAGGCGTTTCCGGTGCCTCGATCTACGCCATGACTAATTTTGCTAATCTCTCAGCCCCTCTAGCCGGTGCCATCCTCAGCGCTGGCTATTCCGTTGCCAGTTTGGCTGATCGCTACCACAAGGGCGAGATCGATTTCGACGAGTTCTTGGACTTAGGTCAACTCACTTGTGCCGAGTCAGGCATGGTGGCAGTGGGAGCCGCGATCGGCCAAGCCATCATCCCCATACCCGTGCTAGGCGCAGTTGTCGGCACAATTACGAGTCGGCTCGTTATCAGCTTCGGCAAAAAGTATTTGACTGACCAAGCTGACGCACTCGAAGCCTGGATGGAGCAGTACCAAGCTCAGTGGGATCAACGCATTGATGCTGCCTATCAGTCTGTTCTGCAGCAAATCACAACTGCATTTGACAAACTGGGTGACTTGATGGACGCAGCTTTTGACAAGGGCAAAAACACCACGCTGAGGTTACAGGCTAGCATCAGCCTCGCCAGAGCCTTCGGCGTGGCAGAAGCTACAATCATCCACGACACTGACGAGTTAGACGATTTCATGCTGGCGTAACCAATCAGCTCTACAGCCACTCTTTTACTCTAGAAAAGCTGATAGAGGACGCAACGCCCCAGAGTGGAGCGATCTCGTAGCGCCCTCTGCCCAAGTAAATAGTCTCCCACTGTCGGCATAAGCGGGGTTATACCGATAGTTTAAATATAGTCGCGTAGCTTTGGCCAGAGGGGAGCCTAGTACCAGGCATTCGCTACGTTGCTTCTTCTAGCCCAAGTCTTCGGTCTCGGAATTCAGATCGGTTGCTGCGATGTCCATCTCTTGCCGCAATCTTTCAGGCGAAGGTAAGGCATCCCGCATGTTCTCTGGCAACTTGCTGCTCAAACGATAGGTGGACACGCCGATGGGTTTGTCCAGATCCTGCAGCGCAAACTCCACAGTAGTCTGCCGCTTGTCACGACACAGAATCATGCCAATCGTGCGATTATCTCCTTCGCGTTTCAAGTAGGCATCTACCGCTGAAACGTAAAAGTTCATCTTGCCGGAGAACTCAGGTTCAAACTCACCGACGTGAAAGTCAATTACGACATATGCATGCAGGTGGGTGTGATAGAACAACAGGTCTAGAAGATACTCTTTACCATCAACCTGAATAGGATACTGGCTACCCATGAAAGCAAAGCCCACGCCCAGCTCCAGCAGAAAATCTCGGATGTGACTGACTAAGGCTTTTTCCAGCTCACTTTCGCGGACTTCCCGATCTAGAGACAGGAAATCGAGATTATAGGGATCTTTGATGAGCTGCAAGGCTAAGTCCGAGTCAGGAGCAGGAAGAGTTTGGCCAAAATTGGTCACGGGCTCGCTTGGCTGCCGGTAAGCATTACCGTCAATCTGTAGAGACATGACGTTGCGGCTCCAGCCATGCTGCCTGACCTGGCCGATATACCAAAGTCTTTCCTGAGTATCTTTGACCTTATCAAGCAGCACACAATTGTGAGTCCAGGGGATTAGTGCAGCCGCCCGCTGCACAATCGCAGCATCGGGATAAGCTTCAGCAAACGCCCTCATGTATTTCAGGTTGCGAGGTGAAAAGCCTTTGACATCAGGGAACTCCCGTTTGAGATCCGCTGAAAGACGATCAATTACCTTGCTGCCCCAACCTTCCTGGTCTTGGCGTTTCAATATTTCCTTGCCGAGTTGCCAATAAAGCAGAATGAGTTCTTGGTTGACTGCTAAAGCAGCTCTGACCTGTGCTTCTCGGATACGCCTCTTAAGATCCTCCAAAAGGATACGGTAGTTGTCAGAAGGGAATAGTTCCGGTGAACTGGTCATAGAGCAAAATTAACTATCAGAATCAAAAACTGTGTCACACGAACGTCCGGGAGTAATCCAAATCAGCAAGAGAGCGGTTTTGCTGAGTGTTTCGGTCAATCTCTAATAAGAGTGAAGTATTTGTGCAGCCGGTGGCTGCACAAAATCATATATTCTCTGAAATCTTTGTGAGAAGGAGGCTACAGCTTGATCGATGTTATCTATTAAGGCACAAATGCGAAGAGGAGCTGCTTTGTTTCTGGATTGATGTGGCACAATTTGCCTGTCGGAGCGACGTCGCTCCGAGACGCTCATGGGTGAGACCGAGCTACACACACCCTATCGAAGAATTGCATCTTTATTACTGCCATGAGTGCTTTTCAATGAACAAAGTCTTTTCTCTCTTCAACATGTCGGGAGGAGTTGGAAAGTCCACAATGACCATGAATCTTGGTTTTCAGTTAACCAGAGAGCTAGGCAAGCGGACACTGCTCATCGATATGGATCCTCAGGCTTCGCTGACAACTTTTATGGGACTCAATCCCTTCGACGCAGAAAACACTGTTTACGACAGCCTGCTTCAGAAGGCTCCACTGCCCGTTGTGTCAAACTTGCTGGAATGCCATGTTGTACCGGCCAACATCTTTCTGGCTCAAGCTGAACTCCAGCTTGCTTCCGAACTCAAACGGGAGTACAAACTAGCCCAGTCGCTGGAGGCTGTCCTTGATGATTATGACGTTGTGCTGATTGACTGCCCGCCTTCACTGGGTTTGCTCTCAGTGAACTGCCTGGTAGCAGCAGATTTCCTGTTGATACCGATTCAGACAGAATATAAGTCGGTCGAAGCAACGATTAATCTGTTACAGACAACCTACGAAATCGCGCAGGAAGTTAATCCAGATCTCAAAGTAGCGGGTGCCATCCCCACCATGTATGACGATCGCACCTCTCAGGCAAAGCGGGCTCTGCAAACGATCACAGAGGTGTTTGCAGCCCTGCAAGAAAACCCTAGCTTCAAAGATGCTCAGGTGTTCCCAGCCGTTCCGCGTAGAACCGATTTCGCCAACGCAACCGCAGAACATTTGCCCTTGGCCCTGTACAACCCTAAACATCCGGCCAACGAACCCATCGTTGAGATCGCCCGAGCCATTGGAGAACTGCTATGAGCAAACAAGCATCAAAAGCTGCTTTTGACTTGAAAGGACGCGGCATTTTGGGAGGACTCGTTTCTCAGTCATCCTCGACAACCACAGATCCGGAGTCATCTAAAGCCGATGCCGTCAAATGGCTTCCCGTGAGTCAAATCCAGCCTGGCGCGTACCAGCCCCGGCAATATTTTTCCGAAACCAGCATCGAGAGTCTGGCTCAATCTTTCAAAGAGCAGGGCTTTCGCGGAGCCATCAATGTGCGCCCCACTCCTGGCAAAGGGTATGAAATTGTAGCAGGTGAGCGGCGTTGGCGTGCCGCCAAGAAAGCTGGACTTACAGAAGTCCGCTGCATTGTGGATGACTATAGCGATGATGAAGCGCTGGAGTTTGCTCTGGTAGAGAACTTGCAGCGGGAAGACCTCAGCAAACTGGAGGAAACTGAAGGGATTCTGCAACTCGTAGCATCCAGACTCAGCATTGCCCGCGATGCTGCCATTCAGATCATCCGAACGGAAGGCCACTCTGATCAACAAGCTCGGAGCGACGTCGCTCCGAGCGTAGAGCTCCAGCAAATTGAGGTGTTGCTGTCCCAGTTCAATATCGAGTTGCAGACCTTTCGGACGAAGAACCTGCGAACACTAACGTTGTCAGATGATCTCAAGGAAGCCCATCTCAAGAAGGGGCTGTCGTATTCTGCAGCACTGGAATTGAACAAAATAAAAGATGAAACCGTACGGGTCACTTTGCTCGAGAAAGTTCTTGAAGAAAAGCTCTCTTTCCGGAGCGTGAAACACAGAGTCAAAGAGCTGTCGCTTGCTGAGAACAACATCAAGCGCGACTCTAGAGAAAAAGCATTAATCCAACGCATGGAAATAACGCTTAAGCAAGCAAAAAAATCACCACAGCTATTGCAAAACGCCCAGAAACGTAAGCGGTTCGAGCAGCTCTTGCAAGAGCTTGAGAGCCTCTTAGACCAATAATCTTAGTTTTGTCTCAAACTCTTACTGAGTCACAGAGATTCTCTAGCCGGCCCTAGTCAAAAACCAAAGATTTGCCTTGATGCCGACCTGTTCTATGCCTTACCAAGATACTGGCTTTTTAACTTGCCATCTTGCCGATATCTCAGATACCGATAGGGACCATAACCATTAATTGTTTTCAGCTCCAAATGGCCCTGAGTCTTAACCGTGGTGGAACTTTTTCCATCTCCAGTCCCCCCCGCCTCCCGCACCTCAGTCTGGCGAGATTCAAGGAGTCCTTCTACCATCGCGACCAACTCCTCCAGTTCCCGATCTTGCCAGCCGTCCAGCTCAGGCAACAGGCGCGCTGCTTTCAATTTTCTAGGCATCTAGTCTCCTCACTTAGGGAACAAATGCTGTCGCTAATACCCTGCATGTTCCCTAACTCTATTTTTGCATACTGAAATTGGTTTATATACATATCGAGAAACCAGGAGGATATTCGCATTAAGGTCCCAAAGTAGCGGTGCGATCGCGCTTACACCTCAACATCGGCCAACAGCTGACCATTAGAGCAACCGTCACTGTAGAGATCGTTGCGGAGGCGTAGCTATCCCTGAGGATCTGAGTCGTCAGGTGAATCTCGGCACCGGTTTCTGGCAGCGGCAAAAAAAACTCTGCTACCGTCGACCATACTGGTCAACCTCCACCGGCAATACGATCAGCCCACCATCGGCCTCTCCCTGGCCGCTGAGCGCCCGCAAATGGTCAGGAGATACCCGTGCCCATACCCCTAGCCTAGCTAGTTTTTAGGCCTATAGCTCTGTACATCTGGCAGCATATACCCCTCCGGAGAGCGGCGCATGCCGAGTTCTGCCAGGATTTCGTCAACTTCCCCGAAATACCCACTCTTGAATTTTTGAAACGCCTTGTCCAATAGGCCCCTAGAATGCTCGGGCAATTCGATGATCCACTCATACGGCCAGAGTTCCATGGCCTGATCGAGCGGGATAATCCGATAGTTGTGGCTGGCCACACCGCCGCCCTCAGCGTCCTTGTCCAGCATCGTGTAATTGACGATGCCCTTGTCTGCTGCCGCCTGCCGCCACCGCTTCACTTCATTCTCAGGAGAGCCAGGGTCGTCAACTGGGTTGGGTTTGAAGCGATTTTTGATCGCGGTGATCAGCCACCGAATGGGGCTGCGGACCTGCTGGCGCTGCTGTTTCATCGCGGCGATCGCATCGCGAATCTCGGCCTCGCTGGCCTGAGTGATAGTTTTCTCTAAACCCCTCAATTCACTCTCCGGGGCTTGCTCCACATACGTTCTGACAAAGTTTTCGTCTTTGCAAGAAGCCGCGAGCGCCGCGGAAATTTTGTCTCGATCGACGTGTCTAGCTGTGTCCGATTCGTTGCTGCTTTTTTGACTTGAGTTCTCCGATCGCTGATCAGCGCCTTTTTTGATTGGCTTCATCGATCGCTGGCAAGTACTCTCTTCCAATACCTTCGCCAAATTAGGCGGGGATAGCCTCGCCATGAGGGGGATGAATGCGCCCTAATCTGGTGAGACGATTGAGAGCCTGCGTCCAGAAACCGGGTTTGGTATTTTGGGGAAGGAGAT
>Ga0081535_100900_pt1 | contig 13438 bp, 19 predicted proteins | sample HotLakmasection3_FD_71020 | JGI IMG/M metagenome (GOLD analysis project Ga0081535, IMG submission 71020) | Hypersaline microbial mat communities from Hot Lake, Washington, USA - Section #3 (SPADES assembly) (version 2) | ecosystem: Environmental > Aquatic > Non-marine Saline and Alkaline >... | reverse complement strand
TCCGATGTTTCCGACCGGCGCGAAAAAGAGGATATCCGCATTATTGGCCGTCCTCTGGAGCGGATAGGCAAGCTGCATGGCGTGTCCTTCTCCATGAAAGACAGCGGCGGCAAGCGCGAGCTTGGCCTGATCGCCCAGGACGTTGCGCCGGTTTTTCCCGAGCTTGTCGTTACCCTGCCGAACGGCACCATGGCGCTGAACTATCAGGGTATGACCGGCCCCCTTGTCGAGGCCGTCAAAGAGCTTCACGCGCAGAATGTCGCTCTGGCAGCTGATAACGCCGAATTGCGTCGGATGCTTCATGCGCTTTCCGCCCGCATGGATGTGCTCGAAGGCAAAGCGCGGCCACCACTCCGGCCCTATAATCAGTAGTCCAAGCAACCGCCGGTAGACGTGATAATATCAATTATGGCAAGCTTTTCAAAGTCTTCCGCTTAACCTTTGAAATAACCAAGCCGCACATTCGGCGCGGCAAAGTAAAAACCCGGTTTATGACCGGGTTATTTACAGCGGATAGGAATATTGTTATTTGAGCCGCGAAGTAATTGAAGCCACGAAAAACTGCCGTGAAACCGGCCTCATTCGCCCGGCGGTTGTGGCCGCTTCGTTCTGATCCATTTGACATCCTGCGGCACGGCCTGAATGACCGTTTCCCGGTCAACGCCGCAATCGAGGCTGTTTCTCGCTGTGAACAGGAGCGTAGCGGCCTGCCAGTCATCAAGGCCGTGTTCCGCTATGGCCTTTTCGGCCACAGCGAGCACGCCCGGATCAGTTTCCCGCAGTTCCGCGCGTTCTTCCTCAAGCCATCCGGCCCAATCCTTCACGGTCTAAATCTCCTCTCAGGCTCCGGCCCGGTTGCCTACAAACGGGTTGGAGGGGCCGCGCAGCGCTTTCCCTTGAGGGAAAGGCAAAAAGGGTGATTTCCGCGTTTCCGCCCTTCCAGATTCCCCGCAAACCGGCGCTCACAGGGCGATTCTCGCGCAGATGACGACCGGCAGCACGGCCCGCCGGTCACGAGCGCGACGAGAGAGGCCGTTATTCTGGCAACAAACGCGGTGCGCGGGGCTTTCGAGGATTTACGCCGATCCCGCACATGCCCCCTACCCGCACCCGTGGCGCTTTACCTTCGCCGCGCTGCACTGCCCCGGGCGGCGGCGCGTCATCGAGAAAGGCCGTGTTGATGACGGCGGCGATATAGTCGAGCGTGTCCGGGTGCGCCCCGGCCTGCGCCGAGTGGCGCATATTCGCCAGCGTTTCCCGGTCCACCTCGAAGGTGATCGCGACCCGCCCGGTTTTGCGGCTATGCCGCGCCCTGATCGTGCGTACCACCATGGCTAATCCACCTCCCTGCATCCGGCTTCCCACGCCCACATGACCGCCTCGGCCACTTCCCGCAGGCCCCCGACCGGGTGCCGCTCGTACCGGCAGAGCAGCACCGCCCGATCCGCGCCCGCCATTCCGAAATACCCCACGAGGCAATGCGTTTTGGCGGCCAGTTGGGCGGAGCCGTCAGTGCCGCGAAAAACAGCGTAGTGAGGTTCGATTGCCAGTTGAATGTTTTGCAGGGTTAGCGGCTTGCGCAGCTTCACCCGGCCATTGCGCCAGACCCGGAACTCCCGTCCGGCGAAATCAAGCTCTATGCGGCGGCGGACGGTTATCCTCGTCAGGCCGAAATAAAACACGAGCGCTATCGGCAGAAAAAGGAATGCAAAATTCCAAATTCCCCACTGTGGAAAGTTATACAAAGCGTAAACGCCCCATCCGAACAACGATAAAAACAGAACGATCCAGAGCAAGGCCCAAAGATTTTCTAAAATAATGGTTTCCGTGCCTGCCATCGGCGGGCGCAGTTCCTTATTTTGAAACTCGATACTGTAAACCGGCCCGGCGGGCAGCGCCTCCCGGTAAACCACAAGGCCGGGGAAATCCGCCGCGTTGCTGATCCGCTCTTTCATCTCAAACCGCCCCGGCTTGCCCGCAGGAGCGCCGCACAGACGCGAAGCCGGGAAGAGGTGCAGGGAAGCGGCCCGCCCCGGTCCCTGCCCTTCTGCGGCCCTTAAAACGGCCACAGCGCCCGCCAGTCTATCGGCAGCAGGTGCACGAAGTGGCACGGCTCCCGGTATTCGGGATAGAGCCGCCGCCAGCCCTGAATGCCGAGATACAGGCACGAGTCGTACATGCTGCACGGATCATTGTAGCTGCGCAGCCGGTGACGGCACGTCCATTCCCACCGCAAATGCGGGGTGCCGAACACCGCCGCCAGCACGGCCAGCACGGCCACGATCTTGCCGAACCCGCCGAGCCATTCGCGCAGCCAGTCCGGCACGGCCTACCCGCCCCGCCAGAGCACGACATCCGCGAGGATGACCGGGAACCCGGCCCGGATCAGGATTTGCTCGCCGTGCGGCATGTTCAGAGCTTCCGCCGCGCTCAAGACCGGCTTGGCGGCATCCCGCACCGAGACGTGCGGCGCTCGCTCCTCGTCGAGCGGATCGCCAAGGCTGAAACTTTCATCCTTGACCGTGACGGTCCCCGCCCGCGCCTCAATGTAGCGGGCCAGCTCCGGTGACCGGCAGCCGAGCACCTGAATCACTTCGGCCTGATAGCGCATGGCCTCGGCATCGGCCCGACCATAGACGGCCTCGAGCTGCGCGAGGTCCTGCACGAACAGCCAGCAGCGCAGGCCCTTTTCCCGGAGTTGCGCGATAGCATCCCGGATACCGGGCAGCCGTCCGAGATTGGGGAACTCATCGAGCAGGAACACGCATTCGCCGTTTTGCCGTGCCTGCATCACGGCATGCACGGCTTGCGCCGTGACCAGCCCCATCCACCGCCCGTGCGAGGCGACGAGCTCCGGCGGCAGCACGAGGTAAACGCTCAAGCGCCCGGCGATCAGTTCCGCAAGGTCGATATCGGAGCGGCGGCAGACGCGCCCGCACGGCTCATCCGGCGCGAAGATCGAGAGCGCTTGCCGGGCTTCCTTGCGAAAATACCCGTAAGCCCGCTCCTGCGTCGCTATCGTATCCTCGATATCCTGCGCGTATTGCCGGAGCGCCCCGCCGTGCTCCTGCATCGGGTCGATAACGGAATCGAGGAACTCTTTTTCCCCGAGCCAGAGCAGATCGTGCAGCCCCGGTAAATCGCACTCATCCGGGCGCAGCGCCGCGAGAAAAAGCAGCCCTGCCATGAGCAAATCACGGGCACCGGCCCGCCAGAACGGATCTTTATCGCCGGGCAAATCCGGCAGCAGCATATGCGCGATCCGGCTTGCTTCCGTGCGGTAGCCCTCGCCCCGCGCCACGGCATCCGCGAGCGCCGCGAGCGGATTGACCGAAGCTGTCGGCCAGCCGGTCAGACCGAAGGGATCGAGCACGGCGATATTTTGCCCGTGCTGATCCCGGCGCACCGCCGCCGACCATTGCACAAGCTGGCCCTTGGGATCGGTGACCAGCATCGAGCCGGGATAGCGCAGCAAATTCCAGACGGCCACGCCCCGGCTCTTGCCGGTGCCGGGCGGGCCGACCGTCAGCAACGAGCCCTCCCCGGTGAAGTTGATATCCCCGCCGTTGGCCTTGCTGCGCCCCAGATAGAGCGGCGGCTTACTGCCAGTTGTCCGGGCGCTGCCGCCCGCCGTCCCGCCGGGTGGTGTATCTGTCTCCGGGTGTTTGCGCTTTCTCCAAAATCTCATTGCGGGTTTTCCACGCCTGATGCGCCCGCAGCGTATCGAAAAAAGCCCCGAGCGCCCCCAGCCCCATCAATGCCGCGACGAACCACGCGCCCGGCCAGCCCCAAGCGCCCGCCGCGTAGAAGCCTGCCGCCGCGAGCACGAACGCCACGAACCGCGTCAATGCGACCTTGGGATTGCGCGGCGGCGGTTGTTCACGCTGCATCGGACCCGGTTCCCTGATTCGCGCAGTTTAACCCGTCAGGAAAGCTGTGGATAGGCGGGCAACCGGCCTTTGTGATTTATGAAACGGGTGGTACTGTATCATCAACACGTCATGAAACGATCAGCAACCCCATGAAGTACACCCTTGGAACAGCCGCGAAGGCCACCGGAAAAAGCAAGTCAACGCTATCCCGCGATATCAAAAGCGGTAAGATTTCCGCCGCGCGAAGCGAAGATGGTTCTTATGAGATCGACCCGGCGGAACTGCATCGGGTTTACCCGCATGTGGAACGCGGGACCGGTTCCGGGAACAGTCCCGCGAACGATGCGGAACCCCATCTGGAACGCCCTGAAACAGGGGGCCTAGCGCCCGAACTGGCCGCAGTTCGCGCCCGGCTAGACGCAATCGAAGGCGAGCGGGAACGCGAGCGCAGCCAGCTTCTCAGCCAAATCGAAGACCTCCGCACCGACCGCGACCACTGGCGGCAGCAGGCAACGAACCTGCTAACCGACCAACGCCAACCGCCCAAGCCGAAGGTGGTGCATCACTTCGTGCCGTGGTGGCGGCGGTTCTGGCCCGGCGGCTCCTGAACACCACCGCACGGCGACACAGGAGCCCCGTGGAGGCGTTCCGACCGCTTCCGGGTGTTTCAGGGAGCCCCGTCAGCGGAACGCCTTCAGCGGGCTTCTATGGCCCGGCAAGAACCCCCTTCCTGCAAAGCCAAGTCCTGCGCCGCTTACGGCGGTGCAGGGGCCTTTTTCTCCGGCCATTCTGGGCTTAAAACACCACCATGGAACAGCAGACCGCACAGCCAGCCACGCCGCCGGATGATCTGGAGCAGCGCAGCGACGAGCAGTTACAGGCGCTCGTGGCCCGTGCTTCCGGCATTCTCGAAGCCCGCGAGAAGGAGCGCAAACGGCAGGCGCTCGATGAAATCCGCCAGCTTGCGAAGGCGCACGGGCTCAATGTCAGCTTGAGCGAGGCCCCGGAGAAGAAAAAGCGCGGCAGGCCCCGCAAGCAGCAGTCCCCCGGCTGAGGCCGGGAAAGGCCGGGCCGGAGGGACGGCACGGGCAGAGGATGCGGGCGCAGGCCCGGCCTTTGGAACGGGCTGGCCCGGCTGAGCATTAACGGTTTGCTCAGGGTGGTTTGGTATCGTGGGGTTGAGGATAGCAAGATATGTTTTTCGTGCCGAAAAACTCTTGCCAAGGGCGCTGAGCCCGCCCCTTGGAACCCCGGCAAGGAAGGAGCAGACGTCATGCCGAGGCCGAAAAAACGACCCGAAGACCGGCGCACGGAACGGGCCGTTGCATGGGTGACCCCGGCGGAGCTGGCGCGGATCGACGATGCCGCCGGGCGGGCCGGTCTATCCGTGTCCGAATACATGCGCATGCAGGCGGTCGAGGGCCGGGTGGTGGTGCGGCAGCACCGCACCCTCGGGCCGGAGGTGGTGCTGCAAATCCAGCGGCTCGGGGTGCTGTTCAACCAGCTCGTGCGGCTGGCGCACGAGCGGCAGCAGATCCCGCCCGAGGTGACACAGGCCGCCGCCACCATCGAGCGGCTGCTGATCGAGCAGGTTGACGGTCATGGTGCCGAAAGTCGCCGCTAAGGGCCGCAGCTTCAAAGGCGCTGGCCTGTATTATCTGCACGACAAACAGGCCAAAACGGCGGAGCGCGTCGCTTTCACCCGCACGGACAATCTACCGACCGACGATGCCGAAAAAGCTATCCGGCTCATGGCGTACACGGCCATGCACCAGAACGAGATCAAGGCGGCGAACGGCGGCAGCAAGGCGGGCCGGAAACTCACGGCCTCGGTGCTGACCTATAGCCTGTCATGGTCACCGGACGAGAGCCCCGCGCCGGAACACATGATCGAGCAGGCCCGCGACAGCCTGAAAGCGCTTGGCATGGCGGATCATCAAGCCGTGTTCGTGGCGCACAACGACGAGCCGCACCCGCATATTCACATTATCGCCAACCGCGTGCACCCGGAAACGGGCAAGGCGGCGACCCTTTCCAACGACCATTTGCGGCTCTCGGAATGGGCCGAGCGCTACGAAAAAAAGCACGGGAAGATCCGTTGCGAGGCCCGCGTTGCCAACAACGCGGAGCGCCGCGCCCGGAAGGAAAAAGGGCAGGGCGCTTTCGTCAAGCACCGCCCGGAAATGACCAAGGCGGAATACCACGCCGAGCGCAAGGCCCGGCTCCGGCTGGCGTTCGACCGGCGGCAGATCGAGAGCAAGAACCTTTCCGCCACGCACACCGGGCAGCGGCAGGCGCTCTATGACGCGAAGGAAGAACGGATCAAACAGCGCCGCGCCGAAATCCGGGAACTGAACCGGCCACGGTGGGCGGAGCTGTACCGCCGCCAGAAGGCAGAAGAGCGGGAGGCGGAGGCGGCGCAGGCTTCCGCCTTGTCGCGGCTGCGCTACTGGCTGCAAAACCGGCAGCAAGACCGTTACGCCGGGCCGCAGACCGAGCGGCGGGGCATGCTGTCCGAAGCGCTGCGGGTGGTGACCGGGCGGCGGGATCATGCGGCGGAGCTCGCGGCGCGGCACGAGGCCGAGCGGGCCGGGCTCTCGCAGGAGGTGCGGCAGCAGAGCCGGGACGCGCTGCGCGAGATCAACAAGGCGTACCGCTACGACCTCGACAAGCTGCGCCAGGCGCAGGGGCAGGAGCGTGACGACCTGGCGGGACGGCACAGCGCCGAAAGTCAGGACGCGGCGCGGCAGATCAGGGACGAAGGCCGCGCCGCCAATGCCGCCACGACCGCGCGGGAAGAGTTCGGGGAGAAGGTTTCGGACAGGGTGCAGCGCCGGCGGGAGCAGCGCGAGCAGCAGCGCCGGCAGCGCGGCGACCGGCCCGGCCCCGACAGGGAGCGCGAACCCTAGCCGATGGCCATCCTTTTCACCCCGCGCGGAAGTCGCCCCGGCTTGGACCGGTTGCGAATGAGCGTCACCAGCTCGTGCCGTCCATCGCGGTTGATGATCACGTCATATTCTGGCAGCGGCTGCTTTTCCGCGATATCTGCCAGCTTGGATCGAAATTTTCGGAGCCGCCCCGACAGACCGGAGCGGGCGAACAGCGTTTCCGTGCGGAAGGAGAAGCCGGGGAAATCGGCCTTTTCAGGTACTGCCTTGCGGGCGAGCCGGTAAAGCCACCTCTCTATGCCGCCGGTCAGTTCGAAATAGCCGGGGTGAACCGCGAGGATATCCCGCCGCCGCAGGATCGCATTGTATAGCCACGGCGGCAGTTCAATTTCCCAAGGTTTCGCCGGGTCCGGCTCCCCGTCCGGGTTCTCCGGGGTCATGTGGCCCGGGCTGTAGCGCTTCGGCAGGCTGTAGCTGGACAGCCACGAGAAAGGCCGTTCTTCGCCTGCACCGTCGTCATAGCGGATATTGGTGATGATCGTAGTGACCCGTAGACGACGAATCGCTTGCGCCAATTCCCGGTAGTCACGTCCGCCTGTTGTACGCCGCATCTGGCGCAAGGCATCATACGGAACGAATCGTATCCGTGGCGAAACCTCGTGACCATCTTCTATAGCATCGTTCAGATGCGAGGCCGCAAAGATCATTAAATCCCAATCCCAAATGGTAGCTAGGCCAAATTTGGGCGGGGCATGCACTTCGACGGAAATGTCTTTAGACCTATATTCGATAGGCTGGACGCGCTTTTTTTGCAGCGACAGGAAGGGGTACTCCATCACATCCCGGTTATCGCGCAGCGGGGGATCGAGCGCGTGAACCGTGAACATATCAAGCTGCAAGGTGGTGTCCTTCATGGGGATCCAAGCTATCAGCCGCCCCGAAACCCCGATAGCCAGAACCGGACAAGGTTTCTTTTTTCCTGTGGATTAGCTCGGGGTATCGGGGCGCTTTTGTTCGGGGTATCGGGGCGCTTTTCTCGGGGTATCGGGGCGCTTTTTCGGCTCAAGTTATTGAATTAAAAGATAAACTTCTCCCTTAAACTCTTAAACCCTATTACTACGTAATAGATTCTTTAAACGGCGGCGCTTGTGGATAGATTTACTTCTGTGAATCAAGATGTTGACACTAAAAAACGGTGCTCATATATGGAAAATCAAGCAACGCAGTGGGCGTTGTCTCATATCGAAAGAGCCTGCAAGATGGATGATGATCTCTACAAGCCCGGCGAAAGAGCCAAGCGCTCAGGTCAGTACGAGATTACTGGCCCGCGCGGCGGCGGGACAGGGAAGGAAAGAACGGTGGTACGCGACGAGCCTTTGCCGCCGACGCCGGAACCGGGTCAACGCTACCGGCTGGTTGATCCAACCAAGCACAAGGGCAAGTAAGGCAATGACCCTCTAGCCAACAACAACAATATCAACGTGCTCGCTCTGGGAAGCCCTGCCTGCGGCCACCCCACGCGCTTTGCGCGCGGGTCCCCTGAGCCTCGGCACCGCCTTACGGCGGCAAGGGGCTTCCCTTTCACTCCGCGCGTCGATCTTCTGGAATTGTCGGCTCCGGAGGAATGTCAGGCTTTTCCGTCTCTCCAGAGGAATGGAAGGACACGGGATTGGATATCATCACCGCCCTAACAGCAGTCGGACAGGCTATAAAAATCACCAAAGACCTTCGAGAAATAGACAGGGGTCTGGATACCGCCACATACAAGGCAAAGATGGCGGAGCTTTATGAAAATCTTTCAGATGTAAAGATGGCTCTTACCGATGCGCGTGAGACTATCCACGATAGAGAAAAAGAAATCAAAAACCTGAAAGGAAAGATCGAAGAAATAACATCTGGTGATGTATGCCCACTATGCATGAGTGGACGGATGAAAATTATTCACGTTAAACCGCATGGCCACTTTGCTTTTGCAGGTGTGCAAGAGAGGACGCATAAATGCCAGAACCCGAATTGTAACCACTCTGAAACAAGAGTTTTTGATCCGAGTAAAAATAGAGTCTGTAAAAATTGACTAATGAACGGCGTGTTTTTCTACACGGCTTGCCGCGTAATTTGCTTGGCAGGGGGTGCTAAGGGCTGCCTGCGGCGGCACGGGCTTCCTCTCCGCTGTGCGCGGCGATCTTCTGAGGGTGTCGGCCCCGGAGGAACGGAGCCTAGATTCCTGTGGACAGGCTGCCGATTGGTGTTGCAGGCGGTTAAGTGGTGCAACAAACTGCGCCTATGGCCCGCCCCCGAGGAAACCGCAAAACTGCCCGTCTTACCGTCAGCTTGGACGATGATGTCCACGCCGCGCTTGCCGCGCTCGCGCAGCGGCAAGACGTGTCGCTCGCATGGCTGATGCGCCGTGCCGCCGTCGAGTTCATCGAACGGCAGGAGCAGGCGGAACTGCCGTTGCGGCGACCCGGTGCAGCCGCGCCGCCGCCCCTGTTCAAGGGGGGTGAACGGTGATGCAAGAGGTTCCTGAGGACGAGGAAGAATCCGACCTCGAAAAGGAGGTATCCAGTACCGAAATTGCGCTAACGCCGAGTGAAACGGCGGATCCGCAAGCCATCGTCGAGACCAAGATCCCGCAGGATATCCGCGACCTCTACGAAATATACAGCTACCGGAACGCGGCTGTCATTCTCAGCGAAACGCGAACCGAGGAGTTCAACGAACTGCTCGACGCTCTCCGCGCTTTCAGGATAACAACTGCCATGATCCGCACGGCGGGCGGCAACGAGTCCGATATTCCGAAGCTGCTTTCAGGCGCTTTGCGTCCTCTCGGCTGGCATGAAACCATTGTGCAGGGCGACCTGCTTGTAAAGCTGCTGTGGAAAGAGCAGGTAGGCACGACCGCCAAAGGAAAGGCGAAGTTTGAAAAACGCAACCGCGAGATATTGCGCGAGCGTTTTCTTGACGGTCATAAAATCGACTACGTAAAAGGCAAGGTTGCCTTTGATCTTGAATGGAATAGTAAAGATCAAACATTTGACCGTGATTTATACGCCTTTAGCGCATTCTCACAATGCGGTATCATTGACGCGGCGGTTCTGGTCACCCGCAGCGCCTCTCTTAATCCGGTATTCCGAAGGCTCGGCCCGGCGCTGAAAAAAAACGGCAGCGTCGAATACAAATCCCCCGGCGTTGAGCGCATGACGCATGAAAAATACGGCGCAAGCACAACGTGGATGGGCAAGCTTCTCTACAGGCTTAATGCCGGGCGTAATGGAGGATGTCCTGTTCTTGTTATTGGGATAACACCGAAATGTATTGAAGATTGGAGCGAAGACGATGCGGCCTGATCCGGTAAAGGAATTCAAACAAAATCTGAAAGGCTGCAAGTTTTCAACGGTGCTGGCCGATCCACCGTGGCGCTTTATCAACCGCACGGGAAAGATGGCCCCGGAGCACCGCCGCCTTAGCCGTTATGGCACGATGGATCTTGAAGAGATAAAGGCCCTGCCGGTTAGCAGCGCTGTAACCGATCCCGCGCACCTTTACCTATGGGTGCCCAACGCCCTTTTGCCTGAGGGCATCGAGGTTATGAAGGCATGGGGCTTTGACTACAAAACCAACATCGTCTGGCACAAGATCCGCAAAGACGGCGGATCCGACGGGCGCGGCGTTGGCTTTTATTTTCGCAACGTGACCGAGCTGGTGCTGTTCGGGATCCGGGGAAAGAACGCCCGCACCCTTGCGCCCGGTCGCCGTCAGGTAAACCTGCTGGCCACGCAAAAGCGCGAGCACAGCCGCAAGCCGGATGAGCTTTACCCGATCATCGAAGCTTGCAGCCCCGGCCCGTACCTTGAGCTGTTCGCGCGGGGAACCCGCACCGGCTGGACGGCATGGGGCAACCAGTCCGAAGATTACGACATCACATGGGACACCTACGCCCATAACAGCAAGCGCGAAACTATTGTCGCTGCCGAATAGACCTGCCCTTTAATTAGCAGGATAGAGTTCAAGTTAGCATTGGGGAAAACTATCCGGAACCAATAGAGTTTTAATAAAAAAGTGTCATAATGGCACTATGCGGTTATTTTTCTTGATTTTGGCTCTCTCGGTTTTTTCGCTCGACGCTTTCGCTCAGGAGACGTTACCCGATGATCCCTGCTCATCTGGTCAAACTAACTACGTCCGGTATGTTGGCGGGATTGAGACAAACGGTGTAGCACACGTTATTCGCTGTAATGGTAGTGCTTGGCAACGGTATATGACATGGAAAGATGGCTCGGTCGGTATCGGCAGCGGGGGAGGTAGTCCGGAGGGCATGATGCACATATCAAGCCCGTTTTCCGGGTCAGACCGCGATCCCGAGATGGTTTTGGAAAATATTGGCTCAACAGGTACCTTCCGCCGTGTCAGCATTAATTTTCATCATTCAAACGGTAAGGGTGCAGAAATCGAAGCCTATCGCGAAAGCGGTAATAGTGATGGAATGGATTTAAGATTTTTTACGCAGTCAATTGGCGGATCTTTGCAACAGCGTATGGTTATTACTAATGATGGCTTGGTCGGGATTGCCAAGGCCGATCCCTCCGTCGCCCTCGATGTCGTCGGCGATATCCATTACACCGGGATAATTTCCGATGTTTCCGACCGGCGCGAAAAAGAGGATATCCGCATTATTGGCCGTCCTCTGGAGCGGATAGGCAAGCTGCATGGCGTTTCCTTCGCCATGAAAGACAGCAGCGGCAAGCGCGAGCTTGGCCTTATCGCGCAGGATGTTGCGCCTGTTTTTCCCGAGCTGGTCGTCACCCTGCCGGACGGCACCCTGGCCCTGAATTATCAGGGCATGACCGGCCCCCTTGTCGAGGCCGTCAAAGAGCTTCACGCGCAGAATATCGCTCTGGCCGCCGATAACGCTGAATTGCGCCGGATGCTTCATTCGCTTTCCGCCCGCATGGATGTGCTCGAAGGCAAGGCGCGGCCACCGCTGCGGCCTTATAATCCATAGTCATAAGACGCGCCGCCCTCCGCCGTCCCAGCCATCGGCGGCGGCTCTTCATCCATCATACGCCCAGCCCGCCTTTCCCCGGTTTGCCGCTTTCTTCGCGCCGTCCCGGTTCTCTTCTCCTTTTGCCACACGCGGCCTGATCCACCGCAGCCAGCCTTGACGTGCAATCTGGCAGAGCGCGGCCCTTTGGGGCGCAACTTGCTTTGCCGGTTCCCCCTCTCCTTCCTCGCTTTGCTCGGTACGTCCCACGCGCTGCGCGCTTCGGGACAAGGCCGGTCCCCCCAACAATGCGTTGCGCCCGGTCCGCCGCCCCGCCGGGACGGATTGCACGGCTGGCACGGGGTCAGCCCGAAAACAAAAGGAGATAGAACCATGACCAAGAAAACTGAAACTCAAACCGAGGAAAAAGGCAGGCTTGTAGGGCACTTAAGCTACCTGCCGCACAGATCCAAAGGCTACGGCAGCCGCATCGGCCCGGTGTTCTCGACATCGCGCGAGGACTGCAAGGCCCTGCTGGTCGAAAGCATCCCGCTCGCCCTGGTGCGCGATATTCAGCGCGGCGAAGTCGGCAGCTTTTTCATCTGGGACCGCAAGGACGAGGGCGGCGCGTAAGCGCCCCCTCTCCCTTTGAAAAGGAGATATTGCCATGAACGATATTGCAAAACTCAATGACAGGTTCCGGCACCAACTCGGCATGCCGGTGTTTGAAAACATCATCCCCGGCAAGGTCTATATGAGCGCGGGCATCGCCGCCCTGCCGCCGGAGATGCAAATCTGTATCTGGGCCGAAGTCCGGAATTTCGATCAGTTCACCGCCGATAACGATCCTTACGGCGAGCATGATTTCGGGGCGTTCGATTATCCCGGCGCAGGCCGGATCTTCTGGAAGATCGATTACTACGCCCCGGACATGAAGCGCGGCAGCGAGAATCCTGCCGATATCTCGCAGACCGTGCGGGTGCTGACGATCATGCTTGCTTGCGAGTACTGATCATGCCGGAGCCTTCAACATACCGCGCCGACTGGCAGGGCATCGCCCTGTCAGTCACGCACATCCCGGCGAAATGGCCGGGCTTCGATCAGATCGAGGTGGAAAGCGAAGGCCGCGCGGCGCTGCCGATCACGCCGACCGGCTACAAGGTAACCTGCCTTCGCGCCGAAGACCTGGCCGAATATGCAAGCCCGGTTGCCTTCGTCCTGGCCTGGCTGGACTTCGCCGCCGAAGATCAGGGCTGGACGGGCCAGCTATCGTTGCTGTGATTAACCATCGCGAACAGGGCGCGTCTTCAATCGAGCCGGTTAAGAGGCAGACATCGACCCGCTTTTTATTTGCCCGAATTAAGCATAATTGCTAATAATTAAAATATAGAAGAGGAAAAAGTATATGAATAACAGAACCCTGCGTAATTTATTTCGGGGTGTTTGCACGGGGGCGGCTGCAGCTGCCACTACATCGCTGCCGCTAGTTTATTTTGGGATGCCAGCTCCTGTCATAATAGGAAGCGCTACGGCCGCCCTTACCACATGTGTATTACTGGCTTGGGACGATGATGGTGGAGACGGATCAGTCCACCAAAATGATAAACCGCCCCCCAAGCCCGGTTGCTAAAGCGGCTTTAGCCTGCATTGACCCCGGCGTTTTCACGGTGCTAGAGTTTGGTTCTGGCTCGCCTAAG
>Ga0081535_100898_pt1 | contig 13474 bp, 10 predicted proteins | sample HotLakmasection3_FD_71020 | JGI IMG/M metagenome (GOLD analysis project Ga0081535, IMG submission 71020) | Hypersaline microbial mat communities from Hot Lake, Washington, USA - Section #3 (SPADES assembly) (version 2) | ecosystem: Environmental > Aquatic > Non-marine Saline and Alkaline >... | reverse complement strand
TGGCGTTGCCGGAGCCGCCCGCAGCAGCCCCCACAGTTTGGTGCAAGAGTTTTTGAACCGCTCGGATGAGCACCTATGGGCGTTTGTTGCCAATGGGCGACGGCTGCGAATTTTGCGAGACAATGCCAGCCTCACCCGCCAGGCTTATGTGGAGTTTGACCTGGAAGCCATGATGGCCGGGGAGGTCTATGCCGATTTTGTATTGCTGTGGCTGCTATGTCACCAGTCGCGAGTTGAAGCGGAAAAGCCGGAACAGTGCTGGTTAGAGGTCTGGTCAAAAACCGCCAACGACCAGGGCAAACGAGCTTTGGATGCCCTGCGGGATGGGGTGGAGTCGGCGATCGCATCCCTGGGCCAGGGCTTTTTGACCCACTCGGCTAACCGTACCCTGCGGCACAAGCTCCAGTCTGGCGAGCTAGCCACCCAGGACTATTACCGCCAACTACTGCGGCTGGTCTATCGCCTGCTGTTTCTGTTCGTGGCCGAAGACCGGGAACTGCTGCTCGATCCTAATGCAGAACCCATCGCGAAGGATCGCTACACCCTCTACTACTCCACCGCTCGTCTGCGCACCCTGGCAGAAAAGCGTCGGGGTACCCGCCACAGTGACCTGTTTCACGGTCTGCGCCTGGTGATGGAAAAGCTGGGCAGCGAACACAGTTGCCCGGAACTAGCACTCCCAGCCCTAGGAAGTTTCCTCTGGTCGAGTGATGCCGTGGCGGATCTACTTGGGAATCGGGAATCGGGAGTTGGGAATCGGTTACAGGAAAACACTTCTTCCCAGTCCCCCGACTCCCCACTGCCAACTCCCGACTCCCCCTCTATGGCTCCCTGCGAGTTGGCGAATGCTGACCTGCTCGATGCCATCCGTGCCCTGGCTTTCATTACCGATAAGCATGGTCGTCGTCCGGTGGACTATAAGAACCTGCAATCGGAGGAGTTGGGCAGCGTCTATGAGTCCCTACTGGAGCTGCACCCTGAGCTAAATATCAGCACCGGCACCTTTTCCCTCAAGACCGCCAGCGGCAATGAACGTAAGACCACCGGCAGCTACTACACCCCCGAAAGTCTGGTGCAGTGCCTGCTTGATTCGGCGTTAGATCCGGTCGTGGATGAGGCGATCGCTTCAGCGGTCGCAGCGGATGACCTGGATGCCGAAACCGCTCTGCTCAACCTCAAAATCTGCGACCCGGCCTGCGGAAGTGGGCATTTCTTAATCGCGGCAGCTCACCGACTGGCGAAGCGATTGGCGTTTGTGCGCACGGGCGATGAGGAACCCGCCCCGGAGGCCACCCAGACGGCGCTGCGGGATGTCATTGGCCGCTGCATTTATGGGGTAGATGTAAACCCGATGGCGGTGGAGCTGTGTAAGGTGGCGCTATGGATGGAGGCGCTGGAGCCAGGGAAGCCGCTGTCGTTTTTGGATCACCACATTCAGTGTGGCAACAGTCTGCTGGGGGCAACTCCGGCATTGCTGCGCCAGGGCATTCCGGATGATGCGTTTAAGCCCATTGAGGGGGATGACAAAGCCTATTGCAGCAAGTACAAGAAGCAGAACAAGGAGGAGCGCAAGGGGCAACTGAGTTTGCTGACGCCCGACCTGCAACCGTGGGAGCGCCTGGGCGATCTGGCGACGAGCATGGCTCAGGTGGATGACATTTCGGATGATGACTATGCCGGGGTGCAGCGCAAACGGCAGCAGTATGAGGCGATGGTGCAGTCTACGCCTTACTTATTCAGTCGCTTTTGGGCCGATGCCTGGTGTGCGGCGTTTGTGTGGAAGAAGACGAGTGAGTCTCCCTATCCGATTACGGAGGAAGTGTTCCGGCGAATTGAGCGGAACCCCCATGGTGTTGATAAGTGGATGCGGGATGAGGTGGAGCGATTGAGGGATCAGTACCAGTTTTTCCATTGGCATTTGGCGTTTCCGGATGTGTTTCAGGTGAGGAATGGGGAGTCGGGAGTCGAGAGTCGGGAATCGGAGGATGAGGAAAGCCTTGAGCCTGGTTGGGATGGGGGATTTGATGTAGTGCTGGGGAATCCACCTTGGGAAAGGATGAAGTTTCAAGAGAAGGAATGGTTCATTCTTCGCGCTCCTGAAATTGCAGAACTACCCTCTGCACGCGAGCGGGCGAGACATATTCAGAAGCTCAAAGTTTCTTCTCCTGAACTAGATCGTGAATATCAATTCGCTTTAAGGCATGCAGAAGCTGAAAATGCTTTGGTGAGATTTTCAGGGAGATTCAAACTTGTAAGTGGCGGTGACATCAATACTTATGCAGTTTTTACTGAAACAGCTATCTCCACGACTGAAAAACTGGGTCGAATAGGTATAATCATCCCAAGTGCAATAACCTCAGCACTTGCATATCAACCTTATATTTCTCAACTAGTAGAGAACGGAAAACTCGTTAGTTGCTTTGATTTTGAAAACCAAAAAGCTTTCTTTCCAGAAGTTCACAGCAGCTATCGTTTCTGCATCTTAACTCTTCGAGGAGATGGGAACAATGAAGAAGCAATGTGTGGCTTCATGCTTCACGAAATAGCAGATATACGAGATAAGAATTATGTGTTTGAACTCCGGAAAACAGACTTATCCTTACTGAATCCAAACACAAAAGCGTTCCCAGTATTTCAGACCAGAAATGATGCCACGCTGGTACGCCAAATCCATAGTTCCATATCTGTTCTTGTAAATGAAAGTACACACCAGAATCCCTGGGGAATAAAGATTTATCGCATGATTGATGCGAATGAGAGTGAGGAAATCATAAGAAATGATATTGAAATTCGTAATGAGAACATTCGGCCTGATGAGAATTGGGTGATTCTTGAGAACCAGAAGAAGTGGCTTCGTGTATATGAAGGGAAAATGATTGATCTTTTCAATCATCGCTATGCAACTAGCTATACTGAACCTGGAGGACAACGCTCTGGAAAAGCAATAACGACGCAATTAGATGATCTTCGCGATCCCTTTTATAGCGTGGGTTCCCGATACTGGGTTCAAGAATCAACAGTTCTTGAAAAGCTTCCAGACTGGAATAGACAATGGCTAGTTTCGTTTATGGATGTTTGTAGCGCAACGAATATCCGAACAATGATTCCAGCAATCATTCCTTTGGCTGGGGCTACAAAATCATTACGTCTCGTCAAAAGGACTAATCAAGATAGTAAACACATAAACGCGCTTTATGCCAATTGGGGAGCATTTGTATTTGATTATGTAACTCGGCAATCTATTTCAGGACTACATTTATCTGAGCATATTGTTAAGCAACTTCCAGTACTTTCTCCCGATCAATATGCTGAGAAAGACCTGGATTTTATTCTCCCTCGCATACTCGAACTCACCTACACCGCTTGGGATCTCCAACCCTTTGCCCAAGACTGCGGCTACGAAGGCCCACCCTTCAAATGGGACGAAGACCGCCGCTTCCTACTCCGCTGTGAACTCGACGCCGCCTACTTCCACCTCTACGGCATCCAGCGCGACGACGTTGACTACATCATGGAAACCTTCGCGATCGTCAAGCGCAAAGACGAAAAAGCCCACGGTCACTACCGCACCAAAGACACCATCCTCCAAATATACGACGCTATGGCCACTGCTATAGCTAGCAGCCAACCCTACCAGACCCTCCTCGACCCACCCCCCGCCGACCCTCGCGTAGCGCATCCGCTAAGGGAGTCAGAAATCGGGAGTAGCGAATAGAGGAGTAGTGAGTAGAGTGCTAATAGATGGTTGAAATTGTTTTACCTAGAACATAGCCCCGGAGAAGACCCATGCCCGAATTTGAGCAACTGAGAGACGACATTTCTACCCTGCCTACCACCGCCCAACAGCTCGTGGTAGATTTCGTTGCCTTCCTAAAGCAGCGTTACTCCTCACCCGAGCCCACAACTCACCAACCTCTGAACCTCGAAAACGAACCCTTCGTCGGGATGTGGAGCGATCGGCCCGAAATGGCAGACAGCTCTGCCTGGGTACGGCAAATTCGGCAACAGCACTGGCGCAGTTGATATGGCTCAGATCCTGGTCGATACCGACATTCTCATTGATGTTGCCAACGATGATGCGATCGCCGTAGAGCGTCTGGCCAACGAGAGTAGAGCCTCCACCCTGGCCGTTTCTACCATCACCGTCATGGAGTTAACCGTCGGATGCCGCAACAAAACCGAACTACAAGCCCTCAACCGCTTCCTGGCTCAATTTCAGGTGCTGACGCTCAGTAGCCAGAGCAGCGAGATTGCCACCCAGCTACTGCAAGAATATTTCCTCAGCCATGGTCTTTTGATCGCTGATGCCCTGATTGCGGCAACCGCGATCGGCAATGAAATTTCGCTCCTTAGCAAAAACCAGAGTGATTTCCGCTTCATTCAACGGCTAAACCTGCTTCCATATCCTTGATCTTGCGATCGATATATTTTTGAGTTTCAATCGTTCCCTCATTTAAAGTCATGCAAACCTTAAGACTTCGAGCCCACGTTAACCCTGATGGCAGTGTTCAGCTTCAAATGCCTGAGCAGTTAGCCAACCAGGACATCGAACTCATCCTGGTGTACCAACCTGTAGACTCACCCGAGCAGCCCGCTGAGCCTACTACTGCCGAAGAGGATCCGCTGATTGGGCTTTTCTCTGGTTCTCCAGACCTGTCCACCCAGGCCAAAACCATCCTCCAACAAGACATCACCCCCGAATCTGGATTCACATGGAAGCAGTCTTGGCAGATAGCGACTTCGTTGTTGCCCTGGTCAACAAAACAGACCCCAGACATGCCGAGGTGAGAGGAATTTACCTGCAATTTCCTCAAATCCTGCTACCCCAAGTGGTACTGGTAGAAGTCGCCTATCAAGTAGGCCGTGACGTAGGCATACCAACCGTCATCGCCTTTTTAAGAGGCATCCCTGTCAGTCGTTTTGTCCTTACCGCATCCCCATCTTCCGAGACTGGGGAGTTTTGAAAAGCAATGTTGAAGCTCAGTAGCTCAAAGACAAATTAAGCATCTGGTCGGGAACCCTGATCATAGGGTGGGAAAGCCGCATAAAAACTTGGAGCTGCTTTCTAACTCACTAACCACTGCGTTTTCTCTTTCATGCAATTAGAATCATTGATTCCTGTCGATAGTCCAGCCTGGATTCTAGCTCTTCTTCCTTCGAGGCTTCCAGGTCAAGTTAAAAGGACATTTTCATTAGCCAACGGTAACCAAGGTCTGATGATTAAACCATTGGTTCGTATTCCATTTAAAAATGGCGAATGGGTAGAACAGTTCTTTGCATTCGATCATGGAAGTCAGTTTAGCCGGGATGATTTTTTGTCTTTCCAATGGGATGAGCTAGGGCAAAGATCATTCAATAAGAGTAAGAATAAGTATGAAGACCCAAAAGCTATCTCTCTAACTTCTATCTCTATAGCAGAATTAGAAAGTCTGATAGGTGAATTCAAACGCAACCTTGCAGAAGATCTGTGATCTAAACTAGAGAAACAAGAGAAAGAGCTTGATGAAAAACAACGGGAAGTTGATAAACAGGTAGAAGAAAGAGTCAAAGACAGGCTCACCCAAATCGAGGACTGGGCTCATAAGTTAGAGCAGCGAGAAGCAAAGTTAAAAGCAGAAACAGATAGCTTGGCAGCTGAGCTTGAAGAGAGAGAGCAGCAACTCTATGAAAAGGCTCAGGAGCAAGAAAGATTGTTAGATCAGCGGAAGGATGAATTACGTTCCCTAGCTGACTCTATAAAGCAACAACAATCAGAGGCTGAAAGACTTATTCAATCAGTTGAACCCTATCGATTGGCTATTCCTCCACAAACCAAAGCTGTAGCTGCCACATTTACAGAGATAAAAAGTATTCCAGAGAAATTAGCCTCACAATGGCAAAACGCCCTGGCGTCTAACGGTCTTATTCTTCCTGAAACCTTAGCGGTCAGCTACCTCGTCTCTCTTCTCAGTGCGTTTTATTCTGGCAGTTTAGTTCTCCTCAATGGTCCGGTAGGCGTTGGCAAAACCAGCATTGTAAAAGAATCAGCCAAGCTGCTGGGAGGCACCAGTAAAGTCATCCCAGTGCGTCCAGCCTGGCTGGATCCAATCGATCTCCTCGGATTCTTTGACCCCATCAAAGAAGTTTTCCGTCCCTCCCCCTTCCTAAATGCCCTCAAAGATGCCAGGGATTTACCCGAGAGTCTCAACTTAATCTGTCTGGACGAACTCAACCTCGCCAGAATTGAGAACTACGGCGCAGACCTGCTCTCCGCCTTGGAATATTCCCGTTCCAACTACACCCATAAAGAAGAGGTCAAAACCAAGCAAGGTCTCCTGCTGTACTCCGAAAGCATTGAAACAGAACTCTGGCAGGAAGCTAAATATTTGAATGAAAAGCCAGATAGAAGCGATAAAGAACAACGACGTCTTGAACAGCTCAAAGCCATGCTGAGCAGCTATCAGGCAAATTTCCACCTCTCTTCAAATACGGCTATCCTCGGCACCCTGAATTCTGACGAAACGACCTATGACCTCAGCCCCAAAGTGATTGATCGGGCCTATGTCATTAGCTACCCAGCTGCTGAATTAGATTCCATGCTTACTACAGAGGGCGTCTCTACTAATCCTGACCTGCAGCAGCCCTTGTCCCTATCAGTTTCCACACTAACCGATGAAATCAGTCTGCGGCTCAGACAACTTTCTCAACCCGAACTGAGCGAGCAGCCCGATACAGAAGCTTTCATCCAGGGACTAACCATAGGCTGGAAAAAAGTATTGCGATGGAACCAATCTTTCTCTGGCTTGGGTATTCCCTTAGGTCACCGAGCCAGCCGAGACTTCAGGGTGATATACGCCGTCTGTAATGTTTTGGGCCTCTCCAGCCAAGACTGCTTGGGTCATTTCCTATTCACCAAACTGCTGCCGAGAGTTTCTTTCTTCAAAGGACCTGACACCCCTGACCAGTATGATCAGTGGCTTTCCGCTTTGCGAAAAGATTTTAATGACCCTGGCACCAAACTTGATGATTACGATCCAGGGGATGTTTTAGAGCAAATCCAAGCTCAGGTTGAAGATACCAGACGACAACATGTTCGTTACTGGGTACGCATATGACTTATCCCGATATTCAGTTTGTGGATATTGCCGGTCATCCCTTTCCCCTTGATGAAAACGGCATGCCCTATGTCAAACAGTTCAAAGAACGATGGTACGCCAAGCTAGATTCTCCCTGGTCCGGAGGGGTTGCACTGGAAGGTCCTTCCCCTTTCAGGCTGAACTGGGTTCCTCATAAACAGCTCTGGGAACCGCCTTACAACTTAGGTGGTGACATTGTTCGGCGTTCGGGTGAAATTACCGCTGTCCTGACCGATCCTCAGGGGGCAGTCATTAAGGATTCTCCAAGAGCATCCTTGCGGGTTCGCCCCGCCAACATCACTGAACAGCAGATGGACAAAATGATTTCTGACATTGGAATCATGGCGCTGACAACCGCCTGCTGTGTCAAAAGAGCGGTTCCAACTCCCTTAGGAGAAGGAGCTGGAGTAGAAAACCTGGGGCAACAGTGGGCCGCTGGCGAAGGTATTCTTGCCACAGCGACTGCCCTGCTTGACCTAGCCGATGTTGTTCGAAATTCCTGGAGTGATCTGGAAAAACGTCCCCTCAGAAGCTTCATCACAGAATCAGGCCCCGTAGACATTGAACGTGCAAACCCCTCTCCTCAATTGCTGGTGCGGAAGCTGGTAAATCCCTCCAAACGCCGCATCTTTGGCATGAAGCGCTCCGAATCAACCCTATGTCCTGAAAATGAATTTCTGTGCCACGTCCTCGACTACTACCTGCGGGACCTAGCCAAAGGACTAGCAGATAGCCTCGATTCCTTGATCATTGAAGACATCAGCGAGAAATTCATCCCTAGGGTAAACAAGAAGAGGGATGACCGTGAGTTTAGAGATTTTATCGAGCAGTCCCGGAGAAAAATCCGCGATACTAATGCCCGCAGCGAAGTATTAAGGCAACAAATTGCTTCCGTCTCGAATAGGCTTAGAGACTGCGCAGGATGGGCCAGGCAAGCCAGAGAGGCTGATTTTCTGAAAGATATTGGAACACCAACTGTACCTTCTTTAACCTCCCTCCGACTTACAGAATCACCCACCTATGGCCCCATTTACACACAATTTTCCAACGTAATGGGAGATGCCTTAAAGCCACTTCAGAAAGTCCTTCATCTCATCGAAAACATCTTTCAGGGCAAGGTTAGACCCACTTGGGAACTCTACGAAATTTGGTGCTTTGCTAAACTATATAACGGCTTTATTCTCTACACCACCTTAAAGCCCGAGGCCAACGAACCTGACTTATTTCAGTGCTTATCTCTAGATAAAGATGGTTCGATACTCTTACCTAAGGAACGCGAATTTAAGCTGATCTATATGGTTGACAACTACACCAACCTGGAAACCACTTTAGTCTATGAGCCCAAATTAATTAATCGAGAAGGTCAACAACGGACTCCAGATATATTTATTCAAACAAAAGTTGGGTTTGACCCACCAAGAGAATACTTTTTTGATGCAAAGTATCGAAATTATAGACAGCAAGGCTCTGATACTTTGATAAATGATGTCCTGAATACTGCCAGAGACAAATATCAGGATGAACTTGAAGCAACGGCCTGTTTTATTCTCCATTCTGACGCAGAAGTTGATTACTGGGGAGAGGTCCCATTCGACCGATTCTTACGAGAAAGTGTACTTGATAAACTTGATGAACTTGATGAACTAGAATGGCCTGGACATGAGTATGGAGCAATATCCTTGGTTCCCGGACTCAATGAAGATAGGCAGCTTCGCAAAATTTGTAGATTACTATTTCAGTATCACGACAGTTCCTTATCAACAGTTTGCCTATCCTGTGGTTATAAGTTAAGGGCTGAAGAAAATTTGCACACTACTTGGATGCCAGATCGGATATCTGAAAGAGAACTAATTAACAGAGTTGTTAATAATTCTGGCAAATCAGGTAATGGTACGGGGGTTTATTGCTCTTGTCCTCAATGCGGGGATTTTTGGGTGATACAAAGTTGTTATGGTGATAGTCATCCCCTCTTAAAATTCAATAACAGTTTCCATAGGAACTCCGATCACCCTGAATTCAAGAATAAGTGGATGTATATCTGCCCTGATTGTGGAAGTGATCCCTCTCCAGAGGATCTTAATCGAAAAGGAATTCCACAAATGGCGATAGATATAAACTCGAACTTCTAGTTACTTCTAATGAATTAAAATATTTCATTAGCGCCAGAAACAAGATCTATATATTTAGCTAAGCAAACCTAACATTGCATTTCCAAAAGGATTTAGATTTAGTCATCTTTTCCTTTGAAAGTCGTAAATTCTCTTTCCACCCTCGCAAAGCGATTTCATTCTCTCTACCCCAAAATATCGAAAAAGCGAGTGAAGCAAATAAACATTGGCCAACATGCTATTTAACCTGAGTTCGGGATAAGGAATTCACTGAAATTTCTGCCAAAAGGACTGCTATAGCGTGGGTCTCGTCCCTCGACCCACGGGCCTACAAGCTGGATTTTGAGCCGTTTTCGTGGGTCAAACGCAGTGCAATCCACGCTACGTCCCCAACAGAAAGATTATTCCGAACTGACGTTATTTAGCCTCTCCAAGTTTCCTACCTTAAGGTCAGCCAATTTCATCAAGTTTATCTAGATTAAATTTCTTAATGATCTCTTGTTGTTCTGCCTCATTCAGCCAAGCATCGATCGCCTCATTCACGATCGCATTCACCGAAGAGTCCTTGATACCCGCGATCGCTTTTAACAAGCGATCGGTCTCCTCAGGAATATAGACCCGGATTTGTGGCTTGGCTGGCTTAGGCACTCGCTTAGTGACCTCCAAGGCGACCTACCTATATTCCTAGCTTTAGTAATTCAAATCTAGGGATATTGCCTTTTTAAGGCGTTTGCCTTATTTTGTTGTCATTGCCAAAGTTTTCAGATCTGATGACGGCTGATCTGAAGTTGTGTTTTGTGGAGACAAGCATGATCACTCTCACGTCCGATGAGGTCGTCCTCATCAAAACCATCCTGACGGCCCTCAGAGGCATCAAAGTTCGCGATATTGACCGAGCGTTACTCATTCTCAGTAAGAACGACAGTTCTGGCAGGTCCGCTTCGGAAAAAACTGAAACTACCGAGGAGGCATAGCAATGCTGGTTCTCAATGACGCTCAAGCGCTATTGGTAGAAAGCCTGCTTACGAAGATGCTAATCCGAGATCCCTACTCAGTAGCTGAATTGGAGGAAGCGCTTACTTGGTTTCAAGGAGAGGGCGATCGTCGGGTCTCATGTCCTTTTGAGCAAGTGTGGAGCCGGAATTTAGCCCAAGAAATTGTTCGAGAACTGCGCAACCAAAGCTGAATGACCATGCACCTGGTTGCGCCATCCACCTTCCTGTCCTCTACGCATCCTCCATACCAATCTCTGAATCTGCTGCCAACTTGGTTCCTTTCAGAGAGGCGTATGGGGGATTTTTGCTCGAATGATACACAGTCTGGAAGGCTGAAGCTCACGCTGCATCGGGTCATGTCTGGTATAAAACTGGTATAAACTTCTAAATCGTTCTCTGGAAGCCTTATATACTAAGAATTGAAGTCAGCTTCCCAAGCTGGTTGCCGTCGGTTCGAGTCCGATCACCCGCTTTTACTAGAGTCTGTTCATGTGACTTCTTCTGAAAGTTTACCAAGCTTATAGCTGAAAGTTTGTCAATTCTATAGACGGTTAAAGCAGAGAGCTTCATGTCGCTGCGCGACTATTTGAATCAAATTTTCACCTCCTATAGTCTCCGTATCTGAATAACGGTTAGGCGACCTTGTGCAAGTTTGACTTAGACTTCAATCATCTCCATTCTTATTCAACGGTCTGATGGCCTATCAGGTTGGGGATTGCGGATATTCCCACGGATATCAGAGCGAATATTGGGATCAATATCCCGAATTGGACGACTGGGCCCTGCTGGATTGGGCCTGGATGGCGTATCGTCCTCTTCGGATGGTTTCAGTTCATCCTTTAAGCGGGTAATTTCCTTTTTGAGGACATTGATTCTCGCGTCATAACGCTTGATGGCCGCGGCTCTTTCATCGGTGACTGCTCGCAAACGTTCCTCAAACTCTTTTAACTGGGTTCGTTTGTCTGGCAACACTGTTTCCGAGCCAACTTGTTGGCTGAGTTGCTGCATTTGCTGCTGCATCTGCGATAGAAAGTTTTGCTGAGCGCTAAAAATGTCTTGAATACGTTCGGCCATATTTCCTCCTTAGCTAGGATAAATATTGAAGTCACCAGAATTTGCCGGACTAATGCCCGAGCCAAAATTGACAATTTCTCCGCTGGCAATGTTACCCATCAGAGTAATCCGTTGGGCGGCATTGAGGTTAAGGGAGATGAACTGGGGGTTGTTCGCTGTGATTTGATTGCCCATCACAGCGAGCTGGCGTCCCCAAGCGGAAACTGTAATGATTTGTCTCCTAATGCCACCAGCCAACAGGTGAAAACATTGGTTGTGACTAAAGTTAAGCTGGGCAAAGCCAAACTGGGGCACGTCGGGATTGCGAAGAAACTCGACCAGGTGGGGACTGCCCAAGCCTTGAAAAACATTATTGGTGACGAGGGCGCTCCCAAGCTGCGGAAAGCGGATTTCAGGATTGGCTGGGAAGAACCAGCCGAGCAGCAGCAGTGATCGATGGGCCTGATCTACATTGATTGCACTCAAATTAGCAATGTCGCTGTAATACACTTGGTTGTGCGTGATCTGGCAGGCGGTGACGGCGCCGATTGCCATGCCCCAGAGTGCGGTATTGGCGGCGACTTGGCCCTGGCTTGAAATCCCCGTATTCATGACTTGGCAAGAATCAATCGTCAGGTTACCCAATACCGCCACGATGAAGATACCGGCACCGATCCCGGCATTGTTGCCCGCTGAGATCGGCGGTTGATACCCACAGTGATCAATCCGATTTTGCGATAACTTCGCAGTTGCGACGAGATTCAGTGCTGCAAAGCCAGCCAATCTGGCATCTTCAATCAGGTTGCCTGACACCTCCAGATCGGTCTCTGCCACAGCGCTAATGCCATAGTTGCTGTCGCTCACGTAATTTTCGAGAATCCGATTACCCATACCCCCGGTGGGGGGATCGCTGAGCAGGAAAATCCCCAGTTCCGCATTGCGGATTTGGTTGTTGGCGACATAGGTATAGCGAGAATTGCCCAGGGCAATTCCCGCTGCTGTCAGCGGGGCAAAGGATGGCGAAAATTCGAGCTGGTTGGCCACAATCTCAACCGCTTCGACATTGGCGGCGCCGATGCCGGTCAGGATGCCGCGCAGTTGGTTATCCCGGACCACCCCGGCGTTGGCCGCGAACACCGAAGGTTGATTATCTGTTGCTTGAATATTGCCTAGGAAAATGGCCAGCGGCAATTGCGTACTGCCAACTTGTAATTCTCGGTTCAGGGTGGATTGCAGGATATTGTCCTGAATCCGCGTATGGCTGCCGAAGACTCGGATGCCACCGTAGGAGGGACTGCCCAAGTCGAGATAGTTACCGGCTATGGTGCAGTGGTCGCTGTAGGTAATGATGCCGTAGATATAAGGTTCGCTGCCCGCAAGAAATTGATTGTTGAATTCTTGAATGGGGAGCTGAGTGACGGCTTGGCGGCGCACCTGGTTGTTCACAATCTGACAGCGATCGCACCGTTCCCCCGCAACGATCCCGAGTAAGTAGTCCTGTAGTGAATTTTCCTCTACCCAGCAGTCTGCGCCGAGGAGGGAGACATCGGAGGGCAAGAGGTTGAGCAGGAAGCTAATGTATCCCAGGGACACGGCCAAGCGGTCGGTGAGCTGAATGACGGGACCGAAGAGTTGATTGGCCGAAAACCGAGACGCCGAACAGTTCTCTGCCCACACCCCAATGGCGGCTAACCGGAGAGTGTTTTCCACGATCGCAATTTGGCGGGCGTTAACAATGGCAATGCCGATGGCAGAGGCGATCGGCAAAGTCGAACCAGCACCAACATCGCGAGGCAGTTCCGCAATTTCAATGTGACAATGCTGTACCCGAGTGTCAGCGCAGTTGCTGATCAAGAGGGCGATCACCCCTAGCAAACTGGGGGCAGCAGTGTCACGCCCTGCCGCTGTAAAGCGAATTTGCTCAACCACAATGTCCGTCAGTAGTTGATTTTGAGGCTCGGCGATGACAAGCAGATTCAGGCCGTTGTTGCGGATGACCTGGGTGCCGGGACTTTCGCCCTTCAGCACTACATTTGATTTGGCAATGCGGAGCGGGGCGCGAATTTCGTGGATCCCGGTTTTCAGGCAAACACAGCCTCCCCCCGAGGGCAGGGCGTCCAGAGCCGCTTGAATGTCTTCCCCGGGCTGCACAACTACCGTGCAACAGCCCTCGCCAGGATCAAGTTCCGTCAAGGGACAAAAG
>Ga0081535_100897_pt1 | contig 13502 bp, 10 predicted proteins | sample HotLakmasection3_FD_71020 | JGI IMG/M metagenome (GOLD analysis project Ga0081535, IMG submission 71020) | Hypersaline microbial mat communities from Hot Lake, Washington, USA - Section #3 (SPADES assembly) (version 2) | ecosystem: Environmental > Aquatic > Non-marine Saline and Alkaline >... | reverse complement strand
ATCGCCCTTCCAAATGACTACCGTTGATGCGATGAGAGGGAAGGGCGATCGCTGCCGATTCTCGCGCTGTCGCTCAATAGCGTGGGGGCGATCGCCCTCCAGCGGCGAGGGCTAAGATCAGCAAAAGACATGGGTATATCGGCAATGAAATTAGAGCGAATTACCAGCAACCCTAATCGCATGAACGGACAACCCTGTATCCGTAACCTTCGGTTAACCGTTCGTCGAGTCATCGAGCTACTCGCCACCTACACTGACCGAACAGACCTCTTTCAAGAATTTCCAGAACTGAATGAGGCAGACATTCAGCAAGCGCTGATCTTTGCGTCTTCATACCTGGATGATCGCATTATCGAGCTGTCAGATCACTATGAAGCGGTTGCTTGATCAAGGATTGCCTCGTACCGCAGCCACCCTGCTTAGCAAGCAGGACTGGATACCCTGCATGTCAGCGAGATCGAAATGTCAGAAGCCGAAGATGCCGAAATCATTCAAAGCGCAAGCACAGAAAGCCGGGTTGCGTAACCCTGGATGCTGATTTTCATACATTGCTAGCGCTGAATGCCGCCACATCTCCTTCCGTCATCCGTATCCGCATTGAATGTTTACGGGCTCAAGTCGTGACCAAACTGCTCCTGGCAGTGGTTTCGCCCGCGTGAACGAGAACAGGGCGCAGCCGTGACGGTAGAACCGAGTAGGATTCGGGTTCGTCTCTTGCCACTTGTACAGACGTTAAATAGACATCATATCGATCGCTCTTACACCAACCTGCATCCCCTTGATGAGTAAATGCTGGTAGCTTGAGAGCCTTCAGTGGGATGGGATAGCATCGCATCGAGTAGCCGTACTTTTGTCGTAACGCCTCCCTAAGCACTGATTAACGGACTTTTCCTCGCCTTAAATTCGGCTCTCGCCAGCGCCGCGATCGCGGCTTCGGCATCCTTCACCCGAAACTGCGCCCCCAACCGCACGAGTTGCCGTTTCTCAGCTTTGCCGATTACCGCAATTACTGGCACCCGCGCATACTTGGGATCATCCCCCTGATTGTTGCGAATGACGTTACGGAGACGATGCTGCTGCTCGATATCAGCGGCAATACTAGAATCCAGCTCCACCATGACCATCTGTACGTCTTCAATCGGTTCTGCATCATCCACAATGAACTGGATCTGGTCGTCGCGGCGATCGCACTTGCCCCATACCATCAGCCGCGCATCCGGCTGAATATATTGCCCAATCCGTTCATAGGACCGGGGGAAGACTACCCCTTCCACACTGCCCGAGAGATCTTCAAGCACGATAATCGCCATGCGATCGCCCTTCTTGGTGATGATGGGTTTGACATTCGCCAGCATCGCGATCGCGCTCAGCGTCATGTTGTCCGGCAAGCCCTCCAACTCACCCAAATTGACAGGGGCGAGAATTCTGGCTGATTTTTGCACCGACTTCAGCGGATGATCGGAAATGTAGAAACCTAACAGTTCTTTCTCCTGCTTCAGTTTGTCTTGCGGATCAAAATTTGCCACTGGTGGTGCTTTAGGCGCACTTTCAAAGCCCCCCGCCGGGACTGCTGCGCCTGAGTCATCGGCCCCGCCGCCGAGCATATCCAGCAGGTTGCCCTGCCCAATTTCGCGATCCTTGGCCCGACTTTGCGCCCAATCCAGCACAAACTCCAGGTCATGCATCAGCTGATTCCGGTTTGGCTCCAGGGGGTCAAACGATCCACTCAGAATCAGCGCTTCCAAGGCGCGGCGGTTCACGGCATGGAGGTCAACGCGATCGCATAAGTCCGCCAACGACCGAAACGGTCCCGCTTCATCCCGATTCTGCAAAATGCACTCGATCGCCCCTTGCCCCACATTTCGCACCGCCGACAGGCCAAACAAAATCTTGCTGCCCTTCGGCGTAAAGTCCACCCGCGACTCATTGATATTCGGCGGCAATACCTCAATACCCATGCTGATGCAGTTCGCAATGTGCATCTGCACCTTGTCCTGATCTCCACTGTTGGAAGTCAGCAGCGCCGCCATGTACTCAACGGGGTAATTCGCCTTCAGGTACGCCGTCTGGAACGTGACAAATCCGTAAGCGGTGGAGTGCGATTTATTGAAGCAATTAGAAGCAACGAGCCCATTTGCCAGTAAAAAATTGTGGTCTTTCTCCACCCCAATGTCATAAACCGGCTGCACACCTACCGACTGACGATTAATAACCTTAACCATTGTCTCAACTCCTTTAGAAATTTCCTAAAAAATATTCAGATGCCACTCTGGTCAACACTCCTTGCAGAATGGTTAAAGAGCCGCCGCCACCTTTTTGGGCAAGAAAATCAACTGTCTTTTTCCAAATTGCATGATTTTTTGCATTTGCAACGAAGTCATGCCCATCATTTAAGAGCCTGTAGATTTCGTAGCGCTCTATCTGAGGAGCACCAACTGTATCGTATGTAAGTAGTTCCATATTGATTTTGGCTTCAATATAATGCTTTTCTTGTAAGAGTCTGACGTGCTCAGCAATTTCTTTCTCTTCGTAATTCCTAATTTCTAGCGGAGAACTCAAGGCTTGACCTATAGGCAATTCTTCGACCTTGAGTAGAATTGCTCTCCAAAGTTCTAAATCTCGTTTCATGGTCAGTCAGGTTGCTCTTCTGTAAACTGAGTGATCGCCTCAGCCATCCCCTCTGAATAGGGCTCAAGTACTGTTGCACACACATGCAAATCGGCCAGTGCTTGGGCAAATTCTTCGGATTCGGTATTGGCACTTTTCAAAACTTGAATCGCTTGGATAGCTTTTTCTAACTGAGGCTGATAGTCACTCAAATATCTTTTGAGCTTTGCCAGAGACTGTTCTGAAAGTGCTTGTGTCATTAATTGAGCCTCCTTTCAAGTTTGGCGATTTGCTGTCGGCAATTAGCAACGGTTTTCTCCCAGTGAGCAATTAATCCCTGATCTTGTTGGTCGAAAGGCTTAGCTTGTTCTTCAGCAATTTTGTCTAGGTGCTCCATGAGGGCTTGTTGATGTCCTGCGAGCTGCTTTCGATACAGCTTATTTCTACCCAAAACCAGTTATCTCCCTGATAACGCTGTCACTTGCGGTTGGTTCTGGCTGGTGCCCATGGCTGGGACTACATCAGTCAAGAATCGGCTATCAAACTCCTTCAACTCTAACCCCCGCTCAAAGATTTCATTGATGGGGCGCATGTTTCCGTTAGAGGTCATGAACTTATGATCAGCGGTTGCGCGAAGGGTGCGGCCATCTTCTAGCTGATATTCAAAGATTTCTTGCTGACCGCGATCGTGCCACTGGGCAACAGGTTGAGTGTAGATAAAGCCATTTTCATCAACGCTATAGACGTGACAGAAGATTCGCTCCCCAACAATGCGGCCAATTGCCAGCGGCCCATATTCCACGGTCAAAAGTTGGGTATCAGCACTCAGGCAATACTCCGCAAACTTCACCATCTGCTCCCACAGCTCGTCGGCGACCTTCTTGGGCACCCCCTTTTGCGTCGATCCTTCAATGAACTGCCCCTTGTGCTTCTCCATTTCCGAAACTTTTTTCTTCCCCATCGCCCGCCGCAACAGGTCCGCTTGTCCCAGCGAGTAGCCCGCCATATCCTGGGCGATTTTCATGATCTGTTCTTGGTAGACCATGATGCCGTAGGTTTCGCTGAGAATGGGCTCCAGAATTTTGTCGGCGAAGTCAATCTTTTCCCGTCCATGCTTGCGGTTAATAAACTTGGGAATTAGGCCCGCATCCAGCGGACCCGGTCGATACAGGGCCAGAACGGATGAAATATCCTCCAAACCGGATGGCTTTAGATCCCGCACAATCTGGCGCATCCCGGATGATTCCAGTTGGAAGACGCCGCCCAAATCACCCTTTTCTAAAAGTTTAAACGTGGCCGGATCGTCCATGGGCAGGTCGTCCATATCCAGAGTTTCCCCTTTGCCTACCTCGATCAACTCCACCGCCCGCTGGATCATCGTCAGGTTGCGGAGTCCCAAAAAGTCCATTTTCAGGAGACCGATCGCTTCGACATCTTCCATGTAGTACTGCGTGATCACCTGCCCATCGTTGTTGCGCTGCAATGGCACAATCTCATCCAGCGGCTCCTTTGAGATCACCACCCCCGCCGCGTGGACGCCAAACGTCTTGTTCATCCCCTCGATCCGCATCGCCATATCCAGCCAGCGCTGCACCTGCGGATCTTTGTCGTAGCGCTCTTTGAACTCCGGAGCCGGGGTGTCGTCCGACACCATGACTTTGAGCTTGGTCGGTTTCCCCCGCGAAACGGGGATGAGCTTGGCCATGCGATCGGACTCCGCATAGGGAATGTCCAGCACCCTTGCCACATCCTTTAACACGGCTTTTGAGGTCATGCGGTTGAACGTGATGATCTGCGCCACCCGTTCTTTGCCGTACTTATCTGTCACATAGTCAATGACTTCATCCCGCCGTTCGATGCAAAAGTCCGTATCAATATCCGGCATTGACTTCCGCTCAGGATTCAGGAAACGCTCAAACAGGAGTCCGTGGTGAACGGGGTCAATATTCGTAATGCCCATGGCGTAGGCCACCAGCGAACCCGCTGCCGACCCCCGTCCCGGCCCGACCGGAATATTATTCTCCCGCGCAAATCGGATGTAGTCCCACACCACCAAAAAATAGGTGGGGAACCCCATCTGAATCATCATCTCAATCTCGTATTCGAGGCGCTCCTGATACTCTTCCGAAATCTCCTGGTAGTCGGCAACCTTCATGCGCTTTACCAGACCGTCCCGCGCGACGTGGGCCATATACTCTTCCGGCCCCTTAAATCCCTCGGGGATGGGGAAGTCCGGAATGCGCGGCTGTCCCAGAATCCCTTCGTAAGGCTCAATCTTTTCTGCCACCTCCAAGGTGGTTTGGATGGCTTCTTCAATGACGTCATCGGTTAGGTGGTCTCGAAATATCTGCCGCATCTCATCGGCGGATTTGAGATATTCCGTACCGCTGTAGCGCAGGCGCTTATCTTCCGTGACCAGCTTGCCCGTCTGAATGCATAGCAACGCATCGTGCGCTTCAACGTCATTGCAAGAAATGAAGTGAGAATCATTGGTACAGATGATCTTGATATCCAGCTCACGGGCAATCTTAACCACCTCCACATTCACAATGCGGTCCTCGGGCGACCCGTGATCTTGAATCTCCAGATAGTAGTCGTCACTAAAAACGTCCTTGTACCACTGGGCGACCCGCCGCGCGATTTCAGGCCGCTTCTGCAAAATCGCCTGGGGCACTTCTCCCCCTAAGCAAGCACTGGTAACGATCAACCCTTCTTTGTACTGCTCTAAAAGGTCTTTGTTAATACAAGGACGGGCGAAGATTCCTCGCCCCTGCATGCCTTCCAAGTGGGAAAGGGTGGTGAGCTTTACCAGGTTCTTATAGCCCTGGGTGTTCTTCGCCAGAATGACTTGGTGATACCGGGGACGCCGCTGCTGTTTGTCGATGTCCCCGTTAATCAGGTACATCTCGTTGCCGATGATGGGCTTAATGCCAGCGTTTTTGCAGACCTTGAGGAGTTCGATCGCGCCATACATTACGCCGTGGTCAGTGAGGGCGATCGCGGGCATATTCAAAGCTTTCGCCTGTTCCACGAGTTGCGGTAGCTGACTCGCGCCATCTAACAAGCTGTAGTCACTATGAATATGCAGACCCACAAAAGACATAAGCCCAACCCTTGACCTTAGTATAAATTTACTATCAAGGGGCCTGGCTTAGCGAAATCTGTCTCTAAGCACGCCCAAGATGACCATAGAGTAGCCCATCTATCGCTCTATATCTAGCTTGATTTCAGGTTTTGTTTCAAAAAGGACGCCAAATGTAGGGATGTGCCCCACAAAGCTTCAGCAGGGCATCACTAGATCTAAAGCCTCTGTTACTCAAGACCAGTAAAGGAAATTTTATCAAGGTGTTTTGACGTTGCGGTAGGGGTGCGCAGCGGTACGCCCTCGCGGTATGTAGGCGATGCAGGATAGCCTCTGGCAGCCATTCCTTAAGGATGTTTCATGGCTTGGATGACGCTTGGCGATCGCCCAAAGCATCGCGGGACGGGCGCTGCAAACAGTAGGAAATGAGCAGACAAAACAGCACTGTACCAGTCACATACTTCACGATATTGGGAATGAACGGACTGGGGGAGTAGAACCCCTCAATCACTCCAGCAATGATCAGCATCGGCACAATGCCATAGACCAGTTCAGCGGCCTGACGGCCATACACTTGTAGGGCATCAATGCGGCGATATTGGCCGGGGAGTAGGATCGCCCTCGCTAACAGCAATCCCGCCCCCCCTGCGAAAAAGATGGCAGGCAACTCCAGAGAGCCGTGGGGAAAGACAAAAGCCCATAGGTCATAGGCGAGGTCAGTTTGAGCCACCAGCGTGGCCACAGCACCAATCATCAACCCATTGAAAATCAGGATAAAGACGGTAAAAGCTCCGGGCGGTGTGATCATGGGCACCTGAGGCAGAAGAAAGGCGACTCCGCCAAAGATCGCTTTGAAACAAACCCCGATGTTGTTGATCATAATGGCGCTCGAGGCGACGGGTTCCTGACCGAGAATGGAAACTGTCCAGAGTTCTTCGCTCTCTTGCACTTCAGCGACGAAGCCCGGCCCCAACACCAGGGACATGAACGAAGGATCCTGCCAGGCATACCACCAGGCAATGAGCCCGCTGACGACGAACAGAAGAGTGGCGATCGCAATGTATACCCACGACCGCCGCACCGCTGCCGGAAAGCCATATTGATAAAACTTAATCACGGTCTGCCAGTCTTGGCGTCTGGAACCCTGATAGATCTGACTGTAGCTACGGGAAGTCAATCCCTGTAAATCGCGAATTAAGGCTTCGCCAATTGCATGGGTGCGGGCTCTGGCCAAATCGGCGGAAACAGATCGATATAGACTGGCCAGCGTTTTGATCTCATCGGTTTGCAAGGAGGCTAACCCTTGCTTTTCGGCCCGATTGAGCAGGTCATCCAGTCTGCGCCAACTGGCTTCTCGTCTGGCTATCCAACGTTGAATGTTCATAACAATCAGGGGCGATCGCGAGTGGCTCACCTACGATATGGGCAAGTTAATCCAGTAAGACCTACGCAAACGTTATCATCTCTGACCTGTTATGGCCTCAGAGGTTTGAAAATCCCCATTAAAGGGCTCTAAAGGACTCTGCGCCAGTCTTGGCTAAATCGTACTTCGCCCATCCTTCCGTTTTGTTCACCCTTCCCTGAGACACCCTATGGCTTCTCAATCGTCTCCCTCGATGCGGCCCCTTAATGTTGGCGATGTGGTCAGTGCAGCCATCAGCCTATTTCGGACAAATTTCAACACTTTCTTAGGTCTGAACCTGAAGGCGGTGTTGTGGTTTTTCGTGCCTGTTTATGGCTGGGCACGTAGTCTGATGATTCAGTCGCAAATTGCGCGGCTGGGGTTTCAAGAACTGATGCGCCGCCCCGAGACGGTGGCCGCATCTTTGCAAGCCGTGGAACCGCGTCTCTGGCCATTTTTGGGCATTGCGCTGTTGGTGTGGCTGATTCAACTGGCGGTAGGGTATGCGGCATCCTTTGCAATGGGCATCGTGATGTTGCCAATTTCCATTATTGGGACGGCGGGAGAAGCGGCGGCGGCTCTATCAGGCTTACTGATGGTGATTGTGCAGTTGGTGGTGTTAGCCGCACAGATGTGGATACAGGCTCGGCTTTACCTGTGGAATATCGTTTTGGCGATGGAGCCCGACGTCGACTCGACTACCGCGATTACGCGCAGTTGGGAACTCACTAAAGGCAATGGCGTGCGGGTCCTGTTTGTGTTGCTCGTTGCTTATCTGGTGATGTTGCCGCTCTATGTGCTGATGTTTGCCATTCCCGTCTTGATTGCGGTGCCGTTTTTCGGCAGTGGTCTGCTAGAGGGCGAGGGCAGTACGGCAGCGGTTTTGGGTCTGTTGTTTGCCTTTTTGATATTTCTGCTGTTGGCTTTTCTTATCGGAGTCTTAACGGCACCCTTTTTTCAGACAATTAAATCTGTTTTGTACTACGACTTACGTAGCCGCCGTGAAGGTTTGGATATTCAGTTTCGCGATCGCCCCCGTGATCAGAGAGGCTCATGACACTGCTGAAGACCATCACCATCCAAACCCCCGAAAGTGTGGAGTTGGAGTTTACGCTGGCTGGCGTTGGCAACCGGGCTTTAGCCCTGTTGGTCGATTACCTGCTGATCTTTCTGCTGTTATCGCTGGTATCTATCTTTACCTCCTTTCTCAGCGAGCAGTTGACCAGTATTTTGCTGCTGCTGGGAGGAGGGGCCGAGGGGGTCGATCTCTGGCTGGTGGCGATCGCCCTGCTGGCGACAGCGGCCATCTACTGGGGCTACTTCGTTGGGTTTGAAACCTACTGGCAAGGGCAGACCCCCGGCAAACGCTGGACCAAAATTCGCGTCATTAACGATAGCGGCAAGCCGGAGGGCATCTTACAAGCAACTTTGCGATCGCTGCTGCGGCCAGTGGACGACATCCTGTTTCTGGGATTCTTTTGCATTTTGTTTGGCCGCCAGGAAAAACGGATCGGTGATTGGCTAGCCGGGACTCTAGTCGTGCAGTCGGAAACCGTTGTGGGAGAAGCTCAAGTGAGCCTATCGCCAGCGGCACAATCGCTCGCCATTGACTTAATGGCTCAGGCAAATATCGGTAATCTGCTCCCCGATGATTTTGCCACTTTGCGAGAGTATCTACTGCGCCGCAAAATTCTCACGAATGAGGCTCGCAAAACGCTGAGTGTACAGCTCGCTCAGCAACTTCAGGAAATCATTGAACTCCAAGAATTACCACAAGCCCAAATGCCTGCCGAGCAATTTTTAGAAGCCATTTATGTGGCATATCAAAAGCAGTTTGGCGATCGCCGTCGCGCCTATTGACCCCCCCTCGATCATCGGCAACCCCAGTCAGATGGGTTGCGGGTAAGGTCAGTTCGATGTTGACTCCTGGCCTCGGACCATTGCGCCCCCTTTTTTTCCGTCGCTAATCCGCAAAGGCAGCTGACGGGTGAGAACGGGCGTCACTCAAAGTGGGGTTAGTCGGCATGGCAATGATCAATATTAGGAGTTCGTCGAGTGGGCTCAGGATGGGCAAATTTACACCGAGCAGTGTTAGCGATCGCTAACGCAACCTTTGTTTGAGCCAGAAGTTGAGCAGGGGCAGCGCGATGCGGTAGCTAAATTGAGGACCATAGATCAGCCCTTTTTGCTCCAGGCTGTTCAGGGCACCCTGCAACCCCCCGCCCCGTGAGAGCTGGTGCTTTTTGATATAAGCGCTGGACTGGGGACTGTCGGTGGGGTCAAGGGCCAGACTTTCGAGGACGCGGGCTTGGGTAGGGGGCAGCAGTAGCAGTAGGGCTTCGAAGGTGCAGCTCATGTCCTGTACCAGGGCGAGCATACTGCTGTGGACTTGATGGGCCTGGATCAGTCCGGCGGCGGTGGGGGAAGAATTTGCCGCATAATCCAACCAGATGCGCTGGGCCAGGGTCACCGCATCTTTTACATGGCCCTGGACGTAGCTCAAATACAGCTCTAAAGCCTGGCTCTCGGGGGCAAAGGTGAGCCCTGCCGTCGCCATGCTCTGGGTGATCCAGGGGCACAGTTCATCGGCTGTCAGCGGAGCCAAAGAAATCACCGAGAGCTGACTGGCATACATCCAGGGCTCGGCAACGGTCGCCAGCAGGGCATAACTAACCCGGTTTTGGCGCTGAATCTCTTGCCTGAGGTAGATTTCCCATTTGCTACGGCGGTCCCATAATCGCAAATGGGGAAAATTGTAAAACACAATGACCACTTGACAATTCAGCCATTCGGCCAGGTACTGCGGTAGGGCGAGCAGTCCCTCAAACAGAGACCATTCTTTACCAGAAGCCGCAGGCCAGACGAGCCGCGCTTGAGTCGCCAGGGTTTGGTCTAGGGTCAACGGTTGATCCAGGCTCCACTGCTGAATCCGCGCCAATTCATGGGGTTCCGAAAAGGCGTTGGTGAGGGCATCTGCTAGAAACCGGAGGAACTGTCCGGCATTGTGACACCGGAGAAAGTCGATTTCCAGACAGCGACAACCCACCTGCTTGGCTGCCTGGCGAATCAGAGAGCGTCGCCCGATGCCCGGCACCCCCGTCACGACAAAATCACTGTCCTGTTGCAGCAAGGTCGTGACGACATCGAGTTCAGCTTCACGACAGCTTAGCGATTGGGGCACAAAAGGACTCATGGAAATTTCTGCACGTTGGCACTATTTTTTAGTGCCATAATAGAACGCTAAGCACTTCTTAATCGTAACACTCTACTTTTGAGGTCACTCACCGTCGTGGTTCACAGCACACTCTCTGACTCTGAAATGGCTACGATCGCCCGCCCCGCCTCGACTCACTGGCACACCTTGAGTCCCCATCAGGCCGTTACCCTGTTGGAAGGCAGCCCCCAGGGACTTAGCACCAGCGAAGCCGAGCGCCGCCAACAGGTATACGGCCTGAATGAGCTGAAGGAAGGGGTCACCCGCCGCCCCCTCGCAATTTTGTGGGACCAGTTCAAAAACATCATGCTGCTGATGTTGATTGGGGTCGCCCTGGTGTCGTTGGTGCTGGACTTGCAGGATGGCGGCTTTCCCAAGGATGCGATCGCGATTTTTGCGATCGTGCTGCTGAACGGGGTGTTGGGTTACCTGCAAGAGAGCAAGGCCGAAAAAGCGCTGGCGGCCCTCAAAAACATGACCTCGCCGCGCGTGCGCGTACTGCGGCAGGGGCAGGAGCAAGAGGTAGACGCGAAATGCTTGGTGCCGGGGGACATTGTGCTGCTGGAGGCCGGGGTCCAAGTGCCTGCCGATGGGCGCTTGCTAAACGCCGCTAACTTACAGATCCGGGAAGCGGCCCTCACGGGCGAAGCCGAAGCGGTGATGAAGCAGCCCGAAGCGCAGCTGCCGGAAGAAGCGGCCTTAGGCGATCGCGTCAATTTAGTCTTTCAGGGCACCGAGGTGTTGCAGGGGCGCGGCACTGTGCTCGTCGCCCGAACGGGGATGCAGACGGAACTGGGTCGCATTGCCACGATGATTCAGTCGGTGGAAGTGGAGCCGACCCCGCTGCAGCAGCGGATGGCGCAACTCGGTAACGTGCTGGTATCCGGGTCGCTGGTGCTGGTGGCGCTCGTCGTGGCGATCGGGCTGCTCCGTACGGGGGATTTGAGTCTGTTTGATGAGCTGCTGGAGGTTTCCCTCAGTATGGCGGTGGCAGTGGTGCCGGAGGGCCTGCCAGCGGTGATCACGGTGACGCTAGCCCTGGGTACCCAGCGCATGGTGCGCCGTCACGCCCTGATTCGCAAATTGCCCGCCGTCGAAACCCTCGGTTCCGTCACGACTATTTGTTCTGACAAGACGGGGACGCTGACCCAAAACAAAATGGTGGTGCAGCGGGTGCAAACCCTGGACACCCAATTCGACATTACGGGGGAAGGCTACGCGCCCACAGGCCGGATTTTGGCGGACGGACAGGCGGTTGACATTGAAGCCGCACCGGCCTTAGAAGCCCTGCTGATGGCTAGCGCGTTTTGCAACGACGCGACCTTGAGCCATGCTGGCAGTGCGTGGACCGTTTTGGGGGACCCCACCGAGGGCGCGCTGCTGGCGCTGGCGGGCAAAGGGGGCTTTCACGCCAACAAGCTAGACCAAAATTGCGATCGCGTTGCCGAAATTCCCTTTAGCTCGGAACGCAAGCGCATGAGCGTGGTGATTCGCCCCTGCGAGGATGGCACCTGTCCGGTGGACGACCTGATGATGTTTACCAAGGGCTCACCGGAACTGGTGCTGGAACGGTGTCAGCAGGTGCAGACCGCCCAGGCAGTCGAGCCGTTGGCCCCCGCGATGCGCGAGCAGATCCTCGCCTGCAATGATGACCTAGCCTCGCGCGGCCTGCGGGTACTGGGATTTGCCATGAAGCCACTGACGAAGGCCCCGCCCTCAGCCGATTTGGCAACGGAAGAACAGGAGCTGATCTGGCTGGGACTGGTCGGCATGTTAGACGCGCCGCGTCCGGAAGTGCGGGCGGCGGTCAAAGCCTGTCGGCAGGCAGGCATTCGTCCGGTCATGATTACGGGCGACCATCAGCTCACGGCCCAGGCGATCGCGAACGATCTGGGCATTGCCCAACCCGGTGACACCATCCTGACTGGGCGCGACCTGATCCATCTGTCCACCGCTGAGTTGGAGGCCACCGTCCCCCATGTCAGCGTCTACGCCCGAGTCGCCCCGGAGCATAAACTGCGCATCGTCCAAGCGCTCCAAAAGCAGGGCGAATTCGTGGCGATGACCGGGGATGGCGTCAACGATGCCCCCGCCCTCAAACAGGCCGACATCGGCATTGCCATGGGCATCACGGGCACTGATGTCAGCAAAGAAGCCAGCGACATGGTGCTGCTCGACGACAACTTCACCACCATCGTCGCGGCAACGGAAGAAGGGCGGGTGGTCTACGACAACATCCGTCGCTTTATCAAATACATCTTGGGCAGCAACATCGGGGAAGTGCTGACCATTGCCGCCGCGCCCCTGATTGGCCTGGGCGGGGTGCCCCTGACGCCCCTGCAAATTTTGTGGATGAACCTGGTGACGGACGGGGTACCCGCGTTGGCCCTGGCGATGGAACCGGGCGAACCCAATGTGATGCAGCGTCCGCCCAATAATCCTCGGGAAAGTATTTTTGCGCGCGGGCTCGGGTCTTACATGGTGCGGGTAGGCATTTTGCTGGCGATTTTGGCGATCGCCCTGATGGTGTGGGCTTACCAGCACACCCACGCGGCAGGCTATCCCCGTGACCCCGCCACCTGGAAAACGCTGGTGTTCACTACCCTTTGCTTGTCCCAGATGGGGCACGCTTTGGCCGCCCGGTCTGACACGCGCCTCACGATCCAACTGAATCCTCTCTCGAACCCGTACATTTGGGTGGCGGTGCTGGTCACCACGGGGCTGCAAATCCTGCTGATCTATGTGCCACCGCTGCGGGAATTCTTTGGCCTGTATTTCTTGTCTGGGCTGGAATTGGCGATTTGCTTTGGCTTTAGCGCCCTGCTGTTTGTCTGGCTCGAAGCGGAAAAACTCTTCATCCAGTTCGCGCTGAAACGCCAGCGATCGTAGGGAACTTAGAACTCCGGTTTCTTTGGTCACAGTTTTCCCGATTGGCCAACCCTGAACCAGAAACCGGAGTTCTGTGCACTCCTACGCCTCCTAACCTTTTCCTAAACCGGCATGAAAAAACTGATTGACTGTGGGAAAAGCCCGTGGCCCATGTTGATTTTGATGGTGCTGGCAACCGTCGTAGCGGTGCTATCCAGCTTGGACTGGAGCTACTCCCAATACGATCCAGCCCCCAATGCTGAATCGGCGATTGAGGAAACGCCGCCACCGCGATCGCTTTGACGCTAGTTCACAATTCTGGAGACTGG
>Ga0081535_100893_pt1 | contig 13560 bp, 8 predicted proteins | sample HotLakmasection3_FD_71020 | JGI IMG/M metagenome (GOLD analysis project Ga0081535, IMG submission 71020) | Hypersaline microbial mat communities from Hot Lake, Washington, USA - Section #3 (SPADES assembly) (version 2) | ecosystem: Environmental > Aquatic > Non-marine Saline and Alkaline >... | reverse complement strand
GGGGCGCCTCGAAGCCGCCCGGGCGGACGCGGCCCGGGCCCGGGCCCTCGACCCGTCCGACCCCGTCGTCGCGGTGGTGCAGGCCGGCATCCTGAACGACGGCGGCGAGCCGGAGGCGGCCCTCGACGCCCTCGCGCCGCTCACGGACCGGCCGCCGGCCTCGCCGAGCCTCCGCGGCGAGCTGCATTCGGAGCGGGGACGGGCCCTCGAGCGGCTCGGCCGGAGCGACGAGGCCTGGACCGCGTTCCTCGCCGCCAACCGGGCCCAGGCGGCGGATCCGGCGATGCGGTCGATCGATCGCGGTCGGGCCGTCGCCTGGATCGAGGCCTACGACCGGCACCTTCCGCCGGGCGGCGGACCGGTGGCCCGCGTGGAGCCGACGGAGCCGCCACCGATGGACCTGCTCGTCGGGTTCGCCCGGACCGGCACCACGATGCTCGAGCAGATGCTCGCCGCCCACCCGGAGGTGCGCACGACCGCCGAGCAGCCGGTGGTGCAGCGACTCAAGCGGTCGCTCGGCGATCTCGCCGACGACCCGGACGCCTTCGCTCGCCACGTCGCGGGACTCGACGCCGAGGCGCTCCGCGGCCTCCGCCTCCGGCTCGCCGCGATCGCCCGCGAGGAGGCCGACGGCGAAGGGTCCCGCGTCGTGCACAAGCATCCGATGGACGCGATCGAGCTGCCGCTGCTCGAACGGCTGCTCCCCGACGCCCGGATCCTGTTCTCGGTACGGGACCCGCGCGACGTCTGCGTGAGCTGCGTCAAGCAGCGATTCGTCCCCAACATGACCAACGTGCACTTCCTCGAGCCGACCACGACCGTCGGGCTGCAGACACGGCTCGCCGAGTCGTGGCTCGCCCGCCGCGACCGCATGCGCAGCCGGTGGCGGGAGGTGCGGTACGAGGCGGTGGTCGCGGACCCTCGGGCCGAGGCCCGGGCGATCCTCGAGTTCCTGGATCTGGCCTGGGACGACGCGGTGCTCGCGTTCCACCGCCACGCCGCCGATCGCTGGATCTCCACCCCGTCGGCCGCCGCCGTGCGTCGGGCGCCGCACCGCCGGGCCGTCGGCGGGGGGCGCCGCTACGCCCAGCAGCTGGCTCCGGGGCGACCCCCGCTGGGCCGACCCGCCCGCCGCCTGGGCTACGACCGCACCTGATCCCGCGACCGGTTCGGCCGCACGGCCGCCGCCGCCACGTCCACCCGCCGGAGGACCGCCGCGGAGTCTTCCGGCCACGGGCGTCCGGAGGACGGCGACTCGCCGGGCGGAGGCCGCGAACCTCTGTCAAACGGGGCAGGATCGGCGGGGTGGCGGACCATGGGGCTCGTGTTCAGCCTCGTGAAAAATCGCCTCAAAAAGAGATTGCGCATCCTGCAATTTGCGGTATGCTCGGATGCGAAGAGTGGACATGTCCATCGACGGGAGGAGCCACGCGGCTCGTTCAGTGAGCGGACATGTTGTGAACCCATACGAGGAGGAACTCCAAGATGGCTATTTCGAAGCGCGCCGGCTTTGCCTGCGTCGCGGGCGCCTGCGTCGCCCTCACCGGTACCGCCTTCGGTCAGGGCGGCGATGACCCCTTCACCGCGACCGAGATCTCGGCTCTGCCGTTCGCGGCCTCGGGCTCGACCGAAGGTCTGACCGACCAGTTCGACGTGGTCTGCCCGTTCACCGGCTCGACCTCGCCCGATGCGTGGTACAGCTACACCCCCGACGCCGACCAGACCCTGGTGGTCGACCTCTGCGAGTCGGGCTACGACACCAAGGTGTACGTGCTCGACGCCGACTTCGGCGACATCGCCTGCAACGACGACGGCTGCTCGGACAGCAACGGCAACCCGTTCCGTTCGATCGTCGAGACCCCGACGCTCACCGCCGGCGAGACCTACTTCATCGTGGTCGACGGCTGGGGCGGCGACTTCGGTGACTACAACATCGCGGTCGAGGGCCAGGATCCGCCGGAGCCCTGCGAGCTCGAGTGCGATGGCACCGACGAGGGCGAGGCCTGCGACGACACCGGTGGCATCGACATCAACGGCGGCTGCAACAGCACGCCGGAGCCGCTGTTCTCCAACGTCAGCTGCGGCGAGACCGTCTGCGGCGTCGCGTGGGCGGACGCCGGCACCCGTGACACCGACTGGTTCGACCTCCCGGCCCAGGACGAGGACACCCAGGTCACCTACTCGATCACCACCGAGTTCGACGGTGTCGGCTTCTACCTCGGCTCCAACCCCGACTGCGGCAGCGTCGCCGTGGTCGAGCTCGTCGAGACCGGCATCTGCGAGACCGGCACGATCAGCGTGGTCGTTCCCGCCGGTGAGAACAGCTGGTGGTTCGTCGGCGCCAACGGCTTCGAGGGCTTCCCCTGCGATGTCTCCGCCCCCGCCGGCAACGACTACATCGCCTCGTGGGAGTGCACCACCGACATCCCGCCGGCTCCGTGCCCGGACCTCGGCGATATCAACGGTGACGGCTCGGTCGACTTCGACGACCTGCTGACCATCCTCAACAACTTCGGTCCCTGCCCGTGATGACGGCGATCCTCTCCTGAGGATCACCTGACCCACGACCGCACGGTCGAAGAGACTCTGCGTCTCACCCGCCCCCCGGCCCCGGCCGGGGGGCGGTCTGTTTTTGGCCGGCGCGGAGCACGAGCGCGAGGCGGTACCCTTGGCGTCCCGATGATCGACGCCCCCGAAGCCTCCCGCGCCTCCGACCGCACGCACCCGCTCGTCCGCCTCTGGCGCTACGCCGGCCGGCGGCGGCGTCGGATCGTGATCGCGTCGGCGTACTCGGTCCTCAACCGTCTGCTCGATCTCGCGCCGCCGGTCCTCATCGGCATGGCGATCGACGTCGTCACCCGGCAGGAGGCGTCCTTCCTCGCCCAGCTCGGCGTCGAGTCGGTCCGAGGCCAGCTGCTGGTGCTCGCCGTGCTCACCGTCCTCATCTGGTCGGGCGAGTCGCTGTTCGAGTACCTGCTCGGCCTCGCGTGGCGGAACCTCGCCCAGGCGATCCAGCACGAGGTCCGCCTCGACGCGTGGAGGAGCGTCTCGCGGCTGGAGCTCCGCTGGTTCGAGGACCGGACCTCCGGCAGCCTCACGAGCGTCCTGTCCGAGGACGTCAACCAGCTCGAGCGGTTCCTCGACGGCGGCGCGAACCAGCTCATCCAGCTCACCGTGACCGTGGTGGCGGTCGGGGCGCTCTTCTTCGCGACCTCGCCTCAGGTCGCCGTCCTCGCGATGCTGCCCATGCCGCTGGTGATCTGGGGCTCGCTCCGCTTCCAGCGGCGGATCGCCCCCCGCTACGCCGCGGTGCGGGCCCGGGCCGCCGACCTCAACGCCCGCCTCGCCGCCGCCCTCGGCGGGATCGTGACGATCAAGAGCTTCACCGCCGAGGCCCGGGAGACGGCCGAGCTCGAGCGGCTGAGCGAGGACTACCGGGCTGCCAACGCCCGTGCGATCCGCCTCAGCTCCGCGTTCAGCCCCCTGATCAGATTCGCGATCGTGATCGGCTTCACCGCCACGCTGGTCTACGGGGGCTGGCTGGTCACCGAGGGCCGTCTCGAGGCGGCGGCCTACGCGGTGCTCGTCTTCATGACGCAGCGGCTCCTGTGGCCGCTGACGACGTTGGGGCAGACCCTCGACCTGTATCAGCGGGCGATGGCGTCGGTCCACCGCATCCTCGACCTCGTCGACGAACGGCCCCGGATCGGCGACGGTCGGCGGTCGCTCCCCTCGCCGGTGCGGGGCGACGTGCGGTTCGAGGACGTGCGGTTCGCCTACCGCCACGGCCATCCGGTCCTGCACGGCGTGGATCTGGCCTGCCCCGCGGGCGAGACCCTCGCGATCGTCGGGCCGACCGGCTGCGGCAAGACGACGCTGGTCAAGCTGCTGCTGCGTCTGCACGAGCTCGACGACCGCGGCGAACCCCGCGGCGGCGCCATCACCATCGACGGGATCGACGTCCGGGACGTCCCGCTCGCCGAGCTGCGGCGGGCGATCGCCCTCGTGTCGCAGGATCCGTTCCTCTTCCCGGGGACGATCCGCGACAACATCGCCTACGGCCTCGACGGCGACCCGTCGATGGTCCCCGACGCCAGGATCGTCGCCGCGGCGACCGCGGCCGAGGCGGACGCATTCGTCCAGTCCCTGCCCGACGGCTACGACACCGTGGTCGGCGAGCGCGGCCAGAAGCTCTCGGGCGGCCAGCGACAGCGGCTGTCCATGGCGCGGGCGATCCTGAAGGACGCCCCGATCCTGGTGCTCGACGAGGCGACCAGCGCCGTCGACAACGAGACCGAGGCCGCGATCCAGCGGTCGCTCGCCGAGGTCTCGCGGGACCGCACGACCATCGTGATCGCCCACCGGCTGTCCACGGTGCGGCACGCCCACCGGATCGCGGTGATGCAGGGCGGCCGGGTGGTGGACGTGGGTCGGCACGAGAAGCTCGTCGCCGCGGGCGGGCTCTACGCCGACCTCTGGCGGGTGCAGACGGGTGCCGCCGGCGCGGACGTCTGAAGGTCCGGGAACGGACCCCCGTCCGCGACGGACGCCGGCCCGGCGGATCACCCCGCGCGGGGGCCCGATCCCGGGCGGATTCGGAGGCGCCGGCCGGTCAAGACCATGGGTCACGGGACCGATGCCCTCCCGGCCGGAGGACCCGCCCGTGACCGCCACCGAACGACCCCTCGACGCCCCCGCCGCCCTCGAGCTCGCCGGCCCCGACTGCCGCGTGGTGGTGGTCGCGCGCGTCCACGGCGCGGTGGTGCAGCCGGACCTCGCCGGGCACGACGATCGCGCGCTCCTCGCCGACGGCGAGCTCGAATCGGCTCCGATGGCGGTGGGCTCGGCCGTCGCGGCTCCCGACGCCGCAAGGCTCGAGCTGGACGTGCCGTTCGGTCCCGGCCCCGACGAGGGCGACGCGGTCGACGTCCGCGTCGAGACCCCCGGCGGCCTCTGGAGCGGTGGCGGCCGCGTCGTCTCGGTGACGCACGGCCCGGATCGCGACCGCGCCCGGCTCGTGGTCGCGCTCGCGGGCCCGCTCACGGCCCGGGCCCGGCGCAGCCAGTTCCGCTATCCGATCCCCGCCGGCGTCGAGGTCGCCACGGTGCTGTGGCCCATGGCCGAGCCGGCGGCGACCCGGACCGCCGACGACCCACCCTTCGAGCCGCGGGCGATCGCACCGCTCGCGGTGGCCGGACGGGTGATCGAGCTCGGGGGCGGTGGCGCCGGAGTCGTGGTCCCCACCGCGGAGCTCCGCTGGCTCGAGTGGTTCGACCGCTTCATGCTGGGCGTCGGCCGGCCCGGTCGCCCCGACGAGGCGGCCCTCCGCACCACGGTGCGGGTGGCGTGCCGTCTCGACCGCGGGGACGGCTCCAGCCGGCTCGGACTGCAGTTCGAGGTCGCACGGACGGCCGGCGGCCCCCAGCACGCCTACGTCTACGTCGAGATCCTCAAGCTGATCGAGTCGATCCGCGCCGCCGCCTCCCGCGCGGCGGCCTGACGTCCGGCCTTCCTCCACCCCCCCACCGCCCGAAGCCCATCCCCGGTCATGGTCCCGTCCCGCGCGCGACGAGCCCCCGGCCGGGCACGACCGGGGGCTCGTCGACGGTCACGATCGCCGCGGGCGCGGATCCCGCGACGCCGTGGTCAGGACTCCTTCGACTCCTTCAGCTTCGCGAGCACGCTGAAGTCCTCGAGGGTCGTCATGTCGCCGGAGACGTCCTCCTCGCCGGCCGCGATCGACCGCAGCAGACGACGCATGATCTTGCCCGAGCGGGTCTTCGGCAGCGCGTCGGTGAACCGGATCATGTCCGGCTTCGCGATCGCACCGATCTCGGACGCCACGTGGGCGATCAGCTCCTTGCGCAACGCCGACGCCGCGTCCTCGCCCTCCGGCTGGTGCGAGGGCTCGAGGGTGACGAAGGCCGCGATGCCGGTGCCCTTGATCTCGTGGGGCATGCCGACCACCGCCGCCTCGACCACCGCGGGATGGCTCACCAGCGCCGACTCGACCTCCATCGTCCCGAGCCGGTGGCCCGAGACGTTGATGACGTCGTCGACGCGGCCCATGATCCAGAAGTACCCGTCCGCGTCGCGCCGGGCGCCGTCGCCGGGGAAGTACATCCCCTCGAGCCGGCTGAAGTAGGTGTCGATGAAGCGGTCGCGGTCGCCGTGGATGCCCCGGAGCATGCTCGGCCACGGCTTGCGGATCGCGAGCAGGCCTCCGGTGTCGAACGGCTGCTCGACGCCGTCGTCGTTCACGATCGCCGCGTCCACGCCGAACATCGGCAGGCAGCACGAGCCCGGCTTGGTCGGCGTCGCCCCCGGCAGCGGGGTGAGCATGTGGCCGCCGGTCTCGGTCTGCCACCACGTGTCGACGATCGGGCAGGTGCCGCCGCCGATCCGTTCGTGGTACCACATCCAGGCCTCGGGGTTGATCGGCTCGCCGACCGTGCCCAGGACCTTCAGCGACGAGAGGTCGTGCTTCTCGACGTGGGCGTCGCCCCACTTCATGAAGGCGCGGATCGCGGTCGGCGCGGTGTAGAACTGCGTCACCCGGTGCCGCTCGACCATGTCCCAGAACCGGTCCTCGGCCGGGAAGTTCGGGGCGCCCTCGTACATGAGGGTCGGCACGCGGTTCGGCAGCAGGCCGTACACGATGTACGAGTGCCCGGTGATCCACCCGATGTCCGCGGTGCACCAGTACACCTGCCCCTGATCCGGGATCAGGTTGAAGGTGTACTTCGCGGTCAGGTAGGTGAAGACCATGTACCCGCCGGTGGTGTGCTGGATGCCCTTGGGCTTCCCGGTCGATCCCGACGTGTACAGGAGGAACGCCATGTGCTCGGAGTCCAGCTCCTCGCACGGGCAGTCCGGGTCGGCCTGCTCGACCGCCGCGTTGAGCTCGTGGTCGCGGCCGTCGATCATCGTCACGTCGTTGCCGCACCGCTTCCAGACGAGCACGGTCTCGACCGCGTGCGGACCGCCCTCGAGCTCGCCGCACGCCGCATCGACGTTGGCCTTGAGCGGCACGATGCTGCCGCGACGCCAGGCTCCGTCGCACGTCACGACGACCTTCGAGGAGGCATCCACGATCCGGTCGATGATCGCCTGCGAGCTGAAGCCGCCGAAGATGATCGAGTGCGGAGCGCCGATCCGAGCGCAGGCGAGCATCGCCACCGCGAGCTCGGGGACCATGCCCATGTAGATCGTGACCACGTCCCCCTTCCTCACCCCGGCCGACTTGAGCACGTTCGCCATCCGGCAGACGCGCTCGTGCAGCTCGCGGTAGGTGATCCGCTGCACCTCCGGCTCCCCGCCGGGCATCGGCTCACCCTCCCAGATGATCGCCACGTCGTCGCCGTGGCCGCTCTCGAGCTGCCGGTCGATGCAGTTGTACGCGAGGTTGGTGGTGGCCCCGTCGAACCAGCGGGCGTCGGTGAGGCTGCCGTTGCAGACCTCGGTCCACGGGGTGAACCAGTGGAGCTCCTTCGCGACCTCGGACCAGAATCCGTCGGGATCCTCGATCGAACGCGCATGCAGCGCCCGGTAGTCCTCGAGGCTCCCGACGTGCCAGTCGATGCCCGCGGTCTCGGAGGACGGCGGCGGAAAGACGCGCGTCTCCTGGAGGATCGACTCGATGCTTCCTGTCTCGCTCATGGTGTCCAGACCATTCGTGATGCGGTCCGGCGGCCCGTCGCCGCCCGCGACCTTGGGTGGTCGGGCGTCCCCTCCCCCGAGGGGCCCCCGCGGGGGTGGCGCCCCGGGATCCACCCGGGGCGCCACCGCGGAATGAGAGCAGCGTCACTCCCTCGATGCGCTCAGTGCGCGTGCGCCTCGCCGGCGCCGCGCGGCACCCGGATCTCCTCGATGAAGTCCTGGATCTCCTTCGGCGGGGGCGGCGTCACCGCCGAGACGGCGAGCGTCACGGCGATGTTCACCAGCATGCCGAGCGTCCCGATGCCTTCGGGCGAGATGCCCAGCCACCAGTTCTCGGGCGTGTTCGCCGAGGGATTCACGAACTTGAAGTAGATGATGTACGCGGCGGTGAACGCGATGCCGACGACCATGCCGGCGACGGCGCCCTCGCGGTTCACCCGCTTGGAGAAGACGCCGAGGATGATCGCGGGGAAGAAGCTCGACGCCGCGAGACCGAACGCGAACGCCACCACCTCGGCCACGAAGCCCGGCGGGTTGATGCCGAGGTAGCCGGCGACGCACACCGCGAAGGCGGCGGCGACTCGGGCCGCGATGAGCTCGCCCCGCTCGCCGATGTCGGGGGCCAGCCAGCGCTTCAGCAGGTCGTGGCTGATCGCGGTCGAGACCACCAGCAGCAGGCCGGCCGCCGTGGAGAGGGCCGCCGCGAGGCCGCCCGCCGCCACCAGCGCGATCACGAGCGGCGAGAGCCGGGCGATCTCCGGGTTGGCCAGCACCATGATGTCCTGGTCGATGTACAGCTCGTTGGCGGCGAGGCCGTTCTCCGGGTTCCGCTGCGACAGCGCCTCCTGCTGCGCCTCGCTCAGCTCCTCCCAGGCCGCGTACTGGATCTCGCCGTTCGGGCCGGGAATCGTCTCCCCCTCCTCGTCCTCGAGCGGCCGCCGGTCCTTCAGGTCGATCCGACCGGAGACCACGACCTCCTCGCCGGACTCGTCGGTGACCGTGATCGTGGGCTCGTACGCGGTGTACTGGATCCGGTTGTCGCCGTTCTTGTCCACCCACGCGAGCAGGCCCGTGCCCTCCCACTTGCGGAACCACTCCGGCACCGCCGTCTCGCCGACCTGCTCGGCGATCTGCGCCGAGTAGTACGCGTTCCGCGTCTCCTCGATCAGGTTGGTCCGGGCGAACGCCCCGACCGCGGGAGCCGACGTGTAGAGCAGCGCGATGAAGAGGAGCGCCCAGCCGGCGGAGATGCGGGCGTCGCGGACCCGAGGCACGGTGTAGAACCGGATGATCACGTGCGGGAGACCGGCGGTGCCGAGCATGAGGGCCGCGGTGATCATGAAGACGTCGAGACCGGACTTCTTGCCGGGAGCGTGCTCGAGGAAGCTCTCCGGGACCGCGGTGTACTCCTGGAACCCGAGGTCCGTGTTGAGCTGGTCGAGGCGCTCCAGCATCGCGACGCCGGGCTCGTCCTTCAGGTCGCCGCCGAAGCCCAGCTGCGGGATCGCGTTGCCGGTGATGATGAACGAGATCGCGAAGGCCGGCACCAGGAACGCGAAGATCAGCACGCAGTACTGGGCGACCTGGGTGTAGGTGATGCCCTTCATGCCGCCGAGCACCGCGTAGAAGAAGACGATCGTCATGCCGATGATCACGCCGAGCGTGATGTCGACCTCGAGGAAGCGGCTGAACACCACGCCCACGCCGCGCATCTGCCCCGCCACGTACGTGAACGAGATGAAGATCGCGCAGAAGACGGCCACGATGCGGGCCACCTGCGAGTAGTACCGCTCGCCCACGAAGTCCGGCACCGTGAACTTGCCGAACTTGCGGAGGTACGGGGCCAGCAGCAGCGCCAGCAGCACGTAGCCGCCCGTCCAGCCCATGAGGTAGACGGAGCCGAAGTAGCCGGCGAAGGAGATGATGCCGGCCATCGAGATGAAGGAGGCAGCCGACATCCAGTCGGCGGCGGTCGCCATGCCGTTGGCCAGCGGCGGCACGCCGGTGCCGGCGACGTAGAACTCCTTCGTGGAGCCGGCCCGGGCCCAGATCGCGATGCCGATGTACAGCGCGAACGTGATGCCGACGATGATGAAGGTGTACAGCTGCACGACGTTCGAGCCGCCGGCGTCCGGGGCCGGTCCGCCCGCGGTGGCGAGCATGCAGGAGACGAGGTTCAAGGCTTGATCGCCCATGGATTGCAGTCCGGTCTGGCGGCGGCCGCGGGTGACGGGCCGTCCGCGAGGGGTTCAGGTGCGGCGGGAGCTCACTGCTCGTGGACGTCGAACCGCTTGTCGAGCCGGTTCATCAGCCAGACGTACACGAAGATCAGCACCACGAAGACGTAGATGGACCCCTGCTGGGCGAACCAGAAGCCCAGCTCGAAGCCGCCGATCGTGATGCGGTTCAGCGGCTCGACCAGCAGGATGCCGCACACGTAGGAGACGACGAACCAGATCCCGAGCAGCACGGCCAGATAGGTGACGTTCGTCTTCCAGTACTTCTGCATCTGTCCAGCATCGCGTTCGGACATGCAGACACCTCCCGGGCCCCTCGCGGGCCCCGTTGACGGATGATTCATGGGATTCGCACGGCGCCTTCCCGCCCCATGCGCTCCCGCCCCCTGCCCGGCGATCCGGGTCAGGCCCCCGGACCCCGATTCCGCCGCCCGCGGCTCAGAAGAGCAGCTGCAGCTGCGAACGGATGACCACCTGGCCGTCCTCGCCCTCCGAGTCGGCCCGGAAGCCGCGGCTGCCCCCGAGCCACTGCGCGTCCACCGGGTCGAAGGCGACGCCGACGTCGGTCGTCCACTTCAGGGCGTGACGGGCCCAGAACCGGGTCGCGCCCACCGTGAGGATCCCGAGGTCGTCGCCGCCGACCCCGCCGCCACCGTCGAGGTCGCCCCACTCGTAGCGGGCGATGAGCTCGAGGTCGTCGGCGAGGAAGTAGCCGCCCTGCACGAGCAGGCCCATCTCGTCGCGATCGATGGAGTCGCCGTCGTCGAGCGACCGCCAGATGAAGGCGCCGTAGACGTTCGCGCCGTCGAACTGGAAGTTGCCGTCGATGTTGAACTCGATGAGCTCCGTCTCGCTCGACGCGGTGCCGTACTCGTCCCGCTGGTAGTGGATGCCGCCGCCGATCACGGAGGTCGCCTCGTCGCCGCGGAACCCGTTGAAGTCGGTGGCGCCGGCCCAGTCGCCGGCCAGCAGCCACTCGACGCGGCCGGTGAAGGCGTACTCGGTCGCGTTGTCGAAGCCGAGGCCGGTGGCGCCGGGGGCCTCGTTGTACGGATTGTTCCACGAGCGGAGGCCGTCGCTGAAGGCGAAGTGGGCCCGCAGGTTGTCGGCCGCATAGCTCGCCATCACGCCCTGGGCGTACAGCTGGGAGAAGCGGGCGTCGAGGACGGATCGCTCCACGAACTGCTGGCGGGTCTCGGAGAGGGTCCACTCCTGCCACGTCGGGAGCTTGAACTGGCCGACCTTGATCGACCAGCCGTCGCCCAGGTCCTTGCTGACCCAGGCGTCGAGCAGCAGCGAGGAGCCGTTGCCGGTCCAGCCGGCCCAGATGAAGTACTTCCAGCTCGGGTCCACGACATGGCCGCCGAAGCTGAAGCGGGTCCGCGTGTTCTCGAAGCCGTAGACGGTGTCGTCGCCCGAGGGATCCGCGGTGTCGTCCTGCAGCGAGGCGACGAAGCGCAGCTGCAGCTGGCCCTTGATGTTGAGGCGGAAGCTGTCGTCTTCGTTGCCGAGGAAGAAGCCGTTGTCGTAGCCGGCGGTCGCGCCCGACTGCAGCATGCTCGAGCGGGTCTCGGCGTCGGCCAGTGCGTCGGCCACGAGGCCGCGGACCTCCTCCCGCCGCGCCTCGGCGGCCCGGTCCTCGCGACCCTCGAGCTCCGCCACCCGCTCGCGGAGGGCGGAGACCTCGGAGAGCAGCGACGACATCACGTCGTCCTGCTGGTTCCCGGCGCCCGCGACGCCGGCCATCGTGCCGGCGAGCGCGACGCCCGCGATCCAAAGCGTGTTCATGTCCTGACCTCGGTCGGGATCCGGAGCCGCCCGTGGACGGTTCGGCCGATCCCGCGTTTCCTGGAACTGCCGCCGAACTCCATCCCGGCGACACGCCGCGGAGCACTGCTGCGTCGAGCGCCCGCGGTCGAGGGAGACGCACGCAACCGGCGTGCCAACGGGGAAACCGCCGCGGGACCGACCGGATCCGGGCGCCCCGGGCGCCTCGCCCCTGTCCGGTCTCGCGACACCTGTCGCGTCCCGCTACACTGATCGCCGCCGGGTCGGGCGCACGTGTGGGGCGTGCACGGGATCCGTTCAGATCGGCTCCACCGACCGACGACCGACACGTTCAGGACGAGGCACGTCTCCATCATGACGACGCTCCGCCTCAGCACGACCAATGCCCGCGCGTGGGACGAGCAGGCGATCGACGGGCGCGGCGTCGACCTGCCCGAGCCGCTGCGCAGGAGCTGGAGCCGCTCGCGGCGCGCCGGCGTGGATCCCGCGAGGCGGGGCGACCCGGGCGCCCGCGTGCACGGGACGGCGCTCGAGGAACGACGCTCGGAGCCCCTCATCGCCCGCGTGATCGCGGAGACCGAGGCGATTCTCGTCACGGCGACGCCCGAGATCGAGACCGAGTGCCGCCTCGGCGTCGCCGCTCCCGACGGCCTGCTCGTGGCCACCTTCGGCGGCGGCGAGTTCGGCCGCCGGGCGGACGCAGTGGGATTCCGGGCCGGCCGTCACTGGAGCGAGGGCGAGCGGGGCACGAACGGGATCGGCACCGCGATCGCGGAGGACGCGGTGGTGCTCGCTCGATCGGCGGCCCACGTCGAGCGGCAGCTGCACCAGCTGGCCTCGGTCGGCGTCCCGATCCGCCCTTTAATTGGGATGTCCCCTATGACGAGTGGAAGGACGGCATGCCCCGGGCGGAGTATGAGCGGTTCACGTTCGACTGGCTCGACGGCTGCATCAACCTGCTGGCCCCGCACGGCGCCCTGTGGGTGAACATTCCGGATGACACGGCCGCGGAGATCGTGCTGCATCTCAAACGCCGCGGACTGTTCATGGTCAACTGGTGCATCTGGCACTTCCGCTTCGGTCAGAACCGCGACACTTCGTTCATCATGAGCAAGGTGCACGCTCTTTACTTCGTCAAGGATCCGTCTGATCGCATCTGGAACCCGGACGAGGTGCTCGAAATGTCCGACCGGGCGGCGATCTATGGCGATGCCCGCACGATGGCGAAGGAAAACAACAAGGGCATGCGCGTCCCGATGGATGTCTGGTACGGCAAGCACTGGGGCCGCATCCAGGGTAACAACTTCGAGCGGCGGCCGCGGCACCACAACCAGATTCCCGAGGTGTATCTCGAACGGGTGATCCGTGCCTGTTCCAATGAGGGCAGCCTCGTGCTCGACCCGTTCCTCGGATCCGGCACGACGTGTACCGTGGCCCGCACCCTCGGACGCCGCAGCATCGGGATTGAGTACGGGCGGGGGAATGCGGAGAGTGCGTTCGAGCGGATTCAGCAGGGCGCGGTGCGGGTGACACCGGAACGCCGCCCGCCGGAGAGCACCTCGCTCTTCCCCGTTCGAACCGCGAACCGCGGCACCCGCAGTCCACGCAGGAAGAAGAACAGCACGGGCAACGCGGATGATGGAGCGACATGAGGTACTCGCGGTGCACGCGTGTTCCTCCCCTTCGTGCGTGTGTGCGGGTGTGTGTGTTGGCTTCCCTGAGGTCACACCCATCGCACCCATCGCACCCATCGCACCCATCGTGACCATCGCGCACATCCCACCCATCGCGCACATCCCACCCAACGCCAGCGAGCCCTGAGCGTGAGCTCAGGGACCACCCACGCCCACCCGAAGTCACGCGATTGGAGACGGAT
>Ga0081535_100890_pt1 | contig 13572 bp, 13 predicted proteins | sample HotLakmasection3_FD_71020 | JGI IMG/M metagenome (GOLD analysis project Ga0081535, IMG submission 71020) | Hypersaline microbial mat communities from Hot Lake, Washington, USA - Section #3 (SPADES assembly) (version 2) | ecosystem: Environmental > Aquatic > Non-marine Saline and Alkaline >... | reverse complement strand
GTCTGCGCGTACTCCGCCGCGGTCGAGGCCGCCTCGCTCGCGGTGTGCGCCGCCGTGTGCCCGAGCTCGCCCGCCTTCTCGCTCACGCGATGGCCGACGCCTCTGGCGGCCTCGCCGGCCCGACCGATGATCTGGCGGCCGCGCGCGCCGGCCGCGGCCGCGGCGTCGCCGCCGCTGTCCGCGATCGCTCGCCCGTCCGCCCGCCGCCCGCTCGCTTCCTCGGAGAGAAGCCACACGAGCCCCAGCCCGACCAGCGCGCTCGGCACCGGGTGCGCCGCGACGCGACGAGAGACGTCGCGACCCAGGCGCATCATCATGTCCGAGGCCTCCCCGCCGCTCGGCATGCTCCCGCGCACCGAACGCCACGCGTCCGACGCGAGACGACCGGGGTCGAGTCGGTCGCCAAGCTCGTCGAGCGTCTCGTCCATCTGAGCCCGCGTCTCGCGAACCTCGTCCTCAAGACGATCGGGAGACTTGGAGCGGGACGAGCCGCGAGGGTCGTTGTATCCGTTGTAGTGTTCGCGAGGCATCAGAACTTCCTTTCAGCCCAATCCTTGGTTTCGCGCACGCTCCGCTCGGTGCGCTCCGGGCGCCAGTGGTCCGCCCGCGTCACCACCCGGGCTCGTCGCGTCATCGCGTAGCCGATGATCGCGACGACCAGGCCCACGATGAGCGGGGCCGCCCACAGCGCGATCGCCGGCGTGACGTCGAGGGCGATCATCGCGACGTACAGCCCCGCCGCGACCGACAGGCACAGCGTGAAAATGCCCGAGATCATGAGGGCGACGCCGCCCACCGACGTCGCGAGCGCGTTCTCCGCCTTGTCGACCTTCTCGGAGATCTCCGCCTTCGCGAGCTGGAACTCCTTCTCGACGAGCGTCATCGCCTCGTCCCGCAGCTCTCTCAGGAGCGTCGAGAGCGAGCGAGTCTCGTGCGTCGGCTCCTCGAACGGCGCTCTCGCGTTCGCGTCGTGGCGCCGCTCGTCGTGCAGACGCTCCCGATCGTCGCGGATCGTCGCGCGGTGTGATTCACGAACGGTGCTCATGGCTGGTTCCTTCCTGGGAGAGAGGCGTCGAAGAGCGCGGCTTCACCCCGGTCGTGTGAACCGGGGACGCCGACGCGGGGATGTACCCCCTGGTCGTGTCCTGCCCGCGGGGCTCGCGGCGGGTCGCGACGTGAGGCTCGAAGTCAGAGTGCTCGTCGTCGAACCCCTCGTGCCTCGGGCGCGGAGGCGACGCCGAGACCAGCCGCCCGGCCGCCAGGCCGAGCAGCACCGCGCCGCCAAGGAAGAGCGCCGGGTTCCGCCGGGCGAAGCCCGCCAGATCACGCTGCACGCCCGAGAGATCGGCGTGAGCCAGATAGTCCGCCGCGCCCTCGCACGCCGAGCACAGGCCGCGGGCGTACGCCCCCGTCCGCTCGTGGTCGTCCTCGTCCAGACGGTCCGCGGCGGCGTTCGCCGCCGCGCCGAGGGAACGAACCTCCTCCGCCGCACGGTGGCGAAGCCCGTCGGTCGCCCGCCGCGCCTCGCCCTTGAGGCGCTCGCCCGTCTCGGCCAGACGCTTCCGCGCCTCGTGCCGCTCACGGTCGTGGTCCTGCTGCTCGCGTGACTCGCGCTCGCTCGAGCCGAGCCCGCCTGGTCCGGTCGCCGGCGACGCGTCGCGGGCGCCCGGGGGTCGTGTCGTCTTGCTCGTCAGTTCATTCATGGGTGACAACTCCAAACTCATGTGAGGGTGACGCACCGGCATGGGGAAGGCGTGAGGCGCCCCTGAATCCCCGCTCACCGTCGCTCGCACGCTCGCCGTGACGTGTGACGTGGAAGACTAGAGCGCCCGGATGTCCCCCCAAGGAATCCGGGATGAAGGACGACTAGCGCTGCTTCAATCCAGGGCGCAAGCAAACGAGCGAGGCTTCGGGGATTGCCCCCGCGTCCGGAGGACCCATGCCCGCTCAAGCCGTCTCGTTCGCCAAGGACACGTTCAAGGCCTTCGCCGCCGACGAGGCGACGACGCGAGCCGCCGCGGTCGCCTTCTACGCCGCGCTCTCGCTCTCGCCGCTCGTCCTGCTCTTCGTGTCCATCACGGGCTTCCTCGGACCGAACGTGCAGGAGCGCATGGTCGACAGCGTCACGAGCACCGTGGGCGCCGAGGCGGGCGAAGCCGTCCGCACGCTCGCGGCCCGGAACGACGAGAGCGGCGAGAGCCAGGTCGACGCCGGCAGCGGCGTCGCGGTCATCTCCCTCATCGTGAGCCTGGTCGTCATCCTCTTCTCCGCGAGCGGCGTCGTCGCCGCCCTCCAGCGCGGGCTCAACCGCGTCTGGAACGTCAAGCCGGCCCCGGGCGAGGGCGCGAAGGGATGGGTGCGCCGCCGCGCCGTCTCCATGAGCCTCGTCCTCGCGGTGCTCTTCCTCCTGCTCGTCTCGCTCGTCGCGACCACCGTCATCGGGATGATCGTCCCCGCGAGCGGCTGGGCCTGGAACCTCGTCACGCTCCTCGTCAGCTTCGCCGTCTTCATCCTGCTCTTCGCGGCGATCTTCAAGACGCTCCCCGACGTCCGCATCGGTTGGCCGCTCGTGTGGCGCGGCGCGATCGTCACCGCGATCCTGTTCGCCCTCGGCAAGTACGCCCTCGGGCTCTACCTCGCCAACGCCAGCTACGAGAGCTCCTACGGCGCCGCCGGATCGCTGATCGCGATGCTCGTCTGGGTCTACTACTCCGCCGTCATCGTCTTCCTCGGAGCCGAAATCACCCAGGTCCACGCCAGACGCATCGGCGCCCGCATCGAGCCCGACCGCCACGCCGTCCCCGATCGCGCCGCCCCGGCCAGGCCCCGACCCGCCTGACCCTCACCCGATCCGCCGGCTCCGCTTCCGCCGCGCCAGCTCCCGCATGTCCTCGACCGTGTCCGTCTCGTCGATGATCTCCTCGCCGAGCAGCGTCTCGATCACGTCCTCGAGCGTCACGATCCCCGCGAGCCCGCCGTACTCGTCCACCGCGATCGCGATGTGCTGCTTCTTGAGCAGCAGCATCTCCAGCGCGTCGATCGCCGCGGCCGTCTCCGGCATCACCGGGATCGGCTTGGCGAAGTCCTTCAGCGGCCGGGCGTCGTTCGCCTCGTGACGCTGCACGTGGATCACGTGCCGCGGCACGTACCCCGTGATCTCCTCCCGCTGATCGCTCGAGTAGAGCGGGATCCGCCCGAACCGGATCGGCGCGTGCTTGTCCCGCGCCTCGCGCACCGTCATGTCCTCCGGAAGCGAGAACACCACCGTCCGCGGCGTCAAAATGTCCGACACCCGGATCGACGACAGCGCGATCAGGTTCGACGCGATGTTGTACTCCCGCCGCCGCATCGCCCCCGACGCCTCGCCCAGCTTGATCGTCGCGAGCAGCTCGGCCCGCGAGATCGTGTTCTCGTTCTGCTGCGTCGAGAAGATCCGGTTGATCCACTCGAGCGGGATGATGACCGGAAGGCAGAGCCAGATCATCAGACGGATGATCAGCGCCGCCGCCGGGGCCAGCGCCTTCGCGTGGTTCGCCCCGAGCGTCTTCGGGATGATCTCGCTCAGGACGAGCACGAGCAGCGTCATCACCGCGCTCGCGATCCCGACCGCCGCCGAGCCCCACACCACCGCCGCCTGCGCGCCGACCCCCGCCGCCCCCGCCGTGTGCGCGATCGTGTTCAGCGTCAGGATCGCCGCCAGCGGGCGGTCGATGTCCTTCTTCATCTGCAAGAGCCGCTGACCCGCGCGCGAGCCCTCGTCCGCGAGCGATTCCACGTAGCTCCGCGGCAGGCTCAGGAGGCACGCCTCCAGGAGCGAGCACAGGAACGACACCGAGATCGCCAACACCCCGTAGACGATCAGCAGCGTCATGACGCACCGGCCTTGGGACGACCCCCGCTCATTCGCCCTGGCCGAGCGAGTACCCTCGCTCCCCGTCAAAGGCGTACAGGTGCTCGGTCTTGATGAAGTCGAACCCCGCCTGATCAAGCTCCGACAGCAGCTTGAGCACGAGCGTGTGCGAGATCGCCCCGCCGTCGGTCGTCGACAGGAAGCGGCACCGCCAGTGGTCCGTGCAGAACGTCTCCGGCTGACCGCCCGGGTACACCTTCACGCCCCGGTTGGTCACCATCTTGAGCGTCAGGCTCTCGGGCGCCGCCGCCTCGAGACGCTTCCCGAGCACGTCCGGATTCCGGTCGTCCTCGTCCCAGTCGAGGAACACGTCGACGCCCCGAAGCTCCTTCGCCGGACGCTTCGCGACGCGGTGCGCCGCCGCCGTGTGCGGCGCCGCCACGTGCACCGCCTTGGCCAGCGTCCGCGGCTCCTGCCCGAGGCGATCGATCACCGCCTGCGTGAACATCGCCGAGTCCACCGGCTTGCTCTTGGGATCCACCGGCTTGACGTCCGCCGTGTGCACGCCGTCCTCGATCGTCCGGAGCCACGCGTTGTGCAGGAGCGCCGCCGGCTCCGGCTGACCGATGTGGTCAAGCATGAGGATCGCGCCGTGCAGCAGCCCCGAGGGGTTCGCCACGCCCTTGCCCGCGATGTCCGGCGCCGAGCCGTGGATCGCCTCGAACATCGCCACCGAATCCCCGATGTTCGCCGAGCCCGCCAGCCCCACCGAGCCCGCCAGCTCCGCCGCAACGTCGGAGATGATGTCGCCGTAGAGGTTCGGGAGCACGATCAGGTCGTACTGCGTCGGATCCTTCGCAAAGCGCGCCGTCCCGATGTCGATGATCTGGTGATCCGACTCGACGTCCGGGTACTCCCGCGACAGCTCCGTGAAGACCCGATGGAACAGCCCGTCGGTGATCTTCATGATGTTGTCCTTCGTGAAGCACGTCACGCGCTTCCGTCCGTGCCGCCGGGCGTAGTCAAAGGCGTACCGGACGATCTTCTCCGTCCCCGGCGTCGAGATCAGCTTCAGGCACTGCGTCACCTCGGCCGTCTGCCGGTGCTCGATCCCGCCGTACGTGTCCTCCTCGTTCTCGCGGATGATCACCACGTCCATGTCCGGGTGGCTCGTCGCCACGAACGGGTGGAACGTCGGGCACGGACGCACGTTGGCGTAGAGACCCATCGTCTTGCGCACCGTCACGTTGAGCGACTTGTACCCCTTGCCCTGCGGCGTCGTGATCGGCGCCTTCAGGAACACGCCGGTCCGACGGAGCGAGTCCCACGCCTCGGGCTCGATCCCCGACGTGATCCCCGACTTGTACACCGACTCCCCGATCCGGATCTCCTCGAGCGCGAGCTTCGCCCCCGCCGCGTCGAGCATGCGGAGCGTCGCGTCCATGATCTCCGGCCCGATCCCGTCGCCACGGGCGAAGGTCACCGGCGTCGGGGTCGGGTACGCGGTCGCGGCGTCGGCGGGCTTGGTCATCGTCTCGCTCATGGCGGCTCCGGGGATCGCGGAAAAAGGCTCGGTGACAACCGATGTCGAGGAAGATCGGGCGGATTGGGGGGTCAGGATAGGGCATGCGGGGCTCTGGCGGGTCCCGTGCCCCGCCTCGCGCCCGCCCCGGCGCCCGCCCCCCGCCGGCGCTCCATCAGGAGAGGCGATTCCAACGCAATCCCTTGATCGGCGCCAGGGGTCGCCCCCATACTGCCGACGGCCGACCGGCCGCAGCCGGTCAGGCGCCGGGATCGCTGGGGGACGCTCGACGGATCGGTTCCGGCGAGCGATCAGCGGTCAAGGCGTCGCCGCCACCACTTGGGAAGGAACGGAAGAACATGTTGCATCGCACCTTCACGGCCGGCGCCCTCGCGCTCGCCGCGACCGGGTCCGCCTCCGCCGCACTCACCTTTTTCACGAATGAGGCCGATTTCCTCGCCGCGCTCTCGAGCTTCCAGACCGACACGTTCTCGGTCGCCGACCAGCTCATCGAGCCCGGGATGCCCGCCGCCGGCGATCTCCTCACCATCTCCGCCAACGGCTCCGACAACGCCTTCGACGACGCCGGCATCTTCGGCGGCGAGCTGAACCTCGCGGTCGAGAACGCCGCCCACCAGAGCTACACCATCTCCGGCCTCGACGGCGCCACCGCCTTCGGCGCCACCTTCACCAGCCCCCAGTCGAGCCAGGGATTCCTCCTCGAGTTCGGGGACGACGTGATGAGCCTGAACGGCCTCTGGGACGCGCCCTTCGGGACGAGCTTCCTCGGCTGGATCTCCGACGGCCCCGCCGTCGACGAATTCCGTTTCATCAACAACAGCGGGTTCGAGGCCGTCACGCTCGACAACGCCCACTTCGGCGTGCCCGCCCCGGGCGCCGCGGCTCTGCTCGGCCTCAGCGGTCTGGCCGCCGCCGGTCGCCGGCGCTGATCCCTCGCCCAGCGTCTCTGATCTCACGCCGGCGCCCGCTCCCCACCGGGAGCGGGCGTTTGTCGTGCGCGCCGGCGCTACCGCGCCGCCTCGCGAATCGACGCCATCCGCTCCCGCGCCGGATCCCACAGATTGAGGTGAAACGCCATGGCGATCTCCCGCACCCGCGGACGCACGGTCGGGGGCGACTGCAATTCCGGGATCGCCTTCATCGCCTGCGGCAGCCGGTAGAACGGGATGCGGTGATTCAGGTGATGCACGTGGTGGTACCCGATGTTGCCCGTGAACCAGTGCATGACCGGGCCGAGGTCCAGGTAGCTCGATGAATCCAGCGCCGCGTCATGAAACGTCCACTCGTCCGGATGATGCACGTGGGCGCCGTCGAAGGAGTGTTGCAGGAAGAAGAGCAGACCGCCCAGCGCCGTCGCCACCGCCATCGGAAGCATCACGCCAAACAGCGCCGACCCGAACCCGACAAGCGACCACACCGCCACGACCAGCCCCGCGTGCATGAGCAGCGCGACGCCCGAGCCCCAGTAACGCTTCGGGTTGCGGATGAACGTCCGCAGGCACAGGCTCCAGCCGAAGATCGTGCCGTACGCGAAGAGAATGATCAGCGGGTGCCGCGAGATGCGATACTTCAACCGCTCCCACGCCGAGGCCCGCTGCCACTGCTCGATCGTCATGAGCGGAAACTCGCCGGGGCACGCGTCCTCGATCTTGCCCACGTGACCGTGATGATGATTGTGGCTTCGCCGCCACGCCTCGGGCGGGGTCAGGACGAGCCAGCCGTAGAGCGTGAAGATCACCCGCGCAAACCGGGAGCCGCGAAGAATCGCGCCGTGCAGGAAATCGTGGTACAGGATGAAGGCGCGCACGACCAGCAGCCCCGCGAGCGCCGCCACGGGAATCGCCGCCGGCCAGTACCAGACGCCGAGCGCGCCCGAAAGCGCAAGCGCCGCGAGCATCAGACCGTAGGTCGAGAGCAGGCGAACCCAGCTCGCCGCGCGCGAGACTTCCTCAAAGGCTCGGCTCTCCTTCATGAGCAGCGCGCCGTCTCGGCGATCGCCAGCGACCGCCGAGACGGGAGAGGCAGAGGCATTCATCAGCGTGTGATCGAACGCGTCGCACAGGCAGGGACGCGCCCGGTGATCTCCATTTCCAAGGTTCAACAAGGGCCAGCGTTCCAGCGCAGACGCCCATCGAACGTCCTAGTCTAGGCCGCGCGATGAACGGACTCGTGGAGGAAGGTGAGAAGACATGAAGATGACGCCCGACACGTGGTCCGCCTGGAGCGACTACCTGAGCGACGTCTTCGGCGCCGAGGATGAAAATCTCGCCGGACTGATGGACCGCGCCGTCAAGGCGGGCCTGCCCGACATCGCCGTCGACGCCTCCGTGGGGCGCCTGCTGCTCGTTCTCACGCGCCTCGTCGGCGCCAGGACCGCCGTCGAGCTCGGCACGCTCGGCGGCTACTCCGGCGTCTGGATCGCCCGCGGGCTCGCCGATGGCGGCGCGCTCTACACCATCGAGCCAGAGAAGCGTCACGCCGAGTTCGCCCGCGGCGAGTTCCGCCGTGCGGGCGTCGCCGACAAGGTCGAGATCATCGAAGCCGAAGCCCTCGCCGTGCTTCCCGAGCTCGCCGATCGACTCGGCCGCGCGTCCGTCGACCTCGTCTTCCTCGACGCGATCAAGGCCGAGTACGAGGACTACCTCGACGCCGTCATCCCCATGATGCGCCCGGGCGCCCTCGTCATCGCCGACAACGCCCTCGCCGGCGGCGACTGGTCGATCGACGACGCCCCCGGATCAAGCGAGAGCCGCGACGCGATCGACCGGTTCAACCGGCGACTCGCGGACGACCCGAACTTCGACGCCGCCGGCGTCCCCATCCGCGAGGGCGTCGCCATCGCCCGCTACGCCGGCGGCTGATCGTTCCGACGCGCCGCCGCCGGACCGCCCCTCACTCCCTCAGTCCCTGACTTCCCCGGGCGATCAGGCGCGCGCAGAAAAAAGCGCGCCCCGAGGAAGAACCAGGGGCGCGCTTGATCTCCGAGAGCGCCTGCAGGGGGATTGCGTTTGACGTTCCGGAGAGATGGGAAGAACCGTCGTGTGCCCGTCGGAAGCGACTCCCGATGTTGAGCGAGCGGCACTCTACCGATCTACGCCGCTGCGCCTGCGCCGGTTCGGTGAAGAGGCGATGAAGTTCAACCCGGGGCTTTCCACCCACCCGCGGCGCGCGCCCTCGCCTTACGGCGCGACGCGGCGCATGCGCATCGCGTCGACGCCCGGGCCGTAGTACCCCGGGAGCTCCGCGACCGTCTCGAAGCCGAGCGAGCGGTACAGCGCGATCGCCGCCGCGTTGTCCTGGCGAACCTCGAGGTACACGCGCGTCACCCCGCGAGCGCTGAGCTCACCGAGCAGCGCCTGCGCCAGCGCGCGACCCACGCCGCGCCCCGTCTGCTCGGGCGCCACCGCGATCGCGTACAGGCGCCCCGCGAGACCGGCGCGCGTGCGACGGGTCAGGACCAGGCCCCAGCCCGCCGCCTCGCCCGCGCGCTCCGCGACCAGCGCCGCCGCGCGCGGGTTCACCAGGAGACGCCGAGCCTGCCGGAGCGTGAACCGCTCCTCCGCGTGCTCGAAGGCCCGCTGCTCGATCCGGCAGATCGCCGGCGCGTCGTCCGGGCGAGCGGGACGCAACACGAAGCCGCCGTGGTCGCTCACGGCCCCGCCTCCCTCCTCCTGACCGCCCGAGTCAGCGCGGTGCGGGCGCGTCGAGGCCGCGATCGCCGCGAGCGCCGCCGGCTCCACCACGTCCGCCGACACCGCCGCCTGGCGCGTCAGCACGCTCTTGGCGATCAGACGCGTCGGACGGTAGCTCGTCTTCGTGAAGCGCAGGTTGGGCAGGCCCCAGTCGTCGCCCGCGTTGATCTCCTCGCAGTCCGCGAACCGCTGGCGGCAGAACTCCGAGAACAGGAACTGCGCCGCGCCGCGAACCTCCGGGTCCGTCTTCTCGACGTACACCACCGCCGCCCGGCTCCCCAGACGCTCGCCGAGCGTGAAGCCGATCAGGCGGTCGCCGTCCCACAGCGTCATCGTCTCGAGGCGGAGCTCCCGCGCGTGCGTGATCGCCTTGCTCGCGGCCGCCAGGTCGTGGCGGCGCAGCTCCTCGGCGTCAACGAAGCGGTCGTTGGTCTCGCCCTCGCGCGCCTCGTCGGCGCGGGCCTTCCACCGCTCGAGCAGCTCCAGGCACGCGGCCACGTGCTCCGGGCGAAGCTCGTCGGTGCGCGCGTGGGGACGCTCGCGCTCGAACCCGTTGCGGAGCTTGCGCTTGTTCTTGAGCGGGCCGCCCTCGAGGCTGATCATCGCGTGCGACGGGTAGACGTAGTCGTAGTGCATCGGCTCCACCGAGAGCGTCATCGCCGAGGCCGCGCGCAGGCGATCGAGAACCTCGTCCGAGACGTACTCGATGCGCGATCGCTCCCGACCGACGCGCCCCGCGTTGTGCTCGTCCATCAGGTCGAACGACGTCCGCAGGCACGCGTCCAGGCGCGCCGCCGCGCCGTCGCGAACCGCCAGCGGCGGGAGGATCAGGCACAGGTCGTCGCCCACCGTCGAGAACAGGCACAAATGACCCTCGATCACCGACCACACGCTCCCGAGCGTCTCCCCCCACATGAAGCAGGCGGCGAAGGTCGCGTCGGAGATCGGGTCGTCGAGCCGGGCGAAGGCCGCCTCGAAAACCGGCCGGTCAGAGAGACGAACGGGCGAGAGCGTCAGGCCGCTCCACCTGCGGTGGCCCGTGTCGTTCCACGTGCGGGACGTCCGCCGGAAGGCGGCGTCATGGCGTTGGTTCATGTGGAGGCTGGAGGCCGTCCTTGTCGTCGGCGCGGGCAGCGCCGGGGTCCGGGTCGGCCGCCCTTGCGCGAGCGACTTCCCGACTGCCGATATCGTACCGTCGCCCAAGGAAAATCAAGCGCCGGTCCCGAGCCGGGACCCGATCGGCGCGAGGGAGGTCGCATGCTCGTCTGGATCATCAGGCACGGAAAGGCCGAGCGCAGCTCCGACTCCGGCCGCGACGAGGACCGGGCCCTGAAACCACGCGGTCGCCGGCAGGCGGCGCACCTCGGCGCCGAGTTCGCCGGCCGCGACGACGCCCCCGCCCGTCTCCTCACGAGCCCCTTCACCCGCGCCCGCCAGACCGCTGAGACCATCGCCGAGACCGCCGGGCTCCCCGTCCAGCTCGAGGGCGCCCTGGAAAGCGGCCGCGGGCCCGCGAGCGTCCTCACCCTCATCGAGTCGCTCGCCGCCGCCGGAACCGACCGCGCCGTCGCCCTCGTCGGCCACAACCCCGAGCTCTCCCAGGTGATCGCGTCGATGGCCGAGGCCGGCGCCATCGAGGGCGACTGGCTCCGCACCGGTCAGGCCGTCGGGCTCGAGATCGACGCCCCAGACCAGCGCGCCATGATCATCGACGTCATCCGTCTGGACGAGGACTAGCCGCCGCCGCCGGCGCGATCCAGCAGCACGTCCACCGCCCCCTCGAGCGTCCGGTCCGCACCCCCGGCATGCGGCAGCGGGTCCTCGACCTCCACGTCCGCCGCCACCCCCACCCCCTCAAGCCGCACCCCGTCGACCATCGCGTCGCCCACCGCCAGATACGCGAGCGAACCGTCCGAGAGCAGTCGCGGCGAGCCGGGCAGCACCGCTCCCGCCGTCCGCCGGCCGATCACCGGACCGAGCCCGTGCTTGCGAAACGCAAACGCCAGCATCTCCTTGCCCGAGCGCGTCTCGGGGCCCACCAGAACAGCCACCGGCTTCGTCCACGCCGGGCTGAACTCGGTCCACTCCGCCGCGCCCCGCCGCCTCATCTGGAACACCGGCACCACCGGGTTGAAGAGGCCCAGGTACTCCGCGCTCGCCCCGCCCCACCCGTGCCGAAGATCGAGCGCCAGCGCATCGGCCCCCGCGAACTCCGGTCGCCGGAGCGTCTCCTTCACCGCCTCGTGATACCACGGCCCGGCGTAGGACAGCACCGGGACGTACAGCACGCTCCCGTCGGGCCGCTCGACAAGCCGGGCGCCCTCGCGGATGCCGCGGAGGAACGCCTCGCGAGGCTGAATGAACTCCGGCGCGACCCGCGCCGTTCGCACCTCCCCGCCCACTTCCCGCCGGTACTCGACCTCCACCACCTCCCCCACGCGTCCGGCGAACGGCGCCACGTCGGCCCACGGTTCGCCGCCGGCCGAGCGGAGCTCGTCGCCGCGCACGAGCCCGGCGCGCTCGGCGGGGCCGCCGGGGTAGACGACCTCCACGAACGTGCGCGCGCCGTGGTCGCGGGCGATCAGCCCCGCCCCCGGGTACACGATCCGGCCGTCCGGGAAGAGGTGCTCCAGAGCCTCCGGCGGGGCGTCGTGGAAGAAGACGTCAAGCAGCTCGTAGTACTCGCGGTCGGCGGGCGTGTAGAGCGTCGTGTGGGAGGCGCCGAGCTTCCCGAGCTGCGTGCGCGCCCAGTCGCCCCACTCGGCCGGCCCATCGAGGCGCGCCAGGGCCGCGCGTTCATCGGGCGTCAGCTCGCCCCAGGCGCGAGCGGTCTCCGCGTCGTAGAACTCCGCGCGAACGAGGTCCCGCAGCTCCTCGAAAACCTCGGCGTACCGCGGCCCTTCGGCGGCGCCGGCGGGCGGGGGCGAGGCGGCAAGCGGGGCGGTCAGCGAGGCGGACAGAACAAGCGAGAGGGAGAGGGCGAGCATCGCGGGCCTACCGATCCAGCGTGCCGGCGTTCCACCGGGCGGCGGCCTGGGCGAGCCGCTCGCCGAAGCGTTCGGCCGTCAGGCGGTCCGACTCCGGGGGCGTCTGGTCCGACGGCGCGGACCCCGCCTGCGCCATCACGCCCAGCGACGCCCCCATGCGATTGAGGTCCGCCTCCGCGTCCGGATGACCCACGGGCGTGACGCTCGAGGGCAGCACGCCCAGCGTCACCCAGATCATCGAGTGCTGCGCGGCGAACGTGACGAGGGTGTGGAGCGTGTTGTCCTTGTCCCCCGCGAGGGCGCCCGCGCAGGTGAAGCCCGCCGCGAGCTTGTCGCGCCATGCCTGCTCAAACCACACCTTGCTCGTCGCGTCCATGAACGCCTTGAAGGGCGCGCTGACGCACCCCATGTACGTGGGGCACCCGAAGACGATCGCGTCCGCCGCGCGGAGCGCGTCCCACGCGACCCCCTCGCCCGCCGGCATCGTCTCGACGTCCCACAGGCTCGCGTCCGCGCCCGCGCGCTCCGCGCCCCGGGCCAGACGCTCCGCGATCGCGAGCGTGTGCCCGAAGGCCGAGTGGTAGACGATCGCCACGCGCGGCTTCATGCCCGGAGAGTAGCCGCGACGAAAACGCGGCGCTCCGCCGGGAGACGGATCGCCGCAGGTCGCCACGAAAGATCGGGCTCAGCGCCCCCCGCAGCCGGCCACCTGGTTGGACACCCGGATCGCCGAGCCCACGTCAAGAGACTGGAGCGGGGTGAGGGCGCCCCCGGCGACCGCGAGCCCGGCAAGAGCGGCAAGCGTGATGCGCATGAGGCGCCTCCTCCTTGGAAGTCGTGTCAAAAGATCAAGATTCCGTGAGGACATCGGACTCTGTGATGTGAATCACGGGGAATCCTTGGGCAGAGGTGAGCAGGCGATGGATCAATCGCCGAACCGCGAGGCGTAGTTTCGTGCGATTCGAGTAAGTGCCGCAGCATAATCTCCTCGAGTTACGTCAGGCCGTGTCCACGCGAACTCGAATGGAGGCTGATTGCTCGCTTCGAACTCAAGAATCAGGAACTCGTCAAAGGCGTCAAAGATCCGATCGCGCAACGTCTTTATCGTCTTGGCTGCTTCTTGCGACGGATGTAGAGTACTACCACGACCGGTCGTCGGCGTAATTTTCCATTCACTACGCAGTCGCTTTGCGCCTTCAACGGATTGATACTGGCTGGCGCGGTTCACGCCAACCACGGCAATAGTTACAGCATTCGGGTTGGCATGACGGAAGGACGCAAGTTGGCCCTGCAGATCATTAATTACCCGGTCGACTTGGCGATTCTGAGCAGCGGAAATAATTTTGCATTCGATTCCAATTTCAAGCGTAGCTGTTGTGACCTGCCCCCAGTCCTTGTGCCAATGTTCAACAGTGTAGCAGCCGACTCTCCCTCCGCTGCTGAGGCGTGCGGAGCGTAGCGGAGCACGGCTCAGCAGCGATCGTTTCCGGGGCCGGGGGC
>Ga0081535_100889_pt1 | contig 13577 bp, 10 predicted proteins | sample HotLakmasection3_FD_71020 | JGI IMG/M metagenome (GOLD analysis project Ga0081535, IMG submission 71020) | Hypersaline microbial mat communities from Hot Lake, Washington, USA - Section #3 (SPADES assembly) (version 2) | ecosystem: Environmental > Aquatic > Non-marine Saline and Alkaline >... | reverse complement strand
GATCCTGTTCAACGTAGCGTTTCTCCAAATGTGATGCAAAATCTAAGTATTTTTTGTCGGCATCGCTTAATGATGCTTCACCTAAAATTTGAGCTAATTCACGGATTTCTTTTCCTTTAGCATATGCCGCGAACAACTGGTTTGCTAATGCACCATGATCGTCACGAGTTGCTTCTTCAGAAGCTTTAAGTCGAGATAATGAACCAAGCACATCAACTGGTGGATAAATACCTTTTTGGTGTAAATCACGAGAGAACGCAATCTGACCTTCGGTAATGTATCCAGTTAAGTCAGGAATTGGATGTGTTTTGTCATCGTCAGGCATGGTTAAAATTGGAATTTGAGTAACCGAACCAGTAGAACCCTTGATACAACCTGCTCGTTCATACAAACCAGCTAAGTCGGTGTACATGTAACCTGGGTATCCGCGTCGACCAGGAATTTCTTTACGTGCAGCTGAGACTTCACGTAAAGCGTTTGCATAGTTAGTCATGTCAGTAAGAATAACCAACACGTGCATTTGTTTGGTGAAAGCCAAATACTCAGCCACTGTTAAAGCCATACGAGGCAGTAAAATTCTTTCAATAACTGGATCGTCTGCTTTGTTAATGAACAAAACTGAACGACCAAGTGCTCCTGTTTTCTCGAACTCTTCTTTAAAGAAATGAGCTTCTGAAGCAGTCACACCCATAGCACCAAACACGATCGCAAACGGAGCTGAATCTTGACCTTCTGCAGTTAACACATCAGCTTGACGTGCAATTTGAGCAGCAACTTTTGCATGAGGTAAACCTGATAAAGCAAAGATAGGTAATTTTTGACCACGAACTAAACTGTTCAAACCATCAATGGTGGAAATACCTGTTTGAATAAAGTCATTTGGCATTTCGCGGGCCACTGGATTGATTGCACTGCCGTTTACGTCGAGCATTACTTCACCGATGATATCTGGGCCACCATCAATAACATCGCCTAAACCAGATAAAGTACGACCCAGCAAATCTGCTGTCGCAGCTACTTGAGCTGTTTTACCTAAGAAACGCACCTTTGTTTTTTGCACATCTAAGCCTGCGGTTGCACCGAAAACTTGAACGACTGCTTTGCCTTGGTGAGCTTCAAGAACACGACCTTGACGACGAGTACCATCACCAAGTTCGATTTCAACTAATTCTTCATATGTTGGAGTTTCGACTGCATCAACAACGATCAACGGACCAGAAACTTCTTGAATATTGGTATACCATGTTTTTGCTGACATTTATGCTCCTTTTCCACCTTGGTTGGTATCTAAATGAGACACAGCTGTGTGAATCGACGTTTCATCAACGGCAGCTGGATCGTCTCCTTCTTGCTCAATACGTGCAACTTCTTGTACAAATTGCTCTGGCATTGCTTTGATTTTATCTAAGTTAGCTTCTGGAATATACTTCATACCAGCTAACTCGTTTTTAAGTTCCATATCTAGTACATCTGAGACCAAGCGTTCTGGATTTCGATTACAGAAACCTAAACAAGCTTCATAGTAACCCATAATTGCTTTAAGCATTGCTAACTGTTTATTCTTTGAGGAATACGTATCGACATCATCAAACGCATTTTGCTGTAAGTAGTCTTCTCGCAAAGACTTTGCTGTTTCAAGCACTACGCGCTCTTGATTAGATAATGAATCCATACCGACAATACGAATAATTTCTTGTAACTTAGCTTCTTTTTGCAAAATTTCCATTGCTTTAACACGCAACTCTGGATATTCAGGATTAAAGTTATCTCGGTTATATTGATCAACTTCTTCACTGTACAAAGAATAACTGTTTAACCAATGGATTGCTGGATAGTGACGAGCATATGCTAAAGCTCCATCGAGCGCCCAGTACACTTTGGTTACACGTAAACTGTTTTGTGAAACTGGTTCAGATAAGTCTCCACCTGGAGGAGAAACAGCTCCCACTACAGTAACACTACCTTGACGACCTTCTCCATCACCTAAGCAAGCGACCATACCAGCTCGCTCATAGAATTGAGCAATACGACCAGCTAGGTAAGCAGGGTACCCTTCTTCTCCTGGCATTTCTTCTAAACGACCAGAAATTTCGCGCAGAGCCTCTGCCCAACGGGAAGTAGAGTCAGCCATAACAGCCACATCGTACCCCATGTCACGATAGTACTCTGCCATAGTGATACCTGTGTAAATAGAAGCCTCACGAGCTGCGATAGGCATGTTGGAAGTATTAGCAATAAGAGCAGTACGCTCCATGAGTGGTTTACCTGTTGCTGGGTCTTTTAAGTGAGGGAATTCTTTAAGCACGTCGGTCATTTCATTTCCGCGCTCACCACAGCCAACGTAGATAATTATTTGCGCATCACACCATTTAGCAAGTTGTTGTTGAGTAACTGTTTTGCCACTTCCGAAAGGTCCTGGTGTTGCAGCAGTACCACCTTTTAAGATTGGGAAAAAAGTATCTAAAATTCTTTGCCCGGTTGTAAGTGGCATGTTTGATTGAATCTTATGTGAGTATGGTCTACCTTGGCGGATTGGCCAATCTTGGTACATCATGATTGGTACTTTTGCACCATCATCAGTAACAACCTCGGCGATTTGTTCGTTAATTGTGTATGTGCCAGATTTTATTTTGGTTAGGCGACCACTGACTCCATTGGGAATCATTATCTTGTGTACGATTAAGCTAGTTTCATCGACTTCACCAATAATAGTTCCAGGTGTAACTGAATCGCTCACTTTTAGGGAAGCTTTAAACTCCCATTTGGTTTCTTCATTTAATGAAGGGACATCAATACCACGTTTAATGAAAGCACCAGACTGTTCAAAAATTGCATCGAGTGGTCGTTGAATACCATCGTAAAAACGGGTCAACATACCAGGGCCTAAGCGAACAGAAAGTGGCTTACCTGTAGATACTACTGGTTCACCAACTTGTAAGCCAGTTGTTTCTTCGTACACTTGAATCCAAGCTCTTGAATCACGTAGTTCAATTACTTCTCCTAATAATTGTTCAGTACCAACCTGTACCATGTCGAACATACGTACGCCTGCTACATTTGCAGCAACTACTAATGGGCCTGCAATTTTTTGAATAACGCCTTGGTTTACATTTTGCTTTTGTGTCATGGTTTATATCCTTATTATTTTTTTCCAAACATACTACTGTGTTCTAATTTCATACCAATTGCCTTTTCCATCAGTGCTTCTAAGAACCCAATTTGAGAGAGTCCACTCGGATCTGGCAAACGAATGATCGGCACATCAACGCCTTGCATTCTATCTAAACGCTCAATAAGTGCTTCTGCAACTTGAGCTGCTACTAACATTCCTCCAATTAAACGTGCATTTTTTCGAATGTACTGTAATACTTCACTTAATTGCTTAGCATTTGCTGCTTCGACTTCAAAACCTACCGCACCAACTAGCTTAAAGAAGGCTACTGTTTGAGCGTCACCAACTACAACAAGTTGTTGCACTTTCTGATTCTGAATTTGTTGTGTATCTTGAGTCATTTTTTATTGTGTCTTATTCTAAATCGTAATTCGTGGTTATTTTTGTAACTGTTTCTAAATCTGGAAGATTTGGTGACACAATTACAGCTGCTGTTTCAATTATCAAACGAAGATCGAATATATGTTGCAATATTTTTAAGTGAATATCTTGATTGTAGATAGACTGATTTAAAAACTGACTTAATACTTGTTTCGTTTGAATTTCTAAATCAACTGGATCAACTGTTATCATGTACGATCTATCAAGCATTTCTACTGGTATAACCCACTCAGAGCCACCTGCCAATGATGACCACAAACTATCTAGCAATGTTTCGTAACTAGCAAATTCAGGTGGTGTCATCTCAGCTGGGAACCATTCACTCCATTTTGGTTCTGGAACTCCGAGTGAAAGTGCTCTTGAGTATTGTCTGACCCAAATCAAAACAGCCTGTAACATAATCCACTGACGAATTCCTGTTGAACTAGTCTCTGGTAAGTGTTGCGTCTGAATTGCTAAGCTAGCTCTATCTAATGCAAATTCGAGTGATACTAAGGTCAACGGTCGCTTGAGAGCATCTTCGAAAGAAACTAAAAAGGCTGATTGTAAATCAGCTGGAATTGGCACTTCTTCTAAAACTTTAGAAAACAAATCAACTATAAATTCTCTATCTTGTTGTGATTGCTTTTGTAAAAAGTGTATTCTGGCAATATAACGAATACGAGTCATCCAACGTTTTAACCACACAAAGTCAGTTAGGAAACTGTGAGCATCTAATTGATATCGAGTAGGCAACGAAGCTTGTAAGTCTTCGTATTGGCTATCTAGTAATTCTGATACCCAATTCGTATCCCAGCTTTGTACACTTCGGAAAATTTCCCACTGCTGTAGGGCTTGACGACGTTGAGTTACTGTTGGCAAACTAGCAACTTGCACTAATTTTTGGTATTCAGGAAACTCTTGCTGCTGGCTAAATAGCCAACCAAGTATATTGGACTCAGAATAATCAAAACTAGTAATAGACTGTGGCATGATTTAGATACTGTTAGCTACTTTTTTTTAGAAGTACTTTTCTTTTTAGTTTCAGTCACTTCATCTGAAGAATCGGATGAAAATGCTTTTTGATATAAATCAGCTCGATGTGCTTTATACTTTTCCGCAAGATATGTTGAAAGTAAACAATCTACAAAATTATCTTTGCTTTCAAAAACAAACCCATGTTCAGTAATGCTAGCGTCTTTTTTAAGAGAAACGGATTTAGGAAGAGTTATTTTTTTGAGAGCATCGTGGGATGCTCCTGCGCGAATTTCACCTGCTATCAGCACACCTTGTGTAATTAGCTCATCTACTTGCTCTGAAAGCCATTTCTTTACAACACTGTCTTTTTCAAAGTGCTTCGAAGAAATTTCATTCCAGAACAATGTTAATAAAGCTTGCTTGTGTGTTTCCAATGCAAACCGCTCTTGTATCTGAGAATCAAAAGCCTTCTTAGCTTCTTTTTGTACTTTAGCTGTACGGGCAGTTCTTTCGATTGTTGCTTGTAACTGAGCAACTTGAGATTCTAAAGACTCAAGAGTAGTTTTTTCTTGCAACACTAAAAACTGCGTGAACTCTGCAAGTTTTTCTTTTTTAATTGACTGTAGGCGCTGCAAAAATTGATTCATTAGGCTCCATTCACGATTAAAATGGTTAATAAGAGACCGAAAACAGCCATACTTTCCATTAAAACACCAAGGATAACAGCTTGTCCGACGTTAGCTGCATTGTTAGCAATAATTCTTAAACCAGATTGTAAGACTTTGCCTTGACCTGCTCCAGAAAATAAACCAAGAATTGCAACTGGCAGTCCAGCAGCTAAGAACACAAGTCCTTGTTCCATACTTAGTTCTGATGCATTTCCAGCTAAGAATCCAGTTTGTTGAAGGATCAAAATTGAGCCTAAGAAACCATAGATACCTTGACTACTTGGCAAAGCAGATAAAAGCAAAACCAAACCGAAAAACTTAGGTTTGCTTGCAACTAAACCTGCTCCACTTGAGCCAACGTGAAGTGTTCCTAAAATTGTACCAACGCCGCCGCCAATAATGCTGATTGCAGCTCCAAACAATGCGAGTGTCATTCCGAGTGTCATATATTCCTTTTATTTTTTGTAATGTTACTATTTAGCACAATTACTCTTTATATTTTTATTAGTACCTATTACTTATTACTACTATGCATCTTAAACTGATCAAACTGCAAATCTTTTGTCGAGAAATTCTCTGCAAAAAATGAGTAACTTGGTTCACTGTTTAGAGGACTCAAGCTTGAACCTTTTGCCTCGAAAAATCTTGGGAAGAACTCTACTAAATGTAATCTAGCAACGTTAATAAATGTTCCCATTAAGTTAAGGATAATGTTAAATGCGTGTCCAATAAAGGCAACGAAGAGAATAATTGGAACACCAATTATAAGTGGCAAACTTCCCCCTGCCATAACAGCAATCATATTTACAACACTTGCAATAACACCTGTAGCCAAAGCTAAAGCAAGTAAACGAGCGTACGATAATGTATTTGATAAGTAGCTTGTCAAGTTAAACACACCTATCATTCCTTTGAAGGGTCTAATATACCAAGGAGATCCGTATCCTTGTCCAAATGAGAATATGATAAATGAAATAAGCAATATCGGTTGAACTGTTGCTGAAAGATGATTTAGATCTGGTGTAAATGAGACAGCAAAAGCATAGCCAATACTCAATAAGAATAGTAACCATGTGCCAGGGACTTGAATTGCTTCCGCAACTCTTCCATCTTTCCAGGCACTGACAATAGCTAAAAATAAACCAAATAATTGGTGAACAAAACCAGTAATGAGTGATGCAATCAGCAACATAATAATATTTGATTGCAAATCTAATACCTTAAATGTACTCAGAATAGTACCTGCTGCACCTAAAGCACCTAAGTCCAAGCCAAACCAACTTCCTGTTACCACACCAAATACCGTTGTAGAAAGTCCACAATACATCATCAGACCCATGACGTTTCTAAGTTGGCGAGAATATTGCTCACGTTTACGGTAGTAATAGAGAACTATTGCAACCATGAGTAATCCATATCCGGCATCACCAAGTGCAAAACCGAAGAAGAGCACAAAGAATGGCGCTACATATGGAGAAGGATCTATCTCACTTGTATTTGGCATACCCATAAGGTTAGTGATTACTTCAAAAGGTCTGAGCAAACGGTTATTACGCAATACAGTTCTTGCTTCTGGGTCGTTGCTTGCGTCGAGCTGTGTGATAGTTACATCAAAATCCAGCTTTGCTAATCTGCTTGTGAGCAAATGTACTTGAGACGGATCAATCCAGCCATCAATATGAACGAGATCATTATCAGATAACCCGCTCAATATACTGTCTTTATCTTCAGATTTACTAACTAATGATTGTGCTTCCTCTGTTGAAAACCATCGAGTGTTTGTTGTTGACCCTGGTGTGTAACCAACATACTTGAGAGTTTGTAAACTCTTTTCTTGTAATAAAAGCAAATCATGCCAACCAACTAATTCTGGAAGATGATCTTGCTTTAGAATTGCTAGTTCATCACGGACAACTTGAGAAGTTGCATCAATTTCCTCTAGACGACGGTTGTATTCATTATATGCTTCGGCAGGAGAAGCTGCATTAATTTCATTTGAAAGTGATAACTCATGACAGTAAGGTTGCTGTGTTAATTCGAGAATACTTGATCTTAATTCTGATTCAAATGCAACTGCTACAAACACAGCTTCAGAAGTTTCTTTCAGTACTGAGAATCCTAGATTCTCGATTTCATTAAGCGCTCGATCAACTATCGGGTAATGACGGACATCGACCACCAGAATAGTTCCATGGACTAAGTCATGTGCTTGATATACAGGTAATGTAATATCCTTAAGCACCTCAAATCTACTTTTCTGTACTGTCGCGTATTCTTTCTCTTTTGAAAGATCTGAAAGTTCAATAGACTTCTTTTCGATATCTTTACTTATTGTTTTAAGTATTTTTTCATGAGCATAAATAGAGCGAGAAAATTCACTAGTAATAGCTACTTTTTCACTAAAAGCGTCTGTACCAATTTTTGTTTTTAGCACCTCAATTGATTGAGCCACCTTTTCTCTAGTGTGCATCACATCCTGAAGAAGTGATTGGTACATTTGCATTTCCACTTTAAAAAGTGGAGCAACTGGTTCAAGTAAATCCAATAGTTCGAGTTCGACAAGCACAGGCAAAATATTCTTTTGCTCTACTTCAATTCTATACATATCACAGGCTACTACTGACATAGATTTTTTTGACTTTCGTTTCTTTTTTTCTTTACTGCTTTACCAATTACTATTTATTTATTAGCTATTCCAGTCAAACTAAACAATAAAAAAGCGCCTGATATTTGGCGCCTTCTTTTATGCTGGTAAGTAACTAATGATTGCTTCTGTTACTTGCTTAGACTTTTTCTTGAGTACTTCTTTTACTTCTTTTTCAATTGCAGACTGATCAAGTGTCGGTTTTGCATCAACACTGTTCACCTCTTGAGATTGAGAAATATACTCGGCTTGCAATTGAGCAATTTGTTGTTGCAACTGCTTTTGCTTCTGAGCTAGATTGACTTTTGATTTTTCAGCAAGGGCTTTTTTTTCTTCCTGAAATTCTTGTTCTTGTTTGAGAACTATCTCTAGTGTGTCTTGGGAGTTGGAATCATTTTTCATTACTGTAGTTGTCTTCTAATTGGTTTATACGATCTACGAACACTTTTTAAGTATACAAGTAATTGAGCTGTGAATACAGGTGGATTAATTAATACCTACACAATATACACCTCTGTTACACATATTATATGCTCAAAAAATAAAAATTCAACGAAGAAATAGACTATTCTCCACTAACATCAATATGATGGAGCTCTTCTCTAAGCCATGTTTCACAGAACTCTTGTGGTGAGAGTTCATCAAGTTGGAACTCTCTCAAATTCTGTACATGAATAAAATGTGGAGCTTCGTACTCATTACAAAGTGAATCTTTTAGGACCCAATAGTACGTTCTACTATCAAGTGGAGAACTCAAACCATAAAGTGGTACCGTTAACTCTGTTTCGTCATCATTTAAATAAGCTGCTCCTCTTTCCACTAACTCAGCAGATTGCGTTGCAACATACTCATCAAAAGGACATTCTTCTAAACTTGCAGCGTGCACAATTAATAATTCAGAAGAAGCGAAATCAGGACAACCTGTTGTGAATGTCGTGCCTTTAAAGCGAACTGTACCTGTTTGTGGATCTGCAAATTGAGTGCGTTCTTCTTCTGTAAGATCTGACATCAAACCACTGTAACCTAAATGTGCACGAGCCACGCTCCAAGGTTGATCTCTTACGATAATTTTAGCTTTTCCACTAACACTATCGTCTTTTGCAGCTTCAGCTTCGCTCTTTTGCAAATATTCACTTAACAATCGATACTGAAAATCATGATTATCTACAGCTCGCAAAGGATACTGAGTTAAATACGCATATCCAAACTGCATACTTTCAAAAACAAAAAAGAAACATATAACGATTGCACCACTTAGTTTGAGTACTGACAAACCATACTTACTTTTTCTTAGTACATCCAGCAAGTACCAAGCACCGATACCACTCAATGCTGCCAACAATGCATAGGTTGACGCACTGCGAAAAATAGATTGTGTTGATGATGTAACTGCGCTAGCCACAGGTGAGAATACAAAAATTGCTGTCAGTAGAGCTATTACGTGTGGTTGTTCTTTGCGTTGATACTGCCAAAGATACATTACTCCGACTGGAATAAGCAGTAGTCCACTTAGCATAAAATACCCATGAACAATAAGTGAAAACTGGAATCCTCCTTCGTATCCACTAATAAATAAACGATAGACATCAAAAACTGTGAAGTATTGATCGATAGTGTTTTGTACTATTATAGTAAACTTGTTATGTACTAAAGATGGAAGTCGCATGGGAGTGCCATCTATCTGTAACGTAAGGCGACGTAATTCATTCACTTGCATTGGAATATCTTCATCAGTGAAAACAAGTTCTGAACTTCGTGATCCTAAGTGTCCATTACTCTGTAGATATACCATCCATGCTGATGCAACCAAACCTAGTACCCCTAAAGTCATAACTAGGATTGCTTTCTTCTTCAAAGCAAATGTTGAAAAAATACTGACTACGATACCTATACCTAGAAATACCAGCATGGTGAACTTTGCTGCATGGTAGGTAAAAAATGCACTGAAAAAAGATATAGCTAGAATAGCGAAAACTACAATATCGTTGTGCCACCACCCCTTAGGTCTAGATTTCTCAAGCTGAGGCGTTACAACATGAATCAGAGCAAGTAAAAAAAGTAGTTGGAAAAAAAGTGATATTCCCCCTTCGAAAGCAGAGCGAGAAATGTAAATATGCCAAGGATTAATGGCTAAAAAAGCGGCAGCCCACAAACCGATTGTCGATTTTTTTGTTACTTTAGAAACTAGTAAGCCAACTATCAAAATACTTGCCAATCCAAAGACTGAAGTAGCAACTCTAGACCACATTACAGAATCATAAAATAAAAGGAAAAATATGGCGTGAAACGCAGCTGGAAGTTCAGCCGTTTTATTTAATGTTGTAAGCGGTGTAAATGAAAATGGTGACCAATTACCAGAGATATCAGATCCATATTCTGCAACTGCTTGCCCTGTGACTGCATAGTCAAGTTCGTCATGATAAAAACTAAATGGAATTGAGTCTAACCATACAAAACGCCAAAAAACGGCCAATACTATCAAAAGTATAGGAAACCATCGTAATAATGTATCAATCTTGCTCATTTGTAGAAAATCTTACGCTAAATTACAACAGAGTACCACCAGCAATGTTGCTACCATACTGTTTTAAAAAAAAAGTAATTTGAGCGCTTTACTTTACAGTAAATATACCCCTATAATGAACTTTGTGATGCAACACTTTTTTAATTTATTTTCAAATACACCTGATTTGTCGAAACGTTCTTCAGACAAAGTTTCAATAAAATCACTCACAACGTTCACTTCAACACATTTTCTATTAGTAGGTATCTCTATTGTAGCCATTGGACTCTTAGCTGTTCTCTACCTCATTCAAGTGCCGCAAGATCTCAGACAACAAGCCTACAATGACGGCGGTGGTAATACAGGTGGTGGCGGGAACACTGGCGGTGGAGGTGGCAATACTGGTGGCGGCGGTTCTGGTGGTGGTTCTGGCAGCACTTGTCAGCACAACCCAGTGAACGTCGAATTTCGTCGATACGATCCAACAGATACAAAGCCATGGTCAAGTGGTCAAGCTCTACAAAACTCAAATCCAGTGAAAGTCGGAGAGAGAATTGAAGTAAACTGTTTTGCAAAAAATGGATCTATCCTTTTACCAGGCGGTTCTTATACAGTCAAACGTACTCATGACGGTAAAACTACAGCTTACCAGCTACCTGCCAGTGCCTTTGAAGGCAACCAACAAGTTCGTAATTGGCTAGTTACCGAACCAGGAAAGTATGCCTTTACTTGTAAAAATAGTTCTAGCTGTTCAAACACCGATACATTGACTGTAACTGGAGATCCTCTACCAACACCTACTCCATCACCTACTGTCTCTCCAAGCCCAACAGTCAGTCCAAGTCCTAGCCCAAGCCCTCAAGTTGGAGAATGTCCTAACCCAAGTACTGCTGACTTAAATAAAGACTGCAGTGTAAACCTACTCGACTTTGATTTATTCTTACAAGAATTTGTGAAAAATAAGTAACAGCAACTATAAGCAATAACAGTGAAAAAAATAAAATCATACACACTAACACAAAAGATCGCCGTTACATTAGCTGCAGCTACAGCAGTTATTATCGCTGGTTTATCAGTTGCAGCAGTTCGTGAACAACAAGACATTAGACAACAAGCTCAATCTGCTGATGCAGTTCAATTCACCCTTATTCCTGCCAGTACTCAAATAAAGCCTGGACAAGATGTTGTGGTAGATTTAGAAGTTAACACTCGAAATAAATCTGTCTCAGGTTTCACGGTTCAAGGTTCTATTCAAGGTGTAGCTAGCAACCGCATTTCTATAACTCCATCACAAGTTACTAACCTCATTTCAAATGTGGATTGGATCAAAGACTCAGATAACGGAGCAACTTTCAGCATCACCTATCTTTCAAATCCAGAAACCAATACTATTTTTAGTACCCAAGGAAAATCAACTAAAATTGCTTCTTTGATTCTTAGTCCAACTGAGGATGGTGAAGTTACTGTTTCAATTCAATCAAGTCCAAATACCGTTGTATTTGAGTATTCAAAAGGCTTCACTGATACTGCTGTGGGATATGTACAATCATTTACTGTAGGCATAACTGATGATATCGATGACGATGAAGAAGACGAAGAAGATTCAAGACCAGATAGAAAAAAATCTTGTGATGAAAATTGTGCTACTGACACTGAATGTCGCAGCGAATTCGTTTGTTACAAAGGCCGATGTAGAGTACCAAGCGACCGAGAAGATCCACGCTGTGCAGTTCCAGAAGATCCAGGTTTGAATCGAAGTTGTAATGAATACTGTGCAGATAGTAGAGAATGTAACAGTAAATACACCTGCTACTACAACCGTTGCAGATTAGCTGAGAATATTGATAGTACTAGTTGTGAGATCCCTGCACGACCTGCAGTTACACAGTCAACTACAACTCAAACAGGTGTCGGTGGTAAAGGTCAAAATACACAAACCACCACTCAATCAACAAACACTCAAACAACTCAAGTTGCTACTACGACTGCTACAACAAGACCAAGAGCAATTACTACCACAGTAACTATCACGCCTACTGCAACAGTATCTGTCCAACCTGCAACGCCAAGTTCTCAAGTGGCTACACGTTCAGCTGCCACTACTAATCAGTTCACCCCGCCACCAGCGGGGCGAGACACAACTGCTGTCGTACCTTCGCCAGAAATAGTTCCACTTCCTGAAGATCTCACTGCAGAAGCTTTAGCAGCTCAACAAAGTAGTAATAATACTGGCCGCAATGTTCTCATCGTCCTTTCGACTATCGGAATCATTGGCTTAATCGGCTTTGGTATTTACTACTGGCGAAACAACTAGATCACCTCTAAAATGCAGCTGCAGTTACTAAAGAATATTTTTGACCTGTCTCATGCAAAAATCTAGCATCAAACATACTACAAATACTGAACCAATTTCAGGTTCAACTACCACTCAAACACCTCACCGTATTTTGTTGTACTACAAGTATGTACCGCTTGAACAACCTGAGCAAATTCGAGATTGGCAGAAAAAAATTTGTAAAGAACTCAATTTAAAAGGAAGAATTTTAGTTTCAAGTGAAGGATTAAATGGTACTTTAGCAGGACTCCCTGAAGATGTTGAAAAATACAAACTTGCCACTCAAGAACACCCTGCGTTCACAGATATGGAATGGAAAGAATCTGATGCAGATGAACAAGTCTTTCCTAAACTGAGAGTTGTCGCTCGGGAAGAAATAGTAACCTTAGGACTAAAAAAGAATGCTATGGACGTTTCTCTTGAGAATAAAGCACATTATATTGAACCAGAAGAACTTTTGAACCTATATGAAAAAGAAGAAGAATTCTTAATTCTTGATGCTCGAAACGAGTACGAAGCCAAAATCGGTACCTTTAAAGATGCTTTAGTACCACCAATCGACACCTTCCGAGAATTCCCAGAGTTCACCAAAACTATTGAAGACTACAAAGACAAACCAATTGTCACTTTTTGTACCGGTGGGGTTCGTTGTGAAAAGGCATCAGCCTACTTGCGAGAGCAAGGTTTCAAAAATGTTCGACAGTTACATGGTGGAATTCATGTGTATGCAGAAAAGACAGGCGGAAAGTATTTCGAAGGTGAGTTATTTGTTTTCGACAAACGACTGCAAATGTCTGTAAATAAAGTTAATCCAACTGTGATTGCCCGGTGTCAATATTGCCAAGAAGCAGTCACTCGCTATGTAGATTGCGCCGAGAGAAGTTGCGGTGTTTTATTTATATGTTGCCAAAACTGTG
>Ga0081535_100887_pt1 | contig 13611 bp, 10 predicted proteins | sample HotLakmasection3_FD_71020 | JGI IMG/M metagenome (GOLD analysis project Ga0081535, IMG submission 71020) | Hypersaline microbial mat communities from Hot Lake, Washington, USA - Section #3 (SPADES assembly) (version 2) | ecosystem: Environmental > Aquatic > Non-marine Saline and Alkaline >... | reverse complement strand
TCCGATTGGTGCCCTCCTCCCCCAACCCCCTCTCCCAAAATGGGAGAAGGGGAGCCGGATGGCCTCACCCTAAATCCCTCTCCCGCTCTGGGAGAGGGATTTAGGGTGAGGGCACCAATCGGATGCTTTTTTAGTTGAAATATTCTTAACCCCCATGAGTTTCGGCACTTTTTCAAACGGTCAGTTCGAAGAGATTTTGAGACAGTTTGGTAAATTAGCGCTCTATCGCAAGATCTGAGTATAAGCGGCAGCTTCAGGCGAAGAGGCGATCGCTGCCAACAAAGGATTTCAGGCAATCATCTGCGCTCACTGGCTGACGTCAGCACACAACAAAAGCGGCATCCTTGTATTAAACCAAGGATGCCGCTTTTGAATATTTAAGAGAGCGTTGCTCACCAAGGGCAAGGTCCAGAAAACTTATCGAAAACCCACTGCTGCCTGCCAAACAAAGGCCAGCAACAAGAAGAAAACGGGAATTACGGGCAACACATCCACCAGGGGATCAAACAAAGAGTAAGCTTCAGGCAGTTTGGCTAACAGCAGAGCAGCTTCCATTGGCGCAATAACCTCTTCAACACAGTTCTCATAATTGCTACAGATTTTAACATGCCATCTCCCCCCGCAAGCACAAATCTATTCAGGTCTGCTTTGCTGACGGCGGCATGATTACAGCCATTGGCGCAACGACACATCAGGGATTTTGAGCCAGACCAATACCAAGGATGTAAGGGCAGATTTTGCTAAATGACGATAGATAAGGCGGTGAACTTCACGCCAACCCCACTTGAGATCAGTTCATGGCCTAAAATCATTGCCCAACATGGTTTAGGGCTCTATCTGACAACCACATTGCTTGCAGCTTGAGCGCTGTAGGGCAGTGGTGGCACTAGGGGCACGAGATCCGGCACCTGGCTGTAGCCCCGTCCGTGGGCTGGACGTTCAAGATGGTTCAACTCAATTGCATAAATGCGACAAGCAGGGAAGATGATTTTTCGGAATTTGTAGGTGATGAAGATGGATGGTAATCGCGATCGCCCTGCCCAATTCAGCATTATCTACTGCAAACCTTAATCCAGCCCCTAAACTGACAAAGTCAAAGTTTTTCGGGTCGATTCTGCATCAAAAAATAATTTTTCAGATATTTTTAGTTTTCAATTTCTGTTTAACAAGAGCAAAAAGGCGTCCTCATAAAGCCAGAGGACGCCTGATCCATCTAAACTGTCAATCAGACAGATTAGGGGGATTAACGTGGATTAACTCAGAGCGATTTTGACGACTTTGTTCTGTTCGTCAGCGGCTTTTGGCAAGTGAAGTTTCAGGATGCCATCGCTGTAATCAGCCGTAGCTTGGCTGTTATCGATGCGAGTGCTCAGCGGTACAACTCGACGGAACGAGCCATAGTGAAACTCGCTACGAGTCAGTCCATTTTCTTCGGTCTTGGTTTCAGACTTGCGTTCGCCGCTAATTACAACCGAATCTTCAGCCACTTGAATATCAACATCTTCGGCTTTGAGACCGGGCAGTTCAACCTTCAGGTCAATGGCCTCTTCCGTTTCGGTCACTTCTGCAGCGGGCATGAATGCCCCAAAGTCGATGTGGTCATCTCTAAAAGGTGTTAAGGAGTCAAACAAACGGTTCATTTCTCGTTGCAGAGAGCCAAATTCACCAAACGGTCTTTGACTGAGTAGTGTCATGGAAACAACCTCCTGCAATTTCAAACAATTTCCCTCTCAAGAGCAAGGGACTCCGACTAGCTAGAAGTTGGAATCAGAAGAAATCGCTATATAAACCAACTTCTTACAGTTCAATAATACATGCCCTATCCCAGGAGATGTTTCGGTTTCGATCACTCATTTATTTAGGGTTTTCCTTACTTTTATGAGGAGGATCGGTTTTCTAGAAAAAATGATGCGGTTATCCTTTTTTCTCTCTGATAAGTAGGTGGACATAAACAAACAATGTTGTAGGGTGCTGTTAGGCGAAGCCGTAACGCACCATTCCACAGGGATTTGATGCGTTATGCTGGCGCTAACACATCCTACAAATAATCAAGCCCATCTACTTATCGGGAAAACATTATCGGGAAAACAGTCTGGCCTTGAGGAGCCGATTGGAGACCTTGGAAGCTCAGTTGGTCAACTGACCGATCGCCCTGGAGCGCTGAGGGTTGCTCGCGACAGGATTCTCTATGGGCGACTTGATGTTAATTCCAAGAAGATAAATATTTCTGTCAAAATCCCTCAATATCGTCGCATTTCATAAGATGTTTGACTGATTTTTGTCGCTGAGTGTGAGGTTATGTGAATCTGATCGGTGATCGCGTTCTTGGTCGCTGCACAATGATCTTGAGCGTGCGAGCGCTCTATGGACGTCATTAGCGGGTCTCTATCATGGTCGCTTATTACACCACCACCGCAACCGACCTGGAAAATGACACTGAAACCAAGATTTTGCAGGCCGCCCAGCGCTTATTTGCCCGACAGGGCTACGGCGGCACGACGACGCGAGATTTGGCACAGGCTGCCGGGGTGGCTGAAGGCACGTTATTTCGACATTTTGAAAGCAAGAAGGCCATCCTGATCAAGGTGGCCGCCGATGGCTGGACGGAACTGCTGACCGATCTGCTCACGGAGTTGAGCGAGATGGCGAACTACAAAGCGATCGATCAGGTCATGCTGCACCGCATCAAAGATATTCCCCACAATGCCGACCTGATGCGGGTGTGCTTTATGGAGTCGCAACTGCATCCTGAGTTGCAGGGCGAAGTGCAGGCCGAAATTCTCGCCAAAATGGTTGACGTGACGGAGGCGTTTTTTCAAACCGCCATCGATCGCGGCATTTATCGCCCGCTAAATCCGCGAGTGCTGGCGCAAATCTTTTTGGGCATGTTTGCGATCACGGGGTTCAGCCACTCGGCAATCGGAGAACACGCCACATCCCTCGATCAAATGCAGAGCTTTGCCCAAGGCTTGGCAGACGTTTTTCTCAATGGCGTATTGCGAGAGCGGGATTCTGACCTCAATCCGACCATCCGTTCGGAAGCCTGACGTCAGCTTTACGCTTTAATTCGGGCAGTCCTGACACAGGCGATCGTGCCAATAGTAATGTATGGGCGAGAGAATTTTTGGGGCGATCGCGCTCAAACTGGTCTGTCTGGCCTACGCTAGATAAAAGTCAATGCACAGATTTGTATGCCCTTCACTTGATGGGATGAAGTCTGTGCCAGATAATTGTTCAGTGCAAAAATCACCTGTCTTATTGGCCGTGACTGACACCCAAAGCTACAAAGAAACCGTTCTGCTACCCAAAACGACTTTCGAAATGCGTGCCAATGCGGCCAAGCGCGAACCGGAAATTCAACAGTTTTGGCAAGCGCACCAATTTTACGAAAAGCTGGCCGCCAACAACCCCGGCGAACCTTTCGTGCTGCACGATGGCCCGCCCTACGCCAACGGCTCGCTGCACATTGGTCACGCGCTGAACAAAATTCTCAAAGACATCATTAATAAGTATCAGATCCTCCAGGGGCGCAAAGTGCGCTACATCCCTGGTTGGGACTGTCACGGCCTACCCATTGAGCTGAAAGTCCTGCAAAACATGGACGCTGACGCCCGCGCCAAGCTGACGCCCATCAAGCTGCGCTATAAGGCCAAAGCCTTTGCCCTGAAAACCATCGACGAACAGCGGGAAAGCTTCCAGCGCTACGGCGTCTGGGGCGACTGGGACACCCCCTACATGACCCTGCAACCGGAGTACGAAGCAGCGCAAATCGGCGTGTTCGGCCAGATGTACCTGAAGGGCTACATCTATCGCGGCCTGAAGTCCGTCCACTGGAGTCCCACGTCGCAAACGGCCCTGGCCGAAGCGGAACTGGAATACCCCGAAGGCCACCAGTCCCCCAGCATCTACGCCGCTTTCCCCATGGTGAAGGCGGCGGACGCGGCGGCATCCGCCCTGGCTCCCTACCTGCCGGAACTGGGCGTGGCGATCTGGACGACGACTCCCTGGACAATTCCCGCCAATATGGCGGTGGCGGTGAATGGCGAGTTGACCTACGCCGTGGTGGAAGTCGCCTCCGGCAAGCCGTTCAAGTATTTGCTGATCGCCAAAGATCTGCAAGCCCGCCTCAGCCAGGTGCTCGACAGCGACCTTACCGTCAAAGCCGAAATCAAAGGGGCTGACCTGGAAGGCAGCGAGTACCGTCATCCCCTGCAAGACCAGCTCCCCACCGATAAGCGAGGCGACACCAGTCCCGTCATCATCGGCGGCGACTACATCACCACCGAATCCGGTACGGGCTTGGTACATACCGCCCCCGGTCATGGTCAGGAAGACTTTCAGGTGGGGCAGCGCTACGGCTTAGCGGTGCTGTGTCCCGTGGATGAGCGCGGCGACATGACTGCCGAGGCGGGACCGTTTGCGGGGATGAATGTGCTGAAGGATGCCAACCCCGCCGTCATCGAAGCGCTGGAAAAAGCCGGTTCCCTGCTGAAGCACGAACCCTACGCCCACAAATATCCCTACGACTGGCGCACGAAGAAGCCGACCATCTTTCGGGCGACGGAGCAGTGGTTCGCCTCGGTCGAGGGCTTCCGCGATGAAGCGCTACAGGCCATCCGCGATGTCACCTGGATTCCCGCGCAGGGTGAGAACCGAATCACGCCGATGGTGGGCGATCGCTCCGACTGGTGTATTTCGCGCCAGCGCACCTGGGGCGTGCCCATCCCCGTGTTTTACGACAGCGAAACCCACGAACCGCTGATTAACGAAGACACACTGAACTACATCCAGCAGCTATTCTCCGTCAAAGGCTCCGATGCCTGGTGGGAACTGCCCGTCGAAGAACTGCTGCCGGAAGCGTACCGCCACAATGGTCGCACCTACGTCAAAGGTATGGACACGATGGACGTGTGGTTTGACTCCGGGTCTTCCTGGGCGGCGGTGGCCCAGCATCGCGAGGGCATGAGCTATCCGGTGGAAATGTACCTGGAAGGGTCGGACCAGCACCGGGGCTGGTTTCAGTCCAGTTTGCTGACCAGCGTCGCGGTGAACGGCCACGCGCCCTACCGCCAGGTGCTGACCCACGGCTTCACACTCGACGAGCAGGGCCGCAAGATGAGTAAGTCTCTGGGCAATGTCGTCGATCCCCGTGTGGTGATTGAGGGCGGCAAGAACCAAAAGCAAGAGCCGGCCTACGGGGCCGATGTGCTGCGCCTCTGGGTGTCGTCGGTGGACTATTCTTCCGATGTGCCGCTGGGGGGCAACATCCTCAAGCAGATGGCCGATGTGTACCGCAAGATCCGCAATACGGCGCGGTTCCTGCTGGGCAACCTGCACGACTTCGATCCCGCCAAAGATGCCATCCCCTACGCGGAATTGCCGGAACTGGATCGGTACATGCTGCACCGCACCACCGAAATCTTCGACGAAGTGACGGATGCCTTCAACACCTATCAGTTCTTCCGGTTCTTCCAGACGGTGCAGAACTTCTGCGTCGTCGATCTGTCCAACTTTTACCTGGATGCGGCGAAGGATCGACTGTACATCAGCGATGCCCACTCCTCGCGCCGCCGCAGTTGCCAAACTGTGCTGGCAGTGGTGATTGAGAACCTGGCGCGGGCGATCGCCCCCGTCCTATCTCACATGGCGGAAGACATCTGGCAAAATCTGCCCTATGACGCGCCGACGCAGTCCGTGTTTGAGTCCGGCTGGGTGAAGCTGGATGAGGCGTGGCGGCAGCCCGAACTCGCCCAAAAGTGGACCCAACTGCGAGAAGTGCGTCAGGAAGTGAACAAGGTGCTGGAGCAGGCGCGTTCCGAGAAGGCGATCGGCTCTTCCCTGGAAGCGAAAGTGCTGCTCTATGTCGCCGATACCGACCTGCGCCAAACGCTGAACGCGATGAATCCCACCGATGCGATCGCTCCCGGCAGCGTCCATGTGGACGAGTTGCGCTATCTCTTCCTCGTCTCCCAAGTCGAAGTCCTGGACACCCCGGACAAGCTGACCGCAGCCCAGTACCGCAGCGAAGCCGACCATATCGGTGTCGGGGTGGTGGATGCTGAGGGCGAGAAGTGCGATCGCTGCTGGAACTACTCCACCCATGTCGGTGAATCGGCTGAGCATCCGGCGGTCTGCGATCGCTGCGTTGAGGCCCTAGCCGGGAAATTTTAACGGTGGCGGCGAGTGCCAGGGAGGTTGAGGACTGCGTCTTTTCGGCGTCTCCGCCCGGTGTGCGGAACTTTGGAACCAGAGTGTCTGCTTCCACATGAGGGTAGCAGAGCCGTTGAGGGGCATTCCAGTTGCCGGACGGCAGTCCTCAGCCAATGCCTTCAAAGGCAGCTGCTTGCCGTTTCTGACACCCAGGGATCCTTAACCCTGGCCTCGCCCCTGGGTGACAGCAAGTTGCCGCCGCGCCCCGATCGACGCATCGTTCACAGAAGTTTCTACAATTTAACAGGGCAGACCGAACGTTAGCACTATGGCGAGTCAAAACTCTTGGAGACAGCGGGACCAGGGCAGGGAGACGGGCGATCGCCGGGCTCGGTCTTGGCCGCTGTGGCCAGTAGTGCCGCTTTATCCCTACGGTCAGCGCCCCACGCTCCTGCAAGAGGTGGTCAAAGACACTCTTTGGACCTTCGACCAGTACCAGGGCATTTTTTACGTAGTCGTGCCCATTCGGATGACGGTGGTCAAGCTCAAGCCCCAGGGCTTGTTGGTGTATGCGCCGGTAGCACCGACGCCTGAGTGCATCCGCATGGTGCGATCGCTAGAGGCCCAGCATGGTTCCGTACGTTACATCATTCAATCCACGACAACGGGCATTGAGCACAAAGTCTTTGTCGGCCCATTCGCTCGCCGATTTCCCCAGGCCCAGATTTATGTCGCCCCTCACCAGTGGAGCTTTCCCCTAAATCTGCCGCTGAGTTGGTTGGGGTTACCAGCCCACAGGACGCAATTGCTGACGTCGGAGACGCGGGTGCCGTTTGCGGACCAATTTGACTGGGCCATCCTGGGTCCCATCAAGTTAGGCTTAGGGCCATTTGTGGAAATCGCCTTATTCCACCGCGAGACGCGCACGCTGCTGCTGACCGACACCCTAGTTGCCGTCCCCCAAGAGCCGCCAGCGGTGCTGACCCTTGATCCGTACCCATTGTTGTTTCATGCCCGCGATCGCGCCCAAGACCCGATTGTGGATACCCCCGAAGCGCGTCGCCGGGGCTGGCAGCGGATCGCACTGTTTGCCTTTTACTTTCGCCCTAGCACTTTAGAAACGCCGACTCTGCGAGCCGCCTGGCAAACAGCCAAAGAGGCTCCAGATCGGTCCAAGCGGGCCTATTTCGGACTGTATCCCTTTTGCTGGCAGGAGGGCTGGGCAGAGTCCTTCACGGCGCTCCACGGCAGCGGACGTCCCTTTGTCGCACCGGTTTTGCAGACTCTGATCTTTAACCGGGGCATTCACGAGGTGCAGCAGTGGGTTGAGCAGGTGAGCCGATGGCAATTTGAGCGCGTCATTCCCTGCCATTTAGACGCCCCCATTGCGATGGGGACAGCCGAATTGCGGGCCGCCTTTGCCGCGATCGCCACCGATGATCAGACGAGCGATCGGCGACTCCCGGCCAAAGATTTTGCTTTTTTGGAAGAACTCGATGCGGGCTTAGTGCGCCGAGGCATTACGCCACCGCCCACCCCCAAGCTCCCCCATCACTGAGTTCTCAAGCATCAGTTCCGTAGGGCGCAGTAGAGCGACGCCTATATTTACTATATTGATTGGATGGGTTAGCGAGGCGTGGTATAAAATCCAGGCGGGGATTGATTTATTGCCTACAGCAAGGCTGCGCTAACGGACCTCAACCACAACTTAGGGATAAGGATTATTTAAAGTCCAATTTTGGTGAGATAAACCCCGTCTAAGTTGAGAACTGGAGTTTTGTATGATCGGGCAGAACCTCACCTAACCTCTCCTTTCAAAGGAGAGGAACCAGAGTCTTGTCAAACCTCTCCTTGAGAAGGAGAGGTGCCGCAGGCGGTGAGGTTTCCCACATGCCAAAACTCCACTTCTGAATCTGGATGAGGTTTATGTTCCTTGCCTGTCTGGGGACAGCCGAGATGGCTATCCCAACTTATTCAATTCTCATTCCTTACCAAGCATCAAGTTTAATTGCCGAATCCATCAGCCTAACCGAAGAGGGCGGTACGGCAACTCAGAAAAAATAGTGTGAAGATGCTCACGCTGCCCACGGCAAACATCATGGATCGCAGCAGCGGAACATCCAAGATGTAGAAGAGGCTGTATAACGAGCGGGCAACCACGTAGGCGATCGCCACTCCCAAAGCGACTACGGATGTCTGTTCGGTGACGTAAGCCATCAACGCTGCCGGGGCAAAGAGCGTGAGCGACTCAAAGGCATTTTGGTGCGCCCAATAAGCTCGCTGGGCATAGGGCGGCATCTTATCCGTCATTGTGCGCGGAGCCGACATGTCGTACCCCATCTGCAGGCGCGCTGCCCCCACTAGCAAGAAAGGGGCATACACCAGCACCGCCGCAACCACAATGCAGACCAGCAGACTGGCTGGCATCGGTAATGACGTAAAAAAACTCATCGCAGCGCCTTGAAATTTACTTAATCCACTTAATCAAAGTAAAACAGCGTCACAATTTTGCGTTGGTCTTCGGCATCTTCACAAGTCCGCAACAGGGTATGACTGTCGTGAAAAGCAAAGCAGATGAGCTGTTGACAACGCGAAATAATTTCCTGGTTACAGATGGCACTAGCCTCGGCCAGAGACAACGAATCGTTACTGGAATTTTCCACCAGATGCATCACCTGATTCAGCTGATCGCGTGACTCACGCGGCTGCTTAGAGAGGCTCTGGGGCAAAATCACCGTGAGCAGATTCGGATCTCCCTTTAAGGCTCCGCGAATTGCGGCTGAGTTGGTACCAGTGGCCCCGGAGGTCAGAATGCGGTTGCCGCCAACGACCAAAGCGTAGGTCATCAACTCAATGATTTGCTGATGGGTAATGGGCACATGACGAGAGCCTAAAATCGCAATGCGCTTAGATCCTGACTGCTGAATCGCAGCCAACTCTTGCAAAAATACGTCGACCTTGGAAGATTCCAAGGGGGCATCAATGGACTGACTCAAAGGAGATACACGAAATAAATGAACGCGCCTATTGTATCAGTCAGGCGGGAAATCTCAGCTATGAGGTGCGATCGCTGGCCTTTCTAAACCGATTAGCGTCAGCAAGCGCTCGATGTCGATCTGCGCCGCGAGGTGCTTTTTGATGAGGGGTATCTTATCGGGGTTATTCAGCGGCAATCGGCCAAACAACATATCAATCCGCTCAACGGTAGACAGGGTATCGGTCGCCACTGAGAGCACCGGCACTTCTTTATCTTTCGCCAGGGTCAATACATCTTTGGTGGGGGCGATTTGGCCGGTCAGAATGAGACAGTGGGTTGAGGTCTCTAGGGCGGCAATTTGCAGGTCACGGCGATCGCCCCCGGTCACCACCGCTTGATGGGTCCCCTGTCCAAAAAAGCGGAGCGCCGAGTTCACATTCATTGCGCCGATTTTGAGACTTTCGACCACGAGATCGAGATGATCGTGACTGCACAGCACCTCGGCATCCAAGTAACGCACCAGCTCAGACACCCGAATGCCCTGCAAAAAAGGCAGCTTGGGCAAGATGCCTAAAACCGGAATGCCTAACTGCTCTAAATAAGGCGCAATCGTGTTTTGCGTTAACGGACTGTCTTGTTCGTTCACTTCGTTTAAGATCACGCCGAGCAGGGCGGAGCCGACCCGTTTTTGAGCTGCCACTAACTGATCAATCATGCCCAACGTATTGGACTGCATGACCAACAAAACCTGAGCCTCGAGAGCGATCGCCATCTCCGGCAGCGACAGGTTAAACAGCGCCCCCTCTTCTAGGGTAGAAGGCCCCTCCAGCAACATCATGTCGCCTTCGACCTGATGCCAGTAGCGCGGCAATGCCTCCGCCAGAGATAACGCAGACGGTTGCTGCAGGCGCTCTATCCAGGTTTTGCTATCCAGCGACAATAAGTTGGGTAACTGTTGCGCCGGGGAAAGCTCCAACGTTTCAGGGATAAAGGTCAAATCGCCATCGCTATGATCGAGGCCATAACCAAAGGTATCAACCGATGCTAGAGGTTTGCCCCAGCCCACCCGAAACCCCATCTTTTGTAGCTGACTGCCAATGGCAACCGAAAGGGTTGATTTGCCACTATAAGCTGCTGTTGAGCCGATAATCAGATGCTTGGCGGTATTGGGCACTCCTCTCGCTCCTTACTAATGCGTATATCTTGGACTGCCCCTTTTATTCTGCCACTACTTGCCAGCGCAACGGTGCAGCCCTAATCATCCAACCGTAAAAGCTTACGATAGAAGGATTTAGAAAAATCTGCAGGGTGTTTGTGACGTAATGCCACCACCACATCAAACAGGAAGTCGATGTACTCAAAGGTCGCCATCGTGATCTCGTAGCTCAAGTCAGCATCATCGTCGAATTGCAGACGACAACGAGTGAGATCTGCCGGCAGGGTTGAAACATTCCAGGTAGCAATAAACGGAATGCTATCACCTTCTTCAATGGCCCGCTCACCCTCCAGGTTGCCCCGTTTATAGAGCCCGATCGCATAAGGCAGGGCGTTACGTTTAGAGCCCTGATAGTAAGGCAGATAAACTCCAATTTCAGACTTATTTACCGGCTTAATCTCTTCGAAAGTCAGGGACATGGCGTCTATGGAAATTCAGATGACTCGTTGTCAAACCAGGCCGACGGGCATCGTTGATGTTCATCAAAGCCTGAAGATACTCAATTAGAGTTCCCCAAAATCGCGGCTGTGCCCTCAGTGATACCACAACAATACAATTTGCTGACATCCCTATCGAGTTATGCGGATTTCCGAGACCTTAAGCCGCTAGGATGATGATGATATGGAATTACGCAGTTAAGTTGCGATCGCAGTCCATTGGGTACCCTTTTACTCATGGTGGCAGCCAATCAGATTCCAACTCGCCGGTTTGGCTGAGCGCTAGTCGAACATTCAGTTCAAAAGAAAGGTCAGGAAGAACTGCGTAGGCTGGGGATAAATGGATCCATTTTGTGCTAGTTAATGCCCATCACATTGGTTGACTGGTTTTGCCGACGACACCCGATTGGAGCTTCGCATTTAGTCAAGGGTGCCCCCGGATGATGCAGTTACCGCTGGTGAGGTTTTGCTGTAGGCAATCTTCGGTTGCATCCCCAGGGGGTTAGGCGCAGCCAGCTCAGACCGCGACCGTTGAGTCAACATTGAGCAGTTTTAGGTAATCAGAGGAGCCAATATCGAGCATATGATTGACGCAGCTAAGGGCCATTCCATTCATCCATCTCCTCTGGTGGCTGATGAGTTTCACCGCTACGAGCGACGACGCCTCAAGGCCGCGATCGCCCTGGTCAGTGTTTGGTCATTCACAGCAATTCTGCACCTTGCCGTTTGGGGGCAATGGTTAGTCTATGGGCTTACTATCTGTACCGGTCTGCATTTTTTGCGGTTGTTCTGGAGTCCGCCCAGACCCTGGCCCGAAGCGCTGCCCAGTTGGCAAGACACCACTGCCACCGAACGCCAAACGGCAGATTTAACTCAGTGGCCGATGGTTTCGATTTTAGTCGCGGCCAAAAATGAAGTGCGGGTGGTCGAGCGGCTGACGAAGTCACTGATGGCCATTGACTATCCTCAGACTCGGTTTGATGTTTGGCTGATTGACGACAACAGTACAGACGGCACCAGTCAATTGATGGATCGCCTGGCTGAGCACTATGACAATCTGCATGTGGTACATCGAGAGGAAGGCGCGACCGGAGGAAAATCCGGGGCTTTAAATCAAGTCTGGCCCCAGACTCACGGTTCACTCCTGTTAGTTTTTGATGCCGATGCCCAAATTGCTGCCGATTGCTTGCGTCGCGCTGTGCCACTGTTTCAGCAAGAGCGGGTGGGGGCGGTGCAACTACGTAAAGCGATCGCCAACGGCACCCACAACTTTTGGACTCGTGGCCAGGTGGCAGAAATGGCGTTTGATGCGTACTGCCAGCGCCAGCGAGTGGCGGTGGATGGAATTGGCGAACTGCGCGGCAACGGTCAGTTTGTGCGCCGTACGGCCCTAGAAGAGTGTGGCGGCTGGAACGAGGAAACCATCACCGATGACCTGGATTTGACCCTGAAGCTCCACGTCAACGGCTGGGATGTGCCGCTGATGATGACCCCCTATGTTCGAGAAGAGGGCGTCACTGGGGTGCTCTCGCTTTGGCATCAACGTAATCGCTGGGCCGAGGGGGGCTATCAGCGATATCTCGATTACTGGCGGCTGATCACCCCCCGACGGTTAGGGTGGTCTAAAGCTTGGGATTTAGCGATTTTTTGGATAATTCAGTACGGGTTGCCAACGGCTGCTTTCCCGGATTTGGCGCTAGCGATCGCCCGCAACCGTCCGCCGATGCTACTGCCCCTATCCAGTGTGGCGGCCCTTTTCGCGACTGTCGGGATGGCCCAAGGGTTGCGACGGAGCCAAAGCGCTTCACCATTTTCCATTTTGGTGCAAACGCTGCGCGGCATGGTCTATATGACCCACTGGTTACTCATTGTTGCCACTGTCACCTTGCGGATGGCAGTTCGGCCCAAGCGGTTGAAATGGGTCAAAACCCAACACGGTGATGCCGACGACGGCAACGTAATCGAGGCCAGCGCGTCTTCTCAATCGTAAGCTGCCATCCCATTTAGCTACCAGTGGCCAAACGCACCTTCGGGAAGATGTAGTCATCCTGGTCAGCAACATTCCGTATCTGTTAGCATCACTTATCGACTACTCCGGAAGTGGTATACACGGACGTAATTAAACGTAGCCCTGAGCTTCTGGAAGCCTTGGTATGCCGTTGTAGGGTGCTGATTAATGCTGTCTACCTATTTATCAGCAGCATAGCGGCAAGGGTATCCGTATAAGGCGTAACGTAATATCCCCCTCAAACCATTGATTTCTGCTTCAGATCAATCTTCACTGAGCGATGCTGATCGGCTGAAACACTGTCAGTTCGTTCCGAATTTATTTTCGCTGGTGCAAGCAAAGCGGTGTACTTTGTGTGGCAAGGGTAGGTGTTTAGCGTCAATCCTCTTATCCAGTACTGAATCCCCTCCTGGGAGGGGCGAAGGGGTGAGTCGGCCTGTCACTCAAAGGGGTAAACCCACCCCGCCCTGCGGGACCCCTCCACAAGAGCTGCCGCTTATACACATCTTGATTGCCACCTCAACAGGCGCACTCACCCCCCTTAGTCCCCCCCATTTTGGGAAGAGACCGGAGTTTGAAGTCCCCCAGAATTGGGGGCTTAAAGCCCTCTGGGCATACCAGAAAAGGGGGCTAAACCACTGAAAGCAGTCAGTCAGAAACTTATGTAAACCACGTCTAAGTTGAGAACTGGAGTTTTGTTTGATCGGGCAGAACCTCACCTAACCTCTCCTTCTCAAGGAGAGGAATCAGAGTCTTGTCAAACCTCTCCTTGAGAAGGAGAGGTGCCGCAGGCGGTGAGGTTTCCCACATGCCAAAACTCCAC
>Ga0081535_100882_pt1 | contig 13712 bp, 14 predicted proteins | sample HotLakmasection3_FD_71020 | JGI IMG/M metagenome (GOLD analysis project Ga0081535, IMG submission 71020) | Hypersaline microbial mat communities from Hot Lake, Washington, USA - Section #3 (SPADES assembly) (version 2) | ecosystem: Environmental > Aquatic > Non-marine Saline and Alkaline >... | reverse complement strand
AAAACAGGCGAAAAATGTCCTGAATGCGCTGATGGTGAGATAGTAATTCGAACTGGACGCTTTGGAAAATTCAAAAGTTGTAGTTTATTCCCAGAGTGCAAATTTACACAAAATATTGTGGAAACAGTCGAAGGTGTAGTATGTCCTCTTTGTCAAAAGGGTGGTGTTATAGCAAAGAAAAGCCGTTGGGGCAAACCATTCTTTGGTTGTTCACGATACCCAGATTGTGGTTGGGCTTCTTGGAAAAAACCTGAGCCAGGTGAAACTATGAGTCAAGAAGAGTGGGAAGCACAGCAAGCCGAGAGAGAAGAACGAAAGAAAAAACGAGAAGCTGCACAAGCTGCTAAAGGTGGACCGAGTAAGTCAACCTCAACCAAATTAAAAACAACTAAAGCAACTAAATCAAAGACAACCAAAGCGAAAGCCAAGTCTACAAAACCGAAGGCAAAAATTACAAAAAAACCTACAAAGAAAGCTACTGCAAAGTAGAAATATAGGACGATTAAGGTTTACAATGAAACCACACGTAGATATATTGCTTTTTGGAGGAGCTTTCGATCCACCTCATCTAGGTCATACAACAGTTGCTCGAGAAGTTTTGCAAGCTGGGTATGCAGATAGCGTTGAATTAGTACCGGTTGGACAACATCCTTTTGATAAATCCATGGCGGCAGCAGAACACAGACTTCACATGACTGAGTTAGCTTTTTCACTGCTCATGCAGGAGTACCCGGAGAAAATAAACATTAACACATTCGAGCTTGATTCTTCTGATGTTTCTTATAGCTACAACACAGCGTTAGCATCGGCAGAAAAAAATCCTGGCAAATCGATCGGTTTTTTAATTGGGTCAGATAATTTATTACTTTTTAATAAATGGAAATTAGGGGAAGAATTACTAGAACTAGCATCAATTTTTGTCTACCCTCGACCTGGTTTTAGCAAAGAAATGTTATCGGAATATTTGCAACCAAATATGTTTTGGCTCGATCAAGTATCTTTAGTGGCTTGTTCATCAACACAGATTCGCGAATTAATTCGTACGAAACAACCTGTTCCTTCACAGTTATTAGAACCATCAGTATTAGAGTACATTCAAGAACACTTGTTGGTACAATATCGTAATGACTCAACTATCTAACATGGATCAAATTACCCAGAAGTGTATACACTTCCTACAGGAAACCTACAAAAAAGCAGGGAAAACTAAAGCTGTGATTGCTGTATCTGGAGGAATTGATTCTGCGGTTTCACTTACTCTGCTTACCAGAGCGCTTGGCGCGGAGAATATCACTGCTTTGTTATTACCCTATGGTGAGCAAGAAATGGATCATGCTCGCTTAGCTCTCGAACACAATGAAATCTCTGCACAGAATTGGCGAGAAATAAATATAAAGCCGGTAGTGGATCAATTTGCAAACCAACAACTTCAAAATCAGCAAACAAACCAAGATCAAAGTGTAGATCAAGTTCGCTTAGGCAATATCATGGCTCGTTCCAGAATGATTTTTGTTTACGATACAGCTAAAGAACTCAATGCTCTCGTGTGCGGTACCGAAAATAAATCAGAAAAATACTTAGCCTACTTTACACGTTTTGGAGATGAAGCAAGCGACGTTGAACCTATTCAAGATTTATTCAAATCCCAAGTTCGCCAACTAGCAGAACATCTTGGTTTACCAAGTGTATTTACTCAAAAGCCACCTTCAGCTGGGCTCTGGCAAGGACAAACTGATGAAACAGAATTGGGATTCACCTACGAACAAGCAGATGCAGTTCTTGAATTCTATGTGCACAATACAAATGTAACTGTAGATGAAATTGTTTCAGCAACTGGTTTGCCCAAAACAATAATACAAGCAGTAATTTCTCGAGTAGAGAACAATCATTTTAAGCATGAGGTCCCGTACGTTCTTTCCTTTGATGTATAGAGCTGATATGCTAAGCGTGTATATTTAGAATGAACACATTTTACTTGATTTGAGATGTGATTTTTTTATATATACTTAGTTTGTTCAACAGAACAGACTAATTTTTGAATATTGTTGTGTTATAGGATATAATAAGCGCTTATGGTAAGTACCGAAGTCCAGCAAAAACCATTCAATATCCATGATATTCTTGGGGATCTTACTCCTCCTGCTGAGGATGGAGAGAATGAAGCACCATCTTTTTTAAAAGATTTAGCACTAGGTGTTGATCAAGATACAGACGAAGCATATACCAATGGCCACGCCACTCAAGAACAGCTTTCCAATGATGTAAGTGTACGACAAACAAAAGTTTGGTCTAAAGTTAGTGACCATCTTCCTGGTGTTCAAATGAGTGAGTTCTTTGCAAATCCAAGTGCATATTATGGTGCTCATGCTGATTTGAGAAAACGAATTGGAAACATTCGCGTATTCAATGCACTTTTATCTTGGGTAGAAACTGGTCAAGTAGATACATCAGGCAAAGTTGATACCTTTTTAGAAAATGGGGAAGATGCGAGTGTTTTAACTAAAGATCAAGTTCTTGTTTCTATACCAGATGAAACAGCCGATGAAACCCAAGTAGCTCAAGAAACATCCCAAGAAGATGATACTCAAGACGCCCTGAAGATAGAAGCCCAACGTTTGCTAGATGCCCAAAAGGCAGCAGAACAGGCTCAATTTTTAGAACAAGAAAGACTTGATCATGTTCGAGAAAATATAGTCCCTCGTTTTCGAACAATGTGCGATGCATTGCCTACGTTTTTCATTGAATTTTTCAATAATGGTGAATCAGATCAAATAACCGACGACTATCTTTTTGAAGTTGCAAGCGAAAATTTTTCACTTGAAATAGAAAACTATCAAGTACAGTCCGTAGACTTTAAACTTCCAGCTCAACTTACTTTATTGTTTGCTCCAATTAATCGAGCACTAGAAAGAGTTGGACAACCACCAATTGCAAGTGCTGACTTTACTGCACAAGAATCTCGAATCAATGATCTGCTCTCTATGAGAGATGCTGTGCATACTGAGTCTTTTGTCACTGTTTGGGACGCAGCATTAGATCATTTCTTTGATTCAGCAGTGAAGAAAAACAGAGCAGAATCAGCTATTCTTGCCAGTGTCTTTAGAGGTGCTAATATCCCAGATACGAAATCAGTCTACGTTCAAGCTTGGCAAAAAGGTGTTCAAGAAGGAATCCTCCCAGCAAACGTTACAGAAGTATCGAATCTCAATACATTAGCAGAGTATGCACAAGCATTTATTAAATTAATCCCTGAAATAAACAGTGAAGTTTTACATTTAGATGAGAACGAACAGTTTACAGGTAGTGCCGATGTATTTTTAAGTTTATTGCCAGTCTTGGAGGCAAATGTACTCCAAGCTTTCCAAGAATCTGCTGTGCTAGGTGAAGGAAGATCAAATGAAGAAGCAAAAGCAGAACAAGCACGAATTCAGGCAGAGTTTGCGCTTGCCCAACAAGATGTAGCTAAAATTCTTTCAAAAATAACAAGCCGCAGATCAAGAGTACAACAAGAAGGTCAGGAAATCTTCAAAGCTGCAGTTGATCGCTTATTCGCGACTGTGAATCTTTTAGTATTATCTGACACACAGAGAGCTAGAATTTCAGCAATTTTTAAAGAGTTTTACACAGTACAAGAAGTACAAGGTGAAGTGTCAAGTAAGACTGAAAAATCTGGCGTAATTCGTAAAGGGGACAAGACATACGTTTGGGAAGTTATGGATGCAAGTGTGACTAGACCAGCTCGTTTAGGTCGACGTTCAACCACAAAAAAACGAAAAGAAACACTTATTTTTCAACCTCCACAGCCTGGAGAAATTCCAGCTTATATGGAAAGAGCAGGAAACTTTGCTCCGTATCTGTCATGGTTAGTCGAAGCTAGACTTGCCGAAATTTCTCGAGTCCATGATACAAATGCTGCAAGAAAAGTCGATTACACCCAAAAAGTACCTCTCACAGCGGTTGAGAGTGATGAACAAGGTCGAGTTGAATTACTAAGCAGTGCATTAGGTGAGATCTTAGCTCAGTCAAGACTATTTGCTGATAGTATAGATTTTGTTATTGCCTTAACTAAATCGCTTGCTGATTTTTACAGAGTTGATGTTTTGAATCCAGATTCATCGGAAACTGCTCGAAAAGCAAAAGTTAAAGAACAGTTTGCTCTTATTGAAATCGAATTGCAAAAATGTGGAGCAATTTTAGATACCTTGTGGCAATCAATGCATGGTGACTTAATAGATGGTTTAAATATTGTAAATGGAACTCTCTCAAGAGATGTCCGTGAATGGAGACAATTTTTTGTGAGAGGGTTAGAAAATAAATCTAATAAAGGTGGGTATGCAGTCGAGATTCTTCAGAAGCTCACTAAAATCAAAGACAATTTCGCAGATCCATTAGACAGAGATGCGCAAACAGTGTTAGCTACCGAAATTATTAAAATTCGCGGTTCAGAACTAGTTGATAGCAGTATTGATCTACTAATTGCGCCAGAATTAAAGTTTCCTTATCCTTGGCTTTCCACGCAACTATACAAACTATTTGTTGGTAGTGGAGATGTGTTAGCCCGAGCTATTAAAGAAAATCCACAGGTTAGAGAACTACTTACCAGTAACAATGGAGTTTTTGAGGCAGTTGTCCAATTATTAGTACAAGCTAGAACTGAAAATGTGGATGTAAAAGAGTTGCTCCAGATGCAGATGGCTGCAGAACAGTCTATACCAAAAGCAGCTAATGTCTTAAGACTTTTGATTGAAATTGACCAATTGAAAAAAAATTCAAAGAATACCTCTAAAAAACCATTGACACAACGCCGTGGAGCTGGAGGAAGAATTAATTCTGAGTTACTAGGTAATGGTGATGATAATATGCAAGCTGAAATTGCTAAATTATTAGAAATAATGGGTGGTTTAGATGATGACGCTGATACTGTATCTCCTCAGAACAGAGTCAGAGCACAAACAAAACCTGCATCACAAACTCAAGTTTCAGGAGAACAACAACTGAATTCTCCAGGGTATTGGTTGCCAAAATTAAATACAGGTAAATTAGAAGTAATGGGTGTAATGAAAGAAAAAAATGCTCAAGGTACTTTAGTAGGGTACTTAGCTCGAACAAAAACCGATTTAATTACTTTGCAAGCTGAAAAACGTGAAGAATTAAAGAGAATTACATTAGAGATCAAAGCTAAAGAAAAGAATAGTGAGTTCAAAGCTGCGGGAGCCTTAAAAGAGGATTTAGTTCGAATTAATAAATTACTCCCAAAATTAGACTTAGCAATCAAAAGCATAGATGATGCATTGTTAGATGATCTTTCACTTGCTCATAATATATTGCAAGGTTGGTATGCTGAGGTTCGCAGTAATTCTAAGCCAAAGGAAGTTGATGCAAAAATCAGAGCACGACTAGAGACAGTTACTGACTTAACAGAGTTCTCAAAAGAAATTCAAACAAAGTTAGCTGCCCTCAGACTCGCAGCTGCAGCAGTTTTGAAACAAGGCAAGTTTAGAGCACCAAAGAGAATTGCAGAATTAGAGGCAAGTGCTACAAATCTAGGCGTAACTTTTAACGATGTAATCACTTTGGTAGCAAATTTTGACGCACAGATGAATACTGCTTCAGATCGCATCATCTAGTTTTTCAAAAAATATGCTACAGTAGTTGCATGGCTGTACTTGATGCAACATCACTTCCTATTATTTTAAGTAAGCTGCGGGCTAAAGGTAAGCGCGTGGTACTCACCCAAGGTTCGTTTGACATGGTTCATATAGGACATGGTCGTTATTTAGAACAAGCAAAGTCATATGGGGATATTCTTATAGTTGGTGTTGATAGTGATGCAAAAATCAAACACCGTAAAGGTGATGATCGACCAATCGTACCTCAAGATGAGCGTTTAGAAATGCTTACCTATTTAAAATCGGTTGATTACGTATACTTGAAAGAACTCGACGCTCCAAAATATTCGCTGATTAAAGCAGTTACACCAGATGTACTTGTTGCTACCCGAGATACATATACTCCGCAAAAAATAGCGACACTAAAAAAATATTGTAGCCGAGTTGAAGTACTCGAGCCAATGGCTACAACCTCTACCAGTGCAAAAATTCGTTTGTTACAAATGGGTGCAGCCCAAAAAATCAGTGAGACTTTAAGCTCCAAACTAATTTCTACAATCGAAGATGTATTAGCAGAACTCAAAGGTGAAAAGAAATGATGACACAAGATAACTCACCAGCTAATGCTAGAGCTAACTCTAGCGAAACAAAAAACAAAGCGCCTTGGTTACTCATTGCCTATATTCCAGTACTTCATAACGGATACTTGCAAATGCTTGCCACCATTACAGAAAAGTACGGGAATGCAGGAAGTATTGCTTTAATCGATAGAGATATTTTTCCAGAGAAACGATCTTTAGTGAAAGATTTACGTGCTATTGAATCTAAGATAATGCAGGCTCAGTTACTCAATTTGCAAAAGACACTTGGACTTGAACTTAAAGTTGAAATAGTTAGCAAAGCAGTAGTATCTGATTGGGCCAAGGCACTTCAAAAGGAATTACCAGCACATATCTTCATGCCAAGAGAGCAAATAAATGAAGAATTGCTTGATTTATATTTGCCTGAACTTAATGAATTAGAGCAGTTAGAGTTTATAGATATTTTTCTTCGGTGGGACGCAAAACGATCTCAATCTCGTGAAGACGTTCATCCGGCTGAAAAAATTTCTTACGAAACATTTGATGTAGAAGTAATGCGTCAAACTCAAGCTGAGGCGTCTAAAAGCTTAGATTGGTGGAGACAAGTTGGTGCCGCGCTTGTGATACCAGAAGAGCAGAGAATTGCTATAATTGCGCGAAATACTCACGTACCGTACGATCAACAACCATACGTACTAGGCGATCCAAGAGCTGATTTTTCGAGTGGTCAGTGTATTGAGGTTGCGTCTTCCATTCACGCCGAAGCTTTGATTGTTGCCACTGCTGCACAAAATGGTCTTTCTACCAAAGGTACTTGGGTGTATGCGACTACATTTCCATGTCCTGTTTGCGCTAAGCTACTCGCCAAAACCGGCATCAGTAAACTTTTCTACGCAGAAGGGTATAGTTTAATCCACGGACAAGAAATTCTAGAAAATGCGGGGATAGAGATTATCCAGGTTGTAGATAGTAAAAAATAATAACAAATAATCTAATTATGGTAAGTTACGAATACCGAACTCCTTTATCTTTAGAAGTAATTGAAGATCATGCAGATCAGAGAATTAGTGTAGGGAACACTGGTTTCTGGGTTACTCTAAAGGACGTTTCATACTCAGAAACTCCAGTCTGGGTATTAAATTTCACACCAGAAAATAACAGAGATGGAAACATTTTAGAAGAAAGAAAAACTCTCTATAAAAATCTTTTTTTGGTTGCTCTTGATGCTTTTTGGAGTAGGCAAATCGAGCAAAATGGTGAAGATGAATATCCAATTTTAACTGCTCCGCACACCAATTATAGATTCTTTAGATTTTTGCAAAAGTTAGTTTTAGAACATGCTCCAGAATCAGAGTTAAATCACACAATTTTACAGAATAATCAAATGAGAGTAAGTGGCATGTCACTCGAAGAAAGATATCTTAAACATAGGTACAGTATTCATCTGCCAACTTTATTTGCTTCTAAGTCATTTCAAATGTTATTAGATGCAGCTCACCAAGATATAAATGAAAAGATTTCTCAAGGTTTTAATTTAGTATTTGAGTTGGAAGATTAAATTTTACGTTTCCATTATTTTTGCAGGGTTCCAATTTTAACTCGAACCGGCTCAAAGTCGGGGGATTCTATATCTGGAACGATAAACTGCACGTGGAGATGTTTAACAGTGCCTGCCGAATAATTTGTATCTCCAAAACGTAAAGCTAAGCCGCCACCTTTTACATTATATTTTTTACACAGTTCAGCACTCAGTGAAACTAGTTCAGCGCCCGCTTGCATGGTTAGCTCTTCGAGGGACTCTGCGTGCTCTTTGAGAATGAGTAAAAGGTGTACTCGAGTGTGGTTGTACGGCCATTGATTTGGAGTTACTAGCCAATACTCACCCTCAGTAATAATTGGTTGCTTGTGATATTTCTTGAGGTTCTCACTACAAAAAGGGCAATGAGCAGCGTCGACAATTTCTTTCATGATTTCGCGTTGATCATCGTAACGAGCGTTTTGCAAATCAACAAACGAATCGTTGGTATTGTTTTGGTTGTCTGAATTTGTGTTTGACATACGAACTGTAGATTACCACTATTACACGGCAACTGGAATATCCCACATGCCTGGATGAGGGTTGTAATCAACCAGTTCAAAGTCTTCGACTCGGTAATCGAAAATACTGTCATGATGATTGATAATTTTCATGGTTGGCAGTGGTCGTGGTTCACGAGTGAGTAATTCTTTTACGTGATCGACTTGATCAACAAAGATATGCGCATCAGAGAAACTGTGTACATATTCGTAGGCTTCATAGCCAGTAACATGTGCGAACATAAGTGTAAGTGCTGCATATTGAGCTAAGTTTGCAGGCAAACCAATTGGCGTATCTGAAGAGCGTTGGAACATGTGCATAGTTAAGCGATTATTTAGAATTCGCAAATGCATCCATCCATGACATGGGCAGACCACTACTTTTTGTTGTTTGCCAGTTCCTCGAATAGTGTACTGAGGAATCCAAGGTGAAATAAAATGAGTACGCAAATGTGGAAATTCCTTGATTTGCTCAATAATATTTTGAATCTGGTTATATGGTTTGCCTTCGGCAGTGGGGAAGTCATGAAAAGCGGCACCGTAAGATCCGGGTCCAAGATCTCCAGCTTCCAGACCACGCTTAGCACATTTTTCAGGTGTTACCCAATGTTTCCACCAACTACAACCGTAGCTTTCGAATTCTTCTTGAGTGCGAGCCCCATTGATAAAACCAATGATTTCTCCAATAGCACCTTTCCACATTTTTTCGCTGATTTTGCGTTCAGTAATAATAGGAAAACCTTCACTGAGTTTGAATCGAAGCGGTGGTGGGGCGATTACGGTGAGTGCATCAACTTCTTGTTGACTAGGAACTCGCTCACCATGTTCTAGCACATGAGCTAATAATTTTTGGTATTGTGAATGATTTTGTGTAGCCATAATCACACTGTACCAGTGCTGATTCCTGTGAGCAAGTGTTTGATTTCAGCTAGAGATTACCTTGACAATACTCCTTGTACTTGCCACACTGTGAGCAGATGACAAAAATACTTCACTTTAAGCGCTTCGACAAATCTGTGCCTGCTCCGCTCCAAGCTACTCAAGGGTCCGCGGGAATTGATTTGTATGCACGGGAAGATATTGAGATAGCGCCTCACCAAGTTGGGATGGTACCTTTAAATGTAGCTCTCAAACCACCGATGGGTCACTGGATCTTACTTGCTGCACGTAGCTCTTTGCACAAAATGGGGCTAATGCTTGCAAATGGTATTGGTGTTGGGGATGAAGATTATGTCGGCGATGAAGACGAATACAAAGCAGCATTACTTAATTTCACCGACAAACCGGTAGTTGTAGCCAAAGGTGAAAGAATAGTCCAGATGATTGTTACTGAAAAAGTTCCAGTAGAATTGGTTGAAGTCGAAAAAATGGGAGCATCTAATCGAGGAGGTTTTGGCTCAACAGGAAAGAAATAAAAATATGCATGTTTCATTGATTGCTGCACAAACTATTGATGGTTATATTGCTCGTAGCGAGTTAGATCGCTCATTTGATTGGACAAGTGCTGAAGACAAGCAATTTTATATTTCCAAACTTAAAGAGAGTGATGTTGTAATTATGAGTTCAAAGACTTTTAGAACATTTTCTCGCTATCCTAAAGGTGCTCACTTTGTGATTATCACTCGCTCACCAGAATCTTTCGAAAACCCTCGGCCAGATCTTATTACAGTTACTCCAACTAGCGATGATCCTCAAACTGTTATTGGTTGGTTAAAAGAGCAAGGGCATCAGCAAGTACTTATTGCAGGAGGGGCATCTATTTATCGACAGTACTTAGCAGCTCAAGTTGTGAACACTCTCTTTCTAACTATTGAACCAATATTGTTTGGTGAAGGTGTCTCATTACTTGACGAATCTTGCGCAACCTCTCTGACTTTGCAAGAAGTACATAAGCTTTCTGCTCAAACTATCGTTTTGGAATATTCTGCATTTGCCTAATTTTGTCCGTGAGAGTGCTTGGTATTCCCGCAAGTATATTCTTGCAGTATTGATTTAGTATTGCTATTTTTATTCATGCAAAAATTACAAGAATTGCTAATTGAACTCTATTTGTATACAAATACATATAATATGTGGCTACCTTCAATTATTTAAGAAAACCCGAACAAAACTATATCTTGTGTTATGTAAGAACCCAACCACAACATATTGTGTTTTGATCTACTTTGTACTGTTGTTTACGGAGATTATTTAATGGTACATAGATACATGTCTATGGTACACATTCTTGAAACAACCGAACTTACAGAAAAAGCTCCTTTTGGTCAGTTTGTTGATACTACTCATTCTTTCTTAAAAGAAAGAGAGCTAATGGTGGTATCCAATACACCACAAGTTGTGATTGATTTGTTCATTGCAGAAGTTGATGAATTAATAGAAGCACTACAAATCGGAAAACCACCAATCGAAGTTGTCAGTGAAATGGGAGATGTTATTCATTTTTATAATGATTTACTCAAGTTTTTTGGCGTTGAGCATATGCAGCTAGTCCCAACAAGCACAGAAAATGATAGTGTCGCTCAGGTTAGAACAGCAGCACGAGAAATGATTCCTGCGGAGTGGCATGAGAACAGTCTTAAGGAAAGTTTAGAGTTACTTAAATCTCAGGCGCACCAAATTCTTAAGTTAGTTGCTCAGGACAATGAATTATCCGAAGTACAAATGCTTCAAGGTGATGCGCAAGAAATGGAACTCAGAAAGGGGCAAATCCAACGTGAATTAAGCCTGTTGTTACAGGCTATTTTTTTTGTTTCAGAGAAACTTGAAGTTGATTTAGTTTATGCTGGTTTGTTTAAAAATGTTCGCAATCGAAGCAAGTATCCAGTCGAGTTATTTCAAAGTTCAAATCCAGCAGATTATCCGCAAGCTCGTGATGAATCTAAACAGCGTTGGCAAGAATCAGGTGGTGACGAGGCTTTTGTTGAAAGATTTTTTCAACAATATCCTATTCCATTTTTAATGGCCATGAGGCCCTATGATGCTGAATTTGCTTAACTAGATTAAAAGCACTTTTGAAGTTTTGCCAAGCATAGGGAATACTCTTCATAGTAAAGATACAGATATGATATGGTAGTAAATATAAGTATGTAACCGAACAAGAAAGTAAGTATGAACGCACTGCAAGATGCCCTGCCAAAATCAGCAAAAAAGAAAACTACCAAGTCAGGTGAAGGGTATCTCATTACTTTTGAAGGTGGAGAAGGTGGCGGTAAAACAACACAAATAGTTCAGCTACGAGAAAAACTATCTCATGCTGGATATGATGTTGTAGTACTTCGTGAGCCAGGTGGAACAATGATTAGTGAGCAAATTAGAGAAGTACTTCTTTCGACAAAAAATGTGGGAATGGCATTTACAACTGAAGTATTGTTATTCCAAGCTGCACGAGCACAGATTTATCGTGAATTAGTCTTACCATCTTTAGCAGCAGGAAAAATTGTAGTTATGGATCGATCTCGCGATAGCAGTGTGGTTTATCAAGGTATGGTCCGCGGTTTTGGTATAGATTTGATTGAACAGCTTAATGCAATTTCAACCAAAGAAACGTACCCAGATTTAACAATATTACTAGATGTTAAGGTCAAAACCGGTTTGGAGCGCAGAGCAAGTACAGATAAAATGGATAGATTAGATCTCGAAGCAACTGAATTTCATGACAAAGTACGCACTGCCTATTTAGAGTTGGCTCAAGCCAAAGATGAACAGTCAAAAAGATGGACAGTTATAGATGCAAATAAATCGATCGAAAAAGTATCACAAGAAGTATGGAAGGTCGTGCAAGAAGCTTTATCTTTGGAATAAATTCCAGAACCAGTAGTTTCCAGCCAGTCACGCGCAAGAATTCATGTCAACATTACCAAAAGCAGTCGAAAGACTAATCGAAAAGTTTGAACGTTTACCAGGTATAGGTCCTAAATCTGCGCAGCGGTTAGTTTTTTATTTGTTACACAATCCTGAAGCAGAGTTACTGGACTTTGCAGATAGACTTAAAGCTCTCAAGCGAGAAACAGTATTGTGTAGTTCTTGTCATAATGTTTCTGACCAAGATCCGTGTCCAATTTGTAGTGATTCAAGCAGAGATACGACGGTGCTGTGTGTAGTTGGTCAGCCTCTGGACGTATTGGCAGTGGAAAAATCAAACACCTTCAAAGGTCGATACCATGTCTTGCATGGCGTAATTTCTCCGCTCAATAATATTGGGCCGGATCAAATTTTTCTGTTTGATTTAGTAAAGCGGATGGAAGGTGTCGAAGAACTAATTTTGGCCACTAATCCAACGATGGAAGGTGAGGCAACCGCTTTGTACATTCGAGATCTGCTTCGCAAATCAACTCAAGTGAATACTGAAAATCTCAAGATATCACGCATTGGCCATGGTTTACCGATTGGTGCTGATATCGAGTATGCAGATGGTGTTACTTTAGCACGTGCACTCGAGGGTAGAAGATCGCTTTAATCTAGCTAGCCTTTTGAGCAATTTTGCTTTTATTTTTCGAAATTTTTTACTCTAGAGATTGCTGATTAATAAGGTTACACCAGCCCTTTCATTTGATTGTAGAACTCTCCATATTTTGCTAGTATGCAATTGATGGTACGACGTTTTTTTGACGTACAAAGTACGAGAAAGGAGCACGGATGACCGTTATCGTCCAGGCTAAATCGTTACCAGTTACGCAGGCCCTCCGCACGTTTGTGCAGGAGCAAGCTGCAAAGATTGCCAAATTTTCTGGCAAGGTTTCCCAAATTACCGTGTATCTTGAGAAGGCAACTCTACGCAAGAGTAATGATCCTTTGATTGCATCGGTTAAATATCACGTAAAGATGCCAGGCAAAGATATTGTTGTTCGTCGACGAGCAGCGGATATGTATGATGCCATTGTGGATGCAACCGATCGAGTAACTCGCCAGGTTCGTAAGCTCAAAGAAAGACGTCTTACCCTAAAGCGAAAAGCTGAACGGTAAGAATTGAACGTCAGCCACATTTGGTGCTACCTGGAGATGTATGGTGCATCTTGCCAGGTTCTCCTAAAACAGTGTAAGGTAAATGTATGTTTACTGATGATCAAACTACTAACCAGCCTTCTACTGCTAGCTCAAGTGTGGCTGCGTCTGACCAATCTGACACAAAGTCGGTTGCTTCGCAGCTTCTTAAACAAGTTCCTCCTAAAAAATCAGGATCTAAAAAACCTGATCCTAAAAAAAGTCCTCTCGACGTTTTAGAGGAAATTCTACAAGAAAGTGATGCAGAAGAAGCAGCTCAAGCTGCTCAAAAAGCTGAGGAAGAAGCTAAGAAAGCCGCTGAAATTGCTGCGTACGAAGCATCGGTTGCCGAACAAAAAAGAAGAGATGAAGAAATGATTGCTGCTCAACTCGAAGAACTAAAGACGGTTGAGAGCACGCCTGAGAACAAAGAAAGATTGGAACAAATCGAACAACAAAAACAACA
>Ga0081535_100881_pt1 | contig 13728 bp, 9 predicted proteins | sample HotLakmasection3_FD_71020 | JGI IMG/M metagenome (GOLD analysis project Ga0081535, IMG submission 71020) | Hypersaline microbial mat communities from Hot Lake, Washington, USA - Section #3 (SPADES assembly) (version 2) | ecosystem: Environmental > Aquatic > Non-marine Saline and Alkaline >... | reverse complement strand
CGACAGATTAAGCGTATGGGAATTCAAAAATATGTCGTCAGACCAGAAATCCCATCTAGCCACCAACGCCGACATAGCGCGTTTTATGTGGGGCAACAGTTACCGATTTGGCTCCAGTTACAGCAATTGTGTCAGGAAACATTGGACGAGCTTTTGCGTATTAACCGTCGTTGGATCAACTTTTACAAGCAGGGACAGCGGGCTATAGAGCTTGCTATGTCTACGTTCTGAGCCCGCTGTCGCCCTGACAGCCAGAAAAGACATACTAACACTGAAGAAGCAAAAGTGTGTAGTGGATGGAGCCAGATTGGTCATGAATATAGTTAAAAATTACGAACTAAGATTTTCCTTCGACTTTTTGCTAAGCCCTAGCGAAGATTTGTAGGCAACAAAAGTAGGGAAATATTTCTGTATAAGTACCTCAGCACAATTAAACCCAAAACCCAAAATGCTGTGTTGCCCGCTTCGCGGGCAACACAGCATTTTGGGTTTTGGGTTTAATTACGATCACCTACTTATATTCCGAGATAAGTCTTTAGAGCAACAAGTTAGGTTGCTCAATTAGGTTGCTCAACAAAGTTGAGTAACCGCTGCTTTGATGCACTCGAAAAATGGCAGTTGAGTTAGACCAAACCTGCTCTCAGAGCTACGACGGCAGCTTGCACCCGGTCATCAACAGCCAGTTTATTCATGATGCCACGCACGTGGGTTTTAACAGTATTGGGACTGAGATACAGTTCCCCTGCAATTTCCGGATTGCTGCGCCCCTCTACCATAAGTTTTAGGACTTCCAATTCGCGCTGAGAAAGTTGGGCGATCGCTGCTGCATCGGCTTCATCTACAGGGGCTTTGAGATGATCCATCACTAGCCGTGCCACCGTTGGGTCGAGGTAGCTGGCTCCTTCCCGTGCCGCATCAATTGCCACAAGGAGGCGTTCAACGCTGGTGCCCTTCACACAATAGGCATCGGCTCCGCTAGAAAGCGCCGCAATGACCTCATTTTCGGTGGTGTGAGAGGTCAGCATGACGATGCGGATTTCGGGCTGGGCTTGTTTGATTTGCTCCGTAGCCGCAATCCCATCCAGACGTGGTAAGCCAATATCCATCACCACAATGTCGGGTTTCAGCTTTTTTGCCTCTTCCACTGCCAGGTAGCCATCATCTGCCCGACCGACGACTTCCAGGTGCGGCTGGCTACTCAGGGATTGTTCCAAACCCAACTGCATCATTGGGTCATCTTCCACGATTAAAATCCGTATTGGGGCTTTGGGGGAAATGGATTCAGCGGTGTTACTCATAGCAAATCCTCGGCTTCGATAGTGAGAAGGAGGTTTAGAGGAATAAGGGCTTCTCAAACCGTAATAACGACGGAAAATGGGTGAGAAAAGGCGATCGCCCTGCCCGAAGCTCCAGACCCGAAGACATCGACACAGGTAACTGCATTTATATAGGATTAATTCTACGGGTAGACCTTGCAAAATTCATTAGTCCTGCTCCTTTCCTCTCAAAATTTCTACCCTCCACCCACTTTAAAATCCCAGCGAGAAGGGGCGCGGGCGAACCCGCTCCCTCTCTCTGGGATTTCCTGTAAAGCGCGTCCCCCAGGTGATCTCCAGAAAAGCAACATGCTCGCCCTTTTCCTAAGATCCCTGATTTTGCGTGCGCTGAGCGCACGCAAAATCAGGGATCTTAGGAAAAGGGCGAAGGCATGGCTGACTTTGCCAGCGATTAGGGGCCAGCGATTAGGGACTGAAGAAAAAAGCCATTTGATAGAGCAAAGGAGCGATTAAAGGGGCAGGTAGAAAGGACGCAACCCGAATTTTACTGATTTCTAGCAAATTCAGCCCAATGGCGAGAATCATTAGCCCACCCACTCCAGTTACAAGCAGGACAACGGGTGCATTTTCTGGGTCGGGCAAAAACTGAGTGAGCAAGCCGGATGCTAGCGAAATGCTTCCCTGGTAAACCAGTAAGGACAGGGCAGAAAAGCCAACGCCAATGCCATAGCTACTGGTGAGGGCGATGGAGGCAAGCCCGTCCATGGTTGCCTTCAGGACGAGCAGGGTATTGTCGCCCCGCAAGCCGTTGTCCAGGCTGCCAACCAGTGCCAGCGGACCGACACAAAACAGCAAACTGGCAGCGACAAAGCCCTCGGTAAAGCGCCCCTGTCCTTTAAAGCGATATTTCAGCCAGTTTCCCAAACGGGTCAGTTTTTCCTCAATTTGCCACCATTCCCCCAACAAACCTCCAATGACCAGGGTCAGTAAGCCCAGAATGACGCCATCAACGACACCTGCCTTTGCCCCGGCGAGGTCGCCAGCCATGCTGATGCCGATGAAGAGGGTGGTCAGCCCAAGTCCCTGGGTGATGATGCGCTGCATGTTTTGGGGCAGGCGATCGCTCAACAGTAGACCCAGAAATGTTCCGAGGCAGACGGTGAAAACATTGATCCAGGTGCCGCTGGTTTTTGTCCAAAAGTCTAAGGGCATAGAGGAGTGGGGAGGGGTGCGGGTTGTTAGGCGGTGGGCGGCATAGCACTGTGCGCCCAGAACCAGGATGATAATTTTGGGGAAAGCGATACAGGGTGCCGCTTTCCCCAAAATTATCTGTCCTGCTCTGACTTACAGGGTGCTATAGCAATCGTTCAATGGTTGATGGTAGAAGGGGAACTGGCTAGATGGCTTCCTCTGATTGGGGGAAGGAAGGTTGGGGGAGGAAGGTTGGGGAAGGACGGTTGGGGGAAGGAACTGAGGAAACAGTTTTGCGTCGAAGGGGAGGAGGGGGCGATCGCTCGTTTTTGAAGGTCTTCCCGAGAATGCTTTTACTCTTTAGACTGAAAAAGATATGAGAAAGGACTGAACAAGGGATGTGCTGAGAATAAATCGTTGATTTATGGATATGAAGCAAAAAGCTATTTTTGAGGACAGTTCTGGGGCAGGAATCCACCAACGTTTTATGTAGGATTGTGGGAAAGTGTAGGGAAACTTGAAGGGATTTGATGAATCCTTTACGGTTTGATTTCTATGCTTTGCTCCATCAAATTCAAATCTAAGCAGAGATGTTGCAAGTAGAAATATTGAATGCTAAAAGTGCTGTTTCATGACTCAAGTTCCTGGCTTAGAGAAAATTCTGAATCAAAAGGTAGAAATTTTTGATAAAAAGCAAGATGAGAATACCAAACCCTAAATTATTTGCAAAGTAAAAATCTATCTTTAGGTAGAGGGGTTATAAGGTTGAAAGTTTGGAGGAAGGCTGAGAGAAAGGTAAAAATTTACATTTTTTAATAATTGAATTCGGTTAGTGGCTGCTTGTGGAATCGCAATGAATTGTTGAGATCGGAATGGTTGAACAGGATGTTTGAGCGGGCTTCAAATTCAACTTCAAATTCCAAGGGAACGCTGCACTGGAATTGTGATCCGGGTGTTTGTTTGGTGAAGGCAGATTCAGCGACAAAGCGGCGATCGCTCGGCATTGCTCTGGTGCTGGTGCTGGGGTTTGCAGCGGTGGAGTTTGCCGCCAGTTTTGTTAGCCACAGTGTGGCGCTGTCGGCAGAAGCCGGACATTTGCTGTCGGATGGTATGGCATTGGGGATTGCTTTGCTGGCGAGCTTTGTGGCGCAGCGTCCCGGATCGGAGCGTGCGCCCTTTGGCTATGGACGGGTAGAGATTCTGGCGGCACTGGTGCAAGGTGTTGGGTTGGTGGCGATCGCCCTCTGGGTTGCCGGGGAAGCCTGGGAACGGCTCCAGATGCCTTCAGCGGAGATCCTGGGACTGCCCATGTTTTTGACGGCAGTGGCAGGGTTTGCGGTCAGCACCCTTAACGCCCGGTTGCTCCATGACCATACGCACCATGACCTGAATTTGCGGGGCGCATTTTTGCACATGGTTGCCGATGCTCTGAGTGCGGTGGGGGTAATGCTGGCAGCGGCAGCGGTTTGGTGGTTCCACTGGAACTGGGCGGATGGAGCCATTAGCCTGGTGGTGGCGGGCTTCATTTTGGTGGGAGCCTTGCCCTTGCTATGGGATAGCCTCGACATTTTGTTAGAGCGGACACCCAAAGGGGTAGATGTGGCGGCAGTGCGATCGCACCTCCTGGCAGAATCGGGTGTTGCGCAGGTGGAGAATTTGCGGATTTGGGCGATCGCCCCCGGTTGTCTCAGCCTGATGGCACATCTGCGGGTAGAAGGGGTGGATGCGGTGGCGCGCGATCGCCTGCTTCAACGCCTCCAGGCTTCACTCCAAGCCAACTTTGGGATTGCAGAAAGTTGCTTGCAACTGACAGCGGTTCCCTCAGCCATGCGGGTGACGACCATCAACCTGTCCCAGCCATCCCGTTTGGATGCCTTAACCCTGCCCTCTGGCACTCTGCCCTCTGGCGTAAATGGCGAATCAGATTTAACGTTGTAAATTGCGCCGTAAATTGCGCCTCGTCTTTTACTGAATGCCCTCGTCTAAAGTAATGAACGCTTCCGTCTAGGGCTACTACCTAGGGCTACTACCTAGGGCTACTACGGATAAAGAAGAATCTTTTATGAAAGTTGCGACCTGGAATGTAAACTCCATCCGTACGCGCCTGGAGCATGTGACCCAATGGCTGACGGATCATCCGGTGGATGTGCTGTGCCTGCAAGAAACCAAGGTGGTGGATGAGAGCTTTCCGCGATCGCCCTTTACGGAGATGAGCTACCACACCTATATCTATGGGCAAAAATCCTACAACGGCGTGGCATTGCTGAGTCGGACGCCGCTGGACAATGTGAGCATGGGCTTTTCACCAGTCGTTGCCGATGTGGATGCCGATCTGGAAGACCAGAAGCGGGTGATTGCTGCGGATTTCCAGGGAATCCGTATCGTCAACTTGTATGTGCCCAATGGTTCTTCCGTCGGCAGCGATAAGTATGCTTACAAATTGCGCTGGTTCGCTGTCTTGCACCAATATCTCCAGGCGTTGCTGGCAGAACAGCCCAATGTGCTGGTGTGTGGGGATTTCAACATTGCCCCAGAGGATCGAGACATTCACGACCCCACCGGACGGGAAAAGCAGGTGATGGCAACGGATGCGGAGCGGCAGGCTTTACAGGCGATCGCCGCCCTGGGGTTTGCTGATGCCTTCCGCAAGTTCAACCAGGAAGAGGGGCAATTTAGCTGGTGGGACTACCGTGCTGCCGCTTTTCGGCGCAACCTGGGCTGGCGCATCGACCTGCACTATCTCTCCGCCCCTCTGTATGAGCGGGCGATCGCCTGCACCATTGACACAAATCCCCGCAAACTGGAGAAACCCAGCGACCATGCTCCGGTTACTGTCGAGCTTGCCGCGCCCTGAGAATGCTCCAACCAATAACACTACCTTCGCCATTTTTCTAAAGCCCGTGATTTTGCGTGCGCGATGCGCACGCAAAATCATGGGCTTTAGAGCGGTATGCAAGGCAGAACCAGGATGATGATTTTGGTTCTGAGCGCATATCGTTATAGAAAAATGACGCCCCCTACGGGGCGCTAACCCTCCATGTCATGTAGCCAGTTCTGACTGGAGGGCGTCGATGAATTGGCGGGCGGTGCGCCCCGATCGCCCGTTGTGCCGGGTTGCCCATTGCAGGGCGCGAAACTCCAGGTCAGCGGTTTCCAGATCCAGTCCTGCCTGGGCTGCCAGGTGATGCACGATCGCCAGGTAGGTCTTCTGGTCTGCTGGCTCAAAGGTGAGGGTGAGACCGAAGCGATCGCTAAAGGACAGCTTTTCCTGCATGGTGTCCCAGGCATGGACTTCGTCTGCATCGCGGGGGCGGGGGCGATCGCCCATAAACTCGCGCACCAGATGGCGACGGTTGGAGGTGGCATAGACCACCACATTCGCAGGACGGGCGACGATATTGCCCTCCAGCACCACCTTTAGCGCCTTGAATGCTTCGTCGTCTTCCTCAAAGGACAGGTCATCCACAAAGATGATGAACTTCTGGGGCGCATCCCGCAGGCGCTCGACAATGTGAACCAGATCCCGCAGATCAGATTTTGCCACTTCGATCAGGCGTAGACCGCGATCGCCATACTCATTCAGCAAGCCTTTCACAGCGGAGGATTTGCCCGAACCTCGACTGCCGTAGAGCAGCACGTTCAATGCGGAATAGCCTGCCAGCAGCGCTTCGGTGTTGTTGACCAATTGGCGGCGAGGTTCTTCATAGGCTGCCAGATGATCCAGACGAATGGGATCGGGATGGGGCACGCCGACCAGTTTCCCCCCCTGCCAGCGAAAGGCGTGGTAGCGGGCAAACAGCCCCACCCCCGACTGGCGATAATGCTGTGCCAGGGGTTCCAGTAAGGTTGCCCAGTCTTCCTGGCGCAGGCGATCGCGAATGCCCTTCCCCTCTGCTGCAGCTTTGCCGTTGGTTTTGTTGCCGCTGCCTTCGGGTGCCAGCGCAGGGGTTTCCAGCATGGGCAGGTCGCTCGTTCCCGTTGCCTCCTGCACCCAGCCTGTCAGCCGCAGCCCATCGTAGGCTTGGAGCTGCTGCAACACGCGCAGGTCATGCTGGGCAGCCCGGACGAGGGGCGGGGCGATGTCGGCGAGGGGCGATCGCTGGGCTTGCCGGGTGAAGGGGTTGTCGCAGGTGAGCAAAGATTCCACGATGTATTCCGCCCAGGTTTGCTGCCGTTCTGCCAGGGTATAGAACCATTTGCCGTAGGCAGCCAGTATCGCAGGTGGCGCGGTACTCTCCAGGGCTGTCAGCACGGCTAACCACGCCTGCCCCGGTGCCGCCGACAGGATGGATTGATACAGCACCAGCCGTGCTGCCTGCTGCTGAAGTTGCTGCACATCTTCGAGGAATAGGTGCGCCATTCGGTCAATTTGAATTTTGGATTTTGGATTTTAGAGTTTGGATTTGATGGGGATTTTGTTGGGTCATCCTCCCCGGAACTGCTCCAAACCCGTTAATTATTCATCATTCGTTGCCAATAGTCCATGCCGATGGAGCCTTGTACCTAAGGGCTTAGGCACTTGCAAGAAAATAAAATGCCAATTTTTGAGAGGGAAGGCTGACTCTGCCAGCCTTCCCTCTCAAAAATTGGCATTTTATTAATCCGCAGATCCCTTATGTGTTTTGCTCCTGCTGAATCGCTTCTGCCAGTTCCTCTTTGTTCATCTTGCTGCGTCCCGAAATCTCCATGTCTTTGGCTTTTTCGTATAGCTCATCTTTGCTCTGGTTTTGTAAACCATCGCCATCGGATTGCTTGCTGGATTTCCCGTTCGCTGAATCCTGGAAGTTGGCTTGGGCGATCGCCTCCTGCAATTCCGCTTTGTCCATCTTGCTGCGCCCGGAGATCTCTAGCTCCTGGGCTTGTTCGTAGAGTTCCTGTTGGGTCGGCTCATCGTCGCTTTCGGAGGTATCGGAACCATCGGGGGAATAGCCTTCAGCTTGCATGGCACGGGCGATCGCTGGCGTCCAATGCACATACTGTTCGCCTTCCTTAGAGCCTTTCTCCTTGGTGCGCTCCGCCTCACGCTTCTCATTATCCGATAGCCGATTCCACACCGCTTCGGGCAAATAGCGCCTGGTAATGCCCTCCTCACGGGCACGCCCTTCCCCTTCCATCGTCTGCCAGTTCTGCTCGGTCCACTCTTCCAAAGACTTGGCGGCTTCGTCCTTCTTGTCTTTAAGGTAGCCACCGCCCTGCTTCTCATATTCCTGCACCAGCAACTGGCTCTTGCGGGCAGACCACTGCCCCGGCTTACCGCCCTTATCGGATTGCTTGATTTCTTCCTTAATGCGGCGGCGCAGGTCGGGCTTGGTGTACTTCTCTTCGTAGTTATCGCTTGCCATAGATGATTGAAAACGGAGTAAACGCTTTCACCGTACAAATAGAAATCCCGCCTGCCGTCTTTCACTTGAAGGAACTCTGCTCTGTAAGAGTGCTCCAACAAATCAATACCTTCGCCATTTTTCTAAAACCCTTGATTTTGCGTGCGCTCCGCGCACGCAAAATCAAGGGTTTTAGAAAAATGGCGATCATGTTGACAAATAAAAACCCATTTGGGGAAAGCAGATGCAGCATCGCCGCATCTGCTTTCCCCAAATGGGTTTTTGTTGCTCAGCTCTAAAGGAATGGCGAACGAAGACAAGTAAGGCAATGCCTTGTGAGACATTGCCTTGCCATCTACTTTTGCCATCTACCAAGTAGATAGTCATAAACAAAGATCGCTTTTTGTAGGATGGGTTAGCGATAGCGTAACCCATGCTGTAAAAGGGGTTGATGCGTTACGGCTGCGCCTAACACATCCTACGTTTAATTATGGCTACCTATAATTTATGGCTACCTACTAATTTGGAAGTCGCAAAGCGGCTTAGACCTTCTTCAGCCAGCTAAACATGGCGCGCAGATCCTTGCCGACTTCCTCGATGGGGTGCTCGGCTTCGCGGCGGCGCATGGCGGTGAAGCCCGCTTTGCCGGACTGGTTTTCCAACACGAAGTCGCGGGCGAATTGTCCGGTCTGAATTTCGTTGAGGATTTTCCGCATTTCGGCGCGGGTTTCGTCGGTGACGATACGGGGTCCACGGGTGTAGTCGCCATACTCAGCGGTGTTGGAGATGCTGTCGCGCATTTTGGACAAGCCCCCTTCAACCACCAGATCCACAATCAGCTTCACTTCGTGCATGCACTCGAAGTATGCCAGTTCGGGCTGGTAGCCTGCTTCCACCAGGGTTTCAAACCCGGCTTTGATCAGAGAGGTCAAGCCACCGCAGAGGACGACCTGTTCGCCGAAGAGGTCGGTTTCGGTTTCTTCGCGGAAGGTGGTTTCCAGGATGCCTGCGCGGGTGCCGCCGACGCCTTTGGCGTATGCCATCGCGCGATCGCGCGCCTGTCCCGTCGCATCCTGATACACCGCAAACAGACAGGGCACCCCTTCACCCTGCTCGTAGGTGCGGCGTACCAGATGTCCGGGTCCCTTGGGCGCAACCATCACCACGTCTACATCGGCGGGGGGGACGACCTGGGCAAAGTGAATATTGAAGCCGTGGGCGAAGGCGAGGATGTTGCCAGCGCTGAGGTTGGGCTTAATTTCGTTTTCAAAAACGGTCTTTTGCACCTCGTCGGGCAGCAAAATCATAATCAAATCGGCGGCGGCGGACGCATCGGCAACGGATTTGACGGGCAACCCTTCGGCTTCGGCTTTCGCTGCTGAGCGGCTGCCGGGGTATAGCCCTACAATTACGTTCATGCCGCTGTCGCGCAGGTTGAGGGCATGGGCATGACCCTGGGAGCCATAGCCGATTATGGCGATGGTTTTGCCAGCCAAAAGGTCGAGGTTCGCGTCCGCGTCGTAGTACATCCGAGCCATAAAACAGTTCTCCGCTGAGTGTGATTCGTTTGAGGAATGGGTTGCCAGTTCGTAGGATGCGTTAGCGCATGCGTCCCGCATCAAAGCTTTGTGTCGAAGCGTTGCAATGGTGCGTTACGGCTGCGCCTGACACACCCGACGGGTATGAATCGCAATGCCGAAAACTCCTTACACCATCGTTTTGCTGCGATCGTTCGGTTCGATTGTTGACTTACTCTCAAGCCGTGCAACGGGAGGCGCGTTTAGAGATAACGGCATTTCATTGCAGCCTTTGATTTTATCAGAGTGCGTGCTATGGATGGACATCGGGATCAGATCGGTTTGCATGGCATCCAACCTGCGATGGTTTTAGCAAAGCTCGACTCAGCCGAGCTTTGCTAAAACCATCGCAGGTTGGATTTTGATAGAATCTTTCGGAAAATTTGCCGCTTTGGAGGTTAACAAACTTTTAAGTTTTCTTGCGATCGCTCCCCGCCTCCCGACTTTTCGATAAAAAGAAAAAGGTAGGATAGCTTTTCGCTAACGCTGAGATGGCTTGGGGCAAAAACTTGGGGCATTAAAGCGGATGTCGTGTTGTGCATGGGGCGATCGCAATTTCGGCAGACGCAAATCCATCGGCTGAGTGGATCAGGCTCATCAACCCAGTCGGTACTCCCATCCCGCATCAAGCAGTGGTGAATCGTTCATCCAAAGGTTTTTGACAAGGTTTTTTGACAAGGGGCTGTATAGCCCTGAAAAGCATCTCCGAATTGGGTAACGCATCAGAAGATTGGATCAGAATGACGCGGATTAAGCAGGCGGAATACGGGCATCTGACCGACGCGATCTGTTCGATAGGGTTGCCTCCAATAAATCTGATTCCAAGCAATCCGATTCCAAGCAATCTGATTCCGATAAATCCGACAGAGATCCGATAGAGATGATTTGGTAACGAACACGCGACGCGCATGGCGATTTTACACGGTAGTTGGCTTCCTGGTTCGATTTTCACATCCGCTTCTGCCAATGCAGAGGACTCGGCTGAAGAGGCTGTGACCAGCAGCCCAGGGTGCTTTTTCCTGTGGGGGGAAGTGTGGCGACGGGTGGAGCCATTGCCCTCAACGGATGCGTCGCTGGCTCACCCCTTTACCCTGTCCTGGCGGGAGTTGCGCGATCGCCTTGCCACCCTCCAGCAAGCAGGACAGATTGCCTGGACGGTTGCCGAGGTGCCCCTGGAAGTGCCCCAGCCTGTGAAGCGGGGACGGGGACGCCGCGCCGCCGTTGCCGTTGAGGAACCCCCTGAACCTTTGCCGGAGGGTCGCTGGCGATCGCTCGCCTTTTCGTCCCCTGCCGATCCGGTGGAGGTGGAGGGCGAAACCTACTGGATGCCGCGCCACTCGGCTCAGTCCATCTCCTCGGAAGCCCCGCCGACGCTGCAAACCTGGCAGGTGTGCGGCATTTGCCTGACCCCAATGGAGGCGATCCAGTTCCTCAACTCGCTGCCGTTGGGCTGGATGGATAGCAGCGATGGCTTTTTGGGGGCAGATCTGCGCTTCTGGTCCCATGTGGCGCGGTGGAACCTGGATTTGCTGGCGCGATCGCGCTTTATCCCTGGTTTGCATACGGAGAATGAGGCGGGCGATGGCTTCTGGCAGGTATTGTTGGATAGCAGCGTTGACCAGGAGCGTTTGCAGCAGTTCGTCAAACGGATGCCGGGAGCCTGCTGCACCTATCAAGCCACCGAGGAGAAGGAGGTTGCCCCCACCTTTGCCTCGCCCCGTGTGCTGCTGCTCGATTTTTTGAATGGCACCATTGAGGCACAGGTACGGGCGGCGATCGCCAACTACGACCTGCCCAACCTGCCCCTCGCCAAAGATTCCGTCGTCCACAAGTGGCTGCTGAGCCTGGGCATGGCGGAGGCGTTCACCGCTGAGTCTAACCATCTGGATCGGCTGGAAAACCTGCTGGCACAATGGCGCACACCCCTCCAGCGCCACCTGGATCAGCAAATCGCCAGCTTCCGCACCTGCTTCCAACTGCATCCCCCCACCGCAGATGGGCAGATCTGGACGTTGGAGTACGGGCTGCAATCCACGGACAACCCTGAGCTGGTGATTCCCGCCACGACCATCTGGGAAAATCCGGTGGAGCAGATGGTGGTGCAGGGGCAGATGGTGGAGCAACCCCAGGAGACCCTGCTGGCAGGCTTGGGGCTGGCGTCGCGGCTATACCCGCTGATTGAGCCGAGCTTGCAGACGGAGCGCCCGGAGTCCTGCCCGCTAGAGCCGTTGCAAGCCTATGACTTTATTAAATCGGTGGGCGATCGCCTGCGGGATAGTGGCATCGGCGTGGTGCTGCCCCCCAGCCTCGCTCGCCAGGAGGGCTGGGCAAACCGCCTGGGCTTGAGCGTTCGCGCCGAGCCGCCCAAAAAGAGCAAGGGCATGGGTCTCAAGAGCCTGCTCAATTTCCGCTGGGAACTGACCATCGGCGGGCAGCAAATTTCCAAAGAGGAGTTCGATCGCCTGGTCGCTCTCAACACGCCCCTGGTGGAGATCAACGGGGAATGGGTGGAACTGCGACCCCAGGACATCAAGGCGGCGCAGACCTTTTTCGCCAGCCGCAAAGACCAGAACTCCCTCTCCCTGGAAGATGCCCTCCGCATGAGCACCGGAGATACCCAGGTAATCGACAAGCTGCCTGTGCTCAACTTCGAGGCTGCCGGGGCACTGGAAGAACTGATCAACACCCTCACCAAAGGCAATCAGGGACTCGAAACTATCCCGACCCCCGACGGCTTCCGGGGAGAACTGCGCCCCTATCAAGAGCGGGGCGTGTCCTGGCTGTCGTTCCTGCAACGGTGGGGGCTGGGGGCGTGCCTCGCCGATGACATGGGCTTGGGCAAAACCATCCAGTTCATCGCCTTTTTGCTGCATTTGAAAGAAGCCGATGCCCTGGAGCATCCCACCCTACTGGTGTGCCCCACCTCCGTGCTGGGCAACTGGGAGCGGGAGGTGCGCCGCTTTGCCCCGGCGTTGAAGGTGATGGTGCATCATGGCGATCGCCGCGCCCAGGGCAAAGAGTTTCTCCGCCAAGTGAAGGGGCAAGACCTGGTGGTCACCAGTTACGCCCTGCTGTATCGGGATGAGAAGGATTTGAAACAAGCCACCTGGCAGGGGTTGGTGCTGGACGAAGCCCAGAACATCAAAAACCCCGAAGCTCGCCAGTCTCAGGTGGTGCGCCAGCTCGAAGCCGACTTCCGCATCACCCTCACCGGAACCCCGGTGGAGAACCGCCTGTCGGAACTCTGGTCGATTATGGACTTCCTCAATCCCGGTTATCTGGGACCGCGCAACTTCTTCCAGCGGCGGTTTGCGGTGCCCATTGAGCGCTATGGCGACACGGATTCTTTGAAGACCCTGCGATCGCTCGTCCAACCCTTCATCCTGCGCCGCCTCAAAACCGATCGCTCCATCATCCAGGATCTCCCCGAAAAGCAGGAGATGACCGTCTTCTGCGGGCTCACCGCCGAACAAGCCGCCCTCTACCAATCCCTGGTAGACCAATCCCTGCGGGAAATCGAAGAGTCCGAAGGCATCCAGCGCCACGGCATGATCCTCGCCCTGCTCACCAAACTGAAGCAGGTGTGCAACCATCCGCTACTCGTCAAAGATGATGCTGAAGAGAACAACGGGAAAAACGGCTCCCATCCCTCCAACCTGGAGCAATCCGGGAAGCTGAAGCGCCTGGAGGAAATGCTGGAGGAACTGCTGTCGGAGGGCGATCGCGCCCTCATCTTCACCCAGTTCGCCACCTGGGGCAACTGGCTGCAAACCTACCTGGAAGATCGCTTCAACCGCGATGTCCTCTTCCTCTACGGCAGCAGCAGCAAGAAGCAGCGGGAGGCAATGATCGATCGCTTCCAGAACGATCCCCAGGGACCGCGCATCTTCATCCTCTCCCTCAAAGCCGGCGGCGTCGGGCTCAACCTCACCCGCGCCAACCATGTCTTCCACTTCGATCGCTGGTGGAACCCCGCCGTCGAAAACCAGGCCACCGATCGCGCCTTCCGCATCGGGCAAACCCGCAATGTCCAGGTACACAAGTTCGTCTGCACCGGAACCCTGGAAGAACGCATCCACGAGCTGATCGAAAGCAAAAAAGCCCTGGCAGAGCAAATCGTCGGCACAGGCGAAAACTGGCTCACTGACCTCAACACCGACCAACTCCGCGACCTGCTGGTGCTCGATCGCAGCGCCATCATCGATGAGAGCTAATGCGGCATTAGTTTTAATTTTGTGAGTAACTACTTAGGTTGAAGAGCTGGAAGCACGAGATTTCCGGCAAACACTTGCCTCAGCGCATCCAATACATCAATGCCCTGCTTTCTTAGGGTGGAGATATAGCCCCGAATCCGACAAAACT
>Ga0081535_100880_pt1 | contig 13734 bp, 11 predicted proteins | sample HotLakmasection3_FD_71020 | JGI IMG/M metagenome (GOLD analysis project Ga0081535, IMG submission 71020) | Hypersaline microbial mat communities from Hot Lake, Washington, USA - Section #3 (SPADES assembly) (version 2) | ecosystem: Environmental > Aquatic > Non-marine Saline and Alkaline >... | reverse complement strand
ATTCGGGTATTTTCAGAATGACAATGGGGACACTGCATCATGACGGTTGCGCAACGATACCTTAGTTTATCGATTGATCGACGGTTCGTGACCCTCCTGCGTAATCAGTTCTGACACTTAGTCTAACGGTCAGACTGGGAATCTCCGCGCCTTTAGGCCGGAGAGGATGTCAAATCTGCCAACACCATGGGCGCTTTTTAAGAAGCATGGATATAGCCCTCCATCTCATTCCAAATCGCTTGTAGATCGAGCACACCGCTATGGTGGTGGACAGTGATGGGCTGAGGTTCCTGAGCGAAAGCAGGCATGTGAAACCCCAGAATTTCGCCCAAGACAACCATTAGGCATACACCAAAGAGGAGCCAGGCAAGCAACATCGTTGCCGTTCGACGTAGTTTATGAATTGCGGTTAATGGGTTCATGGCTTAATGCCTCATGGATCTAAGTCATCTGAGCTGAGCTGGTTTGCCACCATAGAGTTAGCGATCGCCACCACAGTGGCTTTATCGGCCATCCGAATGCCCACGTAGTAGCGAATGCCGTCTTGCTTCCAGTAAACTTTTGCCGTGTTGCAATTCGCGCCACAGACCCAAGGAATGAATGTCCCCGTAATGCCACCTACGAGTTGAACTTCACTAATCGGTTCTTCGCTGCGTCTAACAGGTTGATAATTGGGGTCCAGGTAAAAGGCATAGCGTTCATCAACCGATTCTGTATCGGCTGTAATCCGCTCTGCCCCCATGAGGCCAAAACTACAGTAGCCAGCCCCATAGCAATCAGGTTGGGCATCTAAATTGATCTCATACGCATTTTGCTCGGCCAAGTCCAACGAGGTGTATAAAGGAACTTCCGCGGCTGGATTTCGCAGCGCCTCACGAGGAATTGAAGTTGGCAGCAAAACCGGAATTGAGGTCGTTGCCGACACCTCTTCATAAACTGAGGCAAAAGTAGAAGGGATTTCTCTAGCCCCTAGAATGCGATCTGTTTCTGCATTAGCAGAACATCCCAAAGAGACTGCAATCATTAGCGCTGCGGCTAATCTGAGCCACCAATGACTGATCATGTAGCATCCTCCAATTTGTCACGGTCCAAGCAGTGGCAATCACTGAGACTGCCTGCGCCTACTGCAATGCCTCGCCAGTAGCCGCCTCATACTCGGTGCGGTATGCGTCCCACAAAGCTTGAGCATCGACTAAGTTCATGTCGCAATATTCAACGAAAAAATCCCCCCCATCCAACGCACCACCACTCCCGCAGGCAGAAGTCCAGCCCTCCTCACCTTTGGCTAAAACCACAAACCCTCCACCTTCTCCCCATACATAGGGGATTTCAGCATAGTCATTGGCCATGGCGATAAATGAGGTCTCTGTTTCAATCCCTGTCGGCGCTTCCAAAAAGAGAGATTCTATCCAAGCTTCAGGGGTATCAGCCACTCTCTCAAACGGAGTGGACTGACCAATAACAATAGGTTGAAAAGGGAGTTGAAAAGTTGCAGCGAGCAACAAACCCAGAAGAACAAAACGGATGCGTTGATAGAAGCGGGATAGACGTTTGCGGATCATAGAATTCACCTCTTGTGTTAATTCGTAACTCGATAAATTGCCCGTCGCGTCGTGGGTGATTGCCCATAGGAAGGGGAAAACCAACCATCGGACTCCCAAACAAACGAGGATTCTCCTTGGCTTGCTCTGGACGAGGAATTGGAAACAACGCGAGTACAGCCAACATTCAGGCAAATGCCAATATGCCCCCGACCCGCACCTGAGTAATCATCAATAATGTTGATATCTCCTGGCTGCGCCTCCTCTGGGCTCACCTGTACACCACGCCCTTTTTTGATATCTGACTCAACACTCAGAACACTCAAACTCCCATAGGGTGGACCTCCACCCAAAGTGACAATACCGCCTCGGTAGAGAGCATAATTAACCATTCCGGCGCAGGCATAGTTGCCGCTATTGGTACCAGGAATCCGGCTACCGGAGAACCCCTCTGCTTGAACTTGGCGAACGCCATCCATAATCGCTGCATTGATTTCTCCGGCTGGCACTCCTGTGGTGGTTTCTAAAGTCGAGCACGAATTGAGGGCACCCAGAAAACGCTCGGATTGCTCAGCCGTAAATCCCATCTTGTCGCTGTCATTGACGATTCGCCGTGCATTGACAAAATCAGCCCGACCACCGCCGATATAGTCGTCCAGGCCGACTCCAGTAAATAGGCCATCTCGCATTCCAATGACAGTAATCTTGGCAGCCAGATCCGGATCGTTCGCCAAGTCGGGATCGTTCACCAGGTTTACCCCCAAAACACGACCTAGCTTTTCGTAGTTGTCGCGCCAGGTAAGCTGCACATAACCACGACCGTAGTAGCAACCTGATCCGTAGGTACCACAACCCACTCCCCTTTCACCCGTGGGTGCCCAAATGCCTTCAAGCTCAGTGGAAATAGTCGCCAGAATGTAAGCGATTTGCGCCTTATCCGTGATCCCGGCCTCATTTGCTGCCGCGATGATGCGCGGGATATGTTCCCGTGCATTGGCGGCTTCACCAGGGTGCCTCAGGGCGCCAATCAAAGCATCCAGGCACGGCTCATCCATTTGGATGGCAGAAGCACTCCCCGAACCGTAATAGGCACTACCAGAGGATGTTCGCCCTGCAAACTGCTGTAATTCTGGGGGCACTGCCATGCCACTGGAGGCACCGCCCTTGCCATCCAGCGGTCCAGTCAGGACGAACCCCTTTTCTTTCGTGGACCATAGCGGAATCGGGCCGATGAAGTACGGCGTACACCCTAAATCCACAAAGAATGATTTCTGGCAGTAGCGAGTGTAGAGCGCAAAGCTGCCTGCTCCCTCCGACTCATCAGTACCAGTGAGTACGATCTTAAAGACATCGCCGAAAGGAACGCGCCCCGTGGGTTCCTGTCCGCCATTAACGATTTTTAGGAGGCCGCTCCCCCCCTCGACCATCTGCTGACCCTGACCACTGCCGCCAGCAATCCACTGCGCCCCATGCATCTGATTGGAGCCTTCCAGTTCCAGATAAGCACAGCCCCGCTCCTGAGCGCACTGCACCCTAAAGCCAGCTTGCTCGCTGCCAGTAATCGAGAACTTGGTCAGCGTCACCCGATGCTCCCTGTACCCAAAGGTGACATCGTGCGTACCACCAAATCCACCCGTGATCGCGGCGATTGGGTTAGGAAAATCACCAAACGGAATGGAATCCAACCCTGGGATCTCGCTCAAAGCCAGGTCTTGCCAACCGTCGATCTCGCCCAGCGGCAAACTATCTAATCCGGGGAGATCACCGATACCAAAACTGTCTAATATTTCGAGTGGGGCATCCCCGAATGAGATGTCGCCAAAGGTGGCATTTCCCAGCAGGTTGTCGGGAGACGTGATGATATCGCCGATCGTTTGCTGCCCATATTTCAGGAGTTCCGTTTCCACAAACTGAGCCGGATCATAATTAGCAAGCTGATTATGTGATAGGTCCCCCGTTTGAGTCGCGAGTTGTTCCAGTTGTGGCCGAACCGCTGACTCAAAGACTTGTTGTACCGGGGCGACCTCGTTCAGCTTGAGCGTTTGAATGCCAGTCAAATTCGCTATTGACCCTAGCGACTGCTGCGATAGGAGCCCCCTGAAATTAGACAAAGCTAGATTGGAATTATCGACCCCAGACAAGCGGCTCACGTCGGCCAGAGAAAACGCTTGAGGATAAAAGCTTTGGCCCAAATCACCCAACTTAATCACATCAGACAGTCTCGCGCCTACCGTCCAATTGCGGCCAGGGTTGTAACCCATCTGTTCGGCGATATCATCGGGCACTCCATTGATACTGCCATTTGAGTTGAACCGGATATCACCAAACGTTTGAGTGCCAAAGGTGCTGTAGTCCGGCAGGTTATCGACCAGATGCTGATAATCGCTGATGTCATACTGCGCGATCGCGGTTCTAACTTCTCCCAGTAGCCCCAGGACCGCAAACACGATCGCAACAGCAAAGGTAATTGTGAGGCGGAGGAGAGTAGCGAAAGCGTCTTGATTACTGGGATGGAGGTACTTCATAGAGCGCCATTGGAATCCACGCCCAGACTGTAGAAGGCAGATATCCCCCAGATATCTCCAAAGTTCTGAAATCAGTAAATTTCCAAAACATTTCGATGAAGAAAGTTGACGCCAAATCAGCCCAGTTCTATATCACTTCGCCTAGTCGTAATGCCAAGGGACTGAGGACGAGAAATGGGGGTTGGCAAAGAGCGAGCGCCAGCTTGCTGCTGTTGTAAAATGGCTGCGCCTGCTGCAAATTTTTGAAGGTCTTGCGCTGTGGCGGCTGAGGTGAGGTCTCCCGACTGGGCATCGCGCTCAAAGATCGTGCCCCGACCATCTTTGGCAGTGACCGTCAGCCCCCCATGCCCATCTCTGGAGATGTCGTAGCGATTGCCGATGATCGTGGCGCTCCCCTCTTTGCCATAGCAAACCTCCAGGCATTGATCGAACAGGGTCGCTAACTGCGTTTGCCCGGCCTCTTGAAACATGGTGGCATGTGACTGCTGCACCTGTAATCGTTCCTGAATCCATTGGACCTGGTCTTCCTTGCGCTCAACGAGGTCTACTGTTGCTTCCAACCCCTCCATTGAAGAGCTACTAATGATGCCCCCTTGAGCATCTCTGGTGACAGTCGGTATTGTGGGTTGGGCCATCCAGATCGCGGCATCGTCGGTCGAGACATCGCCCTCGTTTTGTCCGGCGATCGCTTCAGCTTGAGACAGGGGAACGGTTGCAGTGGTCAATGGTTCCTGCTCATGACTGTTATCCACCGGAGGAGGGAGAGGGGGTAGTGGTGTCGTATCAACACTTTGTTCAGGGGCCGAACGGTGAGAGCGCTCTTGAGTCGGGGCGCGATCGGCATGAGGATAGGGAGTGGAATCACCTGGATTTGACTGCTCCTGCGACGCTTCTGGATTCGCATCTGGCACCTCGCGATCCACTCTGCCAACTTTTGCATGTAGCGGAGAGGTATCGATATCAATAACTGCGCCATCATCACGTTCCTGCTCGCCGCGCTGATCAGGCGCTACCAGTTCCCTCGCAGCGTCCAGGTCGAAATCAGGATGCACATACCGTCCTTCTGATCCCTGGTAGAAGACACGATCGCCCCCGACTTGAATTTCGATATCGGGGTCAGTCGGCAGAGGTTGATGGTCGATCGCCCGTTGAACAACATCCAGGTTATCGAGCTGCTGAATATCGTTAGCCATCTGCTCAGAGTCCGTTTCTAAGCGGTCATCGCCGACTCTTAAGTGAATTGCGACCGGAGCATTGTCGGGCCGATAGGCCGTATGCTGCGTTTCATCAGGGGGCGTTGTCCCTCCTGATGGAGGCAATTCATGTGCTTCATAAGGTGGCAAGTCATCGTAGCCACCGGATAGCGGGCGCGGATGACCTAAGTCTTGAATATCTAGCAGCACCTCAATCTGAAGTGGGTCTGAAGGAGCCGCGTTGACTGGCGCTTCTGGTTGCGCCATTTGATTGCGGGAATAGAGCAGCGCTGCCGCTCCAATCAACATGCTGATAGTATTGCGAGTAGATTGCTCCACCTTATCCGCATCATGGGTGGAGACACCGGTGGCATCATCAATATCGACATGCGCCATTAGAACACCTCACTAAATTCAAGGAGTGCGCCAGGATTAATCAAATTTGCCGCCGCTGCCGCTGGCGGTGAGGAACTTAGCACCGGAATCGGTCCATCAAATTGAGACCGGTGAGTATCGGGCTGCCCCTCTTCATCCATCGGCAGCGGTAGCAATTCTTCCACCATGGCCTGACAGATTGCCATCTGCTGGTTGGCTTTAGCCGAATCCCGAAACTGTTGAGGAGAGCGTTCGGCAAGTTTGGCTTGGAGTTTGCCCCAAATCTGCCGACTCCAAGCTTCATCTTGAATATCCGCCTTAGGAATTTTGACGGTAGAGATTAGCGGAATCGAGGTTTCATCTTGGCGGGCAAATCCTGGCGAAATGAGGACACACCGCCCCGTGGGGAGGCGGTTAAACTGGGCCGACTCAACAATGGGACGTTTTTGTAACTGCTCACTGACCGAACGAGAGGTGCCCCCCTTACCACCAGAGTTACGGGATTTTTGCTTGATTTTTACCTCTTCGTCCCCTAGATAGTCACTGAACATCCGCGCACTATCAGCATCCTGGGGATTAAAGATAGCTTTGGTCGCACAGCCGCCCAGAATGGAGCGCGCAATATCGCGCTTATAGGCATCCTCTAGCTGAGTAATATTTTGAAACCCAATCATGGTGCAGAGGCCATCCGAACGGTTTTCGTTCAGCCATTGCGTCAGGTAAGGCAAATAGAGCGTGGGCAATTCGTCGATCGCCAGCAGCAGGGGGTCTTTGCGCTTTTTGGTGACGTTCATCGTCACCATCATGTGCAGTACCGTGGCCACTAGAGGCGCAACGGCTTCCCGGCGACGACGATCCAGGCCCAGGATCACGAGTTGCCGCCCTTCCAGGTCAATGGGCAGAGTGGTCTTGCCACAGAAAGTTGAGATCAGCTCTGGAGCCATGAAGCGAGAGAACACTTTGCCCGCCGTCCCGAGTACACCTGCAACCGTTTTCTCGGAGTCCTTAAGCTGCATCAACTGGGAGAAGGCGTAATAGACCCAGTGGGAAATGTGCCATTGATCCGGCAGACAACCCAGATCGCCCAGGCGCTTTGCTTCCATCATGCGAGCAGGCAAGTTATTCAGGCCCAGCACGGCACTGGCGGACATCAGATCCGGGACGGGCATCCCTTTTGCCAGCATCAAGATGGCCTGGGTAAGCTGGTCGCCCGCATCGGCAAAAAACTTATCTTCAGAGCTATTAGAGCTCCGGGCAAAGTTGCGATTCATCACCGTGGCGATTTGTCTTGCCATCAACGCATCATCCGCATCGGTCATAAAATCGAGCGGGTTACAGACCTCGCTTTCGGGATACCCTGGGGCAAAAATCCGTACATCGTAGCCCCGCTTAGCGGCGTAGGCCGCAAGACTTTCAGCCTGAGACGGATACTTGAAGTCGTAGACCAACGCCGGATATCCCTCGTCCAGGGCTGAGCGAATAACGGGGTTGATAACGGAGAACGTTTTACCGGAACCGGGACCACCTGCCACCGCAATGCCGCGTTGTGCATCCGGGAGAAAAAGCGTTTTATTAGTTGCGGTCGGCTTCCCTGTTTTAGTTCGCTTCAATGAGCCGACATAAAGGGCCACTGAGTTCGGCACTCTAGCCTTGAGCTGCTTAAGGGCCAACCGTTTGGCTTTTCCTTTCTCACGGTTGCCGCTGAGCGACCCACGGGCAATTTTGCCCGATGTTCCTTTTCCGCCCATGACCTGAATGACAATGAAGAGCAGGACAATACCAGCGAGAATGAGGCCATTTTTTCCCATTAGAGGGGTTAGAGCTGGCCCCAAAGAGTCCATCAATGTTGACGGCGCTGAAATTGTCGGTTGGCTATTGCTCTGGGCCAAGGGATAGGTTTGAGAAAAAGCAGTTGATGTCCGGTTCATAGTTCTTCCTGTTCTTCTTGCTGTGGTTGAGTCGCTTCGGTCTCTTTTGCTTCCACCGCTTGAGCGAGTTGACAATTCAAGTGACGCTGCCTTTGAGCAGTTATGGCCCAGCAAAATGTCAGCATAAAGAATTGGATGGGATCACCTTTCAATGCCCACCAGGAGGCCCCCCCCGTCAGCACCAGGATGATGATAACGAGACTGATCGGCCCTTTGTGTTCCGTTGCCGAATCCACCACGACCTCTAAGAAAGCAGGCTGCGGTGGCGCAGGTGAGGCAGGTTGAGGAACAGGTTCAGGTGGCTTGACCGGAGCAAGCGGAAGTGCGCCCTCACCTAAAAAGATGTTTTCGCCAGCCCGATAGGTATGCAAAGGAATGGGACCAATGCCGTAGCCTGAACAGGCCAATTGGCCTGAGACTTGCCTGCAGGTGCGAAAGTACATAGCCGTTTCCACCGCTTCCGGCGTGATGGCCTCTGGCACCACCTTAAATACTGGCCCAAACGGAAACACCCCTTCCGGTTCTTGGCCCACTGCCTCCTCTGCCGCTGTGCCAAAGATGGAGTCGACAGCGGCAACTTCCTCAGCTACACTCCATTCGATCGGCTCGAATCGACGGCTGTAAGGAGTGAGGACAGCAATCGGCTGATCCTCATGGGAGCGAATCGTAGTGGTGGCTATTTCGCCGTCAATCGCAGGGCGATCCGGAAAGAGCCACCAGCTCATCACAGGCAACAATGGCACCTCACTGATAGCGGTATCTTCCCACTGGGCGAAAGACTGCAGGGGAACCACCTCCACTCCGGGTAAGTCCGCCACCGTGTAGTCTGCCAAAATCTGAGGGCTTAGCTTAATTTCACCAAAATCTGGATGAGCTTTGAGCAGTTCTTCCAGCGTGCTACTCTCAGCCACAAAAGTCGGCTGCACACTTTTCACCAAATCTTGAAGGATTTCCAGCTTCTTGATCGGCATCTCCAACAGCGAGGGAACCGCTTCGGCTAAGCTGGCGATGGTCTGACGTTCTAAGAGCCGAAATTCACTTAGCTTGATCTGATAAAGCGGGCTCTTTTTGCCGAATTGCGTTGGAATGCCTACCCCTTCAGTAATGGAGGCCAGCGTCAGCAGGTGCAAATCCAGCGTCCCTTGAAAATCACCCAGCGTTAGGACATCTGCGAGGCGATCGCCCTTTAACCACTCGACATCACCCCACTGCCCAGCCGAAGCAAAGACCGGAAAGGCATCAAACGATACGACACGCCAATCTGGGATAGCTGCCACTTGGTCGTCAATATAGAGATCTCCTATCGGCAAACGTTGGCTAATGTTGGGTATCGGAGCAGGCGACTCCGATATCATTGCCGGACTTTCCCCACTCGTTATGGCTGAGGTAGATGGGGCTGGCTCACTTTGTGCCCAGGCCCTCGATTGAGCGACACTCGGATGCTCACTCAAGCACAAGCAGATGATCAGAGAGGGTAGTAACCGCCATGGCCTCATAACCCCTCCCCGTGATCAGACAAGCGATTCAGCGTTTCAATCAGTGCTTCAGCATTGATCGCTGTCGCTGGTTCCCGCGTTGCTTCCTCTGTAGTCTCCGCCTGCACCGCCGAAGTCGCCTCGTCATTCGCATCTACCTCCTCAAATCGTGATCCCACCTCATCAGCCATCACTTGCAGACCTATTCGAGCGACTTCCTGCACAATTTCGAGGTTGATGCCTGCCATCTGTGCAGCTTCCGCAGGCGCTGAGCCACTTCGCACCAGGGTCGTAAACGTCTTGAGCCGACCATGCATCGGGCCATCTCCCTGAATCGTGCCATTGAGGATGAGCTGCGCGATGCCTGCCTGAAACGTCTCAATATCGACACCACCATACGCTGAAGTGGCCGGAATCGTGGCAACATTTCCTGGCGGAGGCATCGCCTGGGGTAGCAGGGCGATCGTTGCGTATTCTGGGCGATCGTCACCATAACTTACCCGAAACTGATAAAGGTTGCGCTGTCCTGCTCCATCTACCGTCGCCACACTCAGGAGTGTGACTCCGGTAGCTGGCAGTCCTTCAAAGACAATGCGGTCGATTTTGCGCAGGTGGATAATCTGAGCGTTCGCGTTCTCGATCGGCGTGTCCGTGTCGAACTGTACTCGGCTGGGATCGTCCAACCAGGCGCGGTAGATAAACTGCCCGCTGCGAGTAAAGTCCAGGTTGGTACCAGATCCTGGCCACACCTGAATATTGACCGCACCGGACTCAGCCTGCCGCAAGGTGTACTCATCCCGGAGCTGCGCCAGGGCAGTGGAGGGCTCCCACAAAGAGGAACTCATTACCCATACCAGGGAGATACTGCCCGCGATCGCAAAGTGGGTAAATTTCAACATGGCAGTTGCCTCTACTAATCAGCTTGGAAAGTGAACTCTTCCGCGACAAAGAGCATGACAGGCGCATCGGCATCATGGAACCAGATGCGAGGTTGGTTCTCGTAGTCATTAATGCGGTCTTCCACCCGGCTTTGCTCAATGGGGAGTACGGCATCTGCTACCCCTTCGAGCAGTCCGGCCAGGATGTTGACCGGGCCATTCTCAATGCTGGTAAAGCTGCCGCCGATACCGATCGTGCTCTGCTGCGAATCCGGACGATTAAGCAGTTGGCCCACATTGCCGAGTGCTCCCAGTGCCGCTAGTTGCAATTCTGCCGACCAGATCGCGTCGGTGTTCTGAATTTCACGGGCAACTAGCGGTTGGCCTTCATGCCCTGTAATGATGAGATTCTGGTTGGGAATCGACATGACTTGCTGCCGCCCCTCCTTCATCACCACGACATCCGTTACATGGAGCTGAAGTAAACCACTCCCGGCAATGACATTCACCTCAGCCACTAAGAGAGTTCCGGCTTCTAATGCCACCTCTCCCCGACTGCCATATAACGGCTCTGACAATTTCAGAGCGGTGCGCTGAGATTGATCTTCGCTCGCCAGATCTTGCGCCCAATAGATTGGCGTTTCTAATGCCGCCTGAGCATACGTACCGGACTGCACCGTAACCAGTGTGTGGCCCAAAATCGCTGCCGCTTCTTCGGCATAGGTGGTATCAGCTTGCTTGGGCGTCACTTCATCAAAACTGGGCACCGCCGCCACGATTTCAGGCGCATCATTGCTAAAAGCGGGGACAGCTTCAGCCGTTTCAACCGGGGACGCGGCTGTCGTCAGTGATGGTGTGATCGGGGATGCGATCGTATTGGGCGGCAAGACACTCCCAGAGCCAAAACTGCCATAGCTCGCCAGAATCGCTAACTGCGCTCCCGGTGGCACCGCAGGCTCAGGGCGAGAGGTGCGAGCTGGCGAGGGGGCGGCAGGTCGAGGGACACTCGCCGTTGGCGCAGGCCGGGGAGCCGGATGCGGTGCGGGAGTCACTCGCGAAGGCGCAACCGTTGATGGTGCAGGGGACGAAGTTTCCCGCGACTGAGGACTTTGACCTTGTTCTGTTCGCCGTTGGGCCAGTTGATTACGCAGCGCCAACAGTTCAGCCGCACTCACCTGGGAATTGCCGTTATTCGTCCCAGATTCTTGCATCTCTAAGGCAATCTGTTGATTGCCAAGGGCATTGCGCGTCTTGAGATCGCCAATCTCCTCGTCCTGCTGCCGCAAAGCGATATCCTTCGGATCTTCTGCCTCCGCCGGGGCTTCTTCCCTTTGCTGCGTTGGCACACTTGCGAGGTCTTGGCGACCCGCATTTTGAACGGTGGTGACCACTAGGCCCACCACCAACATACAGCCCCCAGCGACTCCGGCCACAAACCCTAGCTTCATCAGCGGGTTCGACCAGAGCGGTGTCTTCGTCTTGCCCGCCTCATCGACCCGCCCCTGATCCCTTACTTCACCAGGGTCTCCCTCTTCTACATCTAGTGAATCTGACATTGAGCCTGATGTCAGAAGTTCTTCGCCTGCTGAAGGGGAAGACGCTAGCCCCATCCATGCCGCCATGTCTTCAGTGCTTGTTTCCGCCTCCGCAACCGGAGCAGGAGCGGACGACACCGACAGTCCCACATCTTCAGGTTCTAACAACTCCAAGTTGGGATGCGAGCCGTTACCGTTGCCATTTGCATGTGTCATTTCACCTCTCCCGCTTTGACTAGCTCATGCATTTCGGTGATTTCCAAGCCCGCACTACGAACCTGATAGACAGCAGACTGGATCGAGGTCGCCTCTGGCGCTAATGGGTCTGTCGGGGGCTCCACTGCCCGGATATAAATCTCTTTGTTGAAAGAGATCGCCCGACCGCGAGGGGACTTCTGATCAAAAATGATCAAGTTAGCCACCACTTCCACGACCCATTCCCCATCACCAACCCTCATCGGTTCCGACAGCGATTGAATATTAAAAACGCTCTGGGCCTTGCCCGTAAAAATATCGTCTGGGGTCATAGCCCCAACCGCTTCTAGAAACGGCCCCCGGAAATCTTCAGCCAAGGCAAAACTTGCCTGCCAGCTTCTAGTTGTCGCAGTGGCTCCACCCACATCAACGCCCTGGTCAGTCGTGGTATGAACCACTCCCGCTGCATCGGTTACTTGAGAAACCGCATTCCAGGTAAACATCATCGACAACACATTCTGAGTGAACAGCCGAATCGTTTCCGGCGATCGCTCCTGGTTGTTGATCGGTTCGGTCAGCACCGAGCGGCCATCAATCAGTTGGACCAATCTAGGTTCTGGTCGATTCGCGACCTTGAAGGTTGCTGCTATTAGCGAAAACAGCAGCAACAGGTTAACCGCCCCCATCACCAGTGAAATCACTACAAATAACGGCAGCAAATTGTCAGCAGCTAAAAGTCCTTTCTTTCTCTGATGAAGCAGCGTCATGAGTCACCTCGGAAAATCAATAATCAGGATCAGGAATTGCGGGATTGCGACACCAGGTTGCGAGAGTAGTGCCGCTCACCGCTATAGGTGTGCATCATGATCGTTGCTGCCCCCACACTGCCCGACAGCATGATGTTGAAGATCGCCATGCCTCCACCTGTTGCCAGCGCAATCGCCAGCGCTGGCGCTAACAACGCAATCAACACCAAAAAACCATTCGTATCGAAGGTGTTGGCATTGAGAATCACCACCGCCGCCAGCCCAACGATGATGTTGTACATAATCTGAATGAAGCCCAAACTCAAGAAACCCGTCAGCCATGCAAAGATGGGCTTACCGCCAAAGGGCAACAGGGAAGCGGCCACCGCGATCGGCCCCACTAAGGCCGTGAGGAGCATAGAAATCTGCACCAAATTCACAAACCCCCACTGAAAAGACATCAAGAAGGCATGAATCAAGGCCCGTGTCGTGGTACCCAGAAAGCCCCCAAAGAACCCCGGCAAAATCTGGCCGACCGAACCACCGGAGGTACTGTAGGCTTCCATTGCCCCCTCCATCCCGCCAATCGCCTGGTCTAACCAGGGAAAGACCACATTCGCAGCGGTTCCGGCTGCAGTCACCAACCAGTGCTGCTTGAAGTCTTCTAAGGTCGATGAAACTTGCTCATAGGCCAACTCCAGGCACTCTACCTGCTCCTCACCAATCAAGGTCTGACATTGCTGGATTTGGGCACTGATTTCGACCCCAATTACGCCCTTCGCCATTGCCCCCCGAACCGCTTCCTCCAACGACACATTCAGAGCCGTCACTTGCAGCACGTTCTCGGCGGCTTCATCGAGGACATCCCGGAAAGCGCGTGAGCCTTGAGCCAGAAATTGTCCATCGTTGCTCAGCAACAACACGACAATCAAAGGCCATATCAACATTTGGGCAGGTTCGGAAAAGTCGCCTTCGTGAATTGCGACATAGGCAAACCGCAACAGGAAAATGACCAACGCTCCGACCGCAAAGATGTGAGCCAGATCAGCAATCACACCATAGATAGAAAAACCGTTAACTGATGTGACAGGCGTAAAAATCTGTTGCCATTGGAGATCATAGATCGCTCCAATGTCATCAGACATCTCAAGCCCCTGCTCCAACATTCCAGCAGCACCATCGACTGCCAGCGTCGGTATCCATAGCTCAGAAAGTAAATTCATCATCCGGGCGCATCTAAAGGTTGGGGGAGACGGTCAACTGGGATTTGTCAGAATAGGAGAAGAAAAAAAGGGTGCATCTTCGATGCCACCCCCATCACAAAAATCAATTACGTCCATGTT
>Ga0081535_100879_pt1 | contig 13738 bp, 16 predicted proteins | sample HotLakmasection3_FD_71020 | JGI IMG/M metagenome (GOLD analysis project Ga0081535, IMG submission 71020) | Hypersaline microbial mat communities from Hot Lake, Washington, USA - Section #3 (SPADES assembly) (version 2) | ecosystem: Environmental > Aquatic > Non-marine Saline and Alkaline >... | reverse complement strand
TTATCCAAAAGACGACATCCACAGTTATCTCAAACAGTGTCGCGATAAGTGCAAAGCAACAATTGAAGCGCTCACGGATGAACAGGCCAGGCAAATCTGCGCATTCCCGTGGATGGAACCCAGCTATCTTGAGCTGCAACTGTACAGTCTGAGGCATATCCAAGAACATGCTGCCCAGTTGAATATGATACTCGGCCATCGCGGGATCACCGGGCAAGATTGGGTTGCGAAAGCACGGGGCGAACTGCCATGACGCTGACGATTGACATCCATACTGCCCGACGCTTTGTCCTCGGTAAACAAGGTTTGTGGCCTGGCCGCCGTTGGCGCGGCACGGCAGGAACAGAGCAAGCAATGCGCGAGATGGAATACTTACAACTTGATCCATTGCAGATCGTTGCGCGCAGCCATGACCTTGCATTACACAGCCGAGTCCTCGATTATCAGCCGGGTTTGTGGGAGGAAGTTACCTACCAACAGCGCAAGTTCTTCGACTGGGGTGGGTGGTTAGCAACACGCCCGATGGACGAACTTCCCTATTGGCGCGTGGTGATGCGGCGTGAGCGTGATGGCTATCCCGACTGTGATCCGCGCATTCGCAAGATGGGGCTTGAGCATGCAGACATCATTGATGAGATGCGAACCCTGTTGCGTGAGCGTGGTGAGTTGAGTAATCGTGATTTTGACGCTGCAAAACGTAAGCGGACACAGAACTACCGTGGGCGAAAGGATAGCTCCCTCGCTCTGTACTACTTATGGCGGACAGGCGAGGTGATGACCCATCATCGCGAAAACTTTGAGCGTGTCTATGCACTCACAGAGACGGTGGTGCCGTCAGACTTTCTACACGAGGTAAGCGATGACGCGGCCGACCAGTTCTTGGCTAAGAAGGAAATCCGTTTCGCCGGACTGTCTCGGCTTAGCAAGAAAGAGCAAATACGCGCCTCCCTGCTGGCCTCTGGTGAGATCGTCGCCGTTAAGGTGGAGGGGTGGCGACCCATACACTATCTGCTGAGCAACGATCTGGATTTATTCGACAATGTAACTGCTGGGCGTGTGCCAGAAGCCTGGAAACCTCTGGAGACGACCACTCTTGAAGAAGTTACATTCCTTGCTCCACTCGATCCGGTGTGTGCACGTGGGCGTGCAAAGATCCTGTTCGATTTCGATTACGTGTGGGAAGTGTATAAACCGAAGGACAAGCGCAAATATGGTTATTACACGATCCCTGTTCTGTGGGGAGATCAACTGGTCGCACGTTTCGATAGCAAGCTGGATCGATCAACCCAGACCTTTGTCATCCTCGGCTTCTGGTTGGAGGACGATACGCTCGGTAAAAGCGAGGACTTCGCACAGGCGCTGGCTCTTGGTTTCAAGCGGCTGATCCGTTGTCTGGATGCAGACCAAATTGAAGTCACAGCCATCAGCGAACCGCTTCTACGAAATGAGATAAGTTCCGAATGCTGATTGCGGGCTTGACTGCATTAGATTATCAGACAACTCAATAGGGGAACATAGGTATGCGACGAATAACAATGCTTAACAGGATGTCATTAGACGGCTACTATGCGGGACCGAACGGTGAAATTGACTGGTTCATCCATGACAACGCCGTTGACGCTGCCGCCCATGAAATGATGCAGCCAGATACCGTACTCTTCGGAAGATTGACTTACCAGATGTTCGAGTCATACTGGCCCAATATCTCAGATGACCCGACGGCAGCACCAGAAGCGCGGCAACTCTCAGCAGAACTCAATGATATGACCAAAATCGTTTTCTCACGGACGCTGGATCGTGTCACATGGAAGAACTCCGAACTGGTTCGCGACAACCCGGTTGAATTCATGCCGAAATTGCAGCGGCGAGACGGTTCAGATATCACGATTTTCGGAAGCGGTTCCATTGTACACCAGCTCACAAACGCAGGGTTGATCTACGATTACCTTGTCATCGTATCCCCAATTATTCTTGGAACGGGTAAATCCCTATTCTCAAGCACGACCTCAGTCGAACTAGAATGCGTGGAAAGCCGACATTTTGACTCGGGGAATGTATTGATTCACTACCGGAGAAACAACAAGTAGGGACCCAACCGATGCCCGATTACCAATACGAGCAAATTGCCCCACCGCCCGCGCTCAGCGATGCTATTGAGTGTTTCTGGCGCATCCTCGTACCGACCATGACACCGCCGAGTGAGATCATTTCGGCAGAAGGGCGTGCGGAGATCCTTTTTCAATTTGAAGGGCAATCACAAGCCATTCCTCTGGATGCTGACGCGCCGTTTGAATGTGCATCAAGCTGGTTGGTGCGACCCTTTGCCAGCGCCATGTGTGTACGGCAGGTGGGCGTAAGCGGGTCGGCGATGATCGGGGTGAGGTTCAGTCCTGGCGGTTGGGCGGCATTTCGTCACAACGATACCACCGACAATCAACCGTATCTCCTTATGCCGCTTAGGGATTTTTACAGCCCTGGTGACGTGAGCCTTTTGGAAGAGCAGCTTTACGATGCATTGCACACGCCCCGGTGGGCTTATCCACTGGTGGTGTTCTTCATGCGACATCGGATCAATCAAATGCATTATGATCGCATCACCTATGCCGTGCAGCAGCTACGGCAACGACAAATCAGTGTTGCGGCATTGGCGAATGAGACCAACTTGAGCGAGCGTCAGTTTGGGCGGGTATTCCGGCAAATTGTGGGTCTATCGCCAAAGCAGTTTTCGCGCATCGCCCGCTTGGATCGGGTACTGTATTCATCGGACTACTTCGACTATGGACTAACTCTTGAGCAACTCGCCGTGCGCTATGGCTATCATGATGCTCCCCACATGGTGCGTGAGTTTCAGTCGTTGGTGGGTATGTCTCCGATCGATTACTTCTCCGGCTATTTTGACTTGATCGAACAGAAAACACGCGAACATGACCGATTTTTACAATAGGAACCGGATACGATGAGCATGTCGTTGGACAAATGAAAAGGAATATGCTCATGAACATCACACAGATTGACCTGATCGGGATTCCCGTAAGCGATCAACAGGCGGCACTCGACTTCTACACGAAGATACTCGGCTTTGAGGAGCGGGTGAATATGGCGCACCTGGAAGACGAGAGTACACGCTGGATCGAACTCGTGCCTCCAGGTGCGGCGACTGCGGTCGTCCTGGCATCGTGGGAGAAACCAGGCACGCGCGGAACCTTCCAGTTGGTCACCACTGACATTGAGGCGGACTACGCCGAACTGAAGACAAAGGGCCTCGACATGCCACCATTGGAGCACCAACCCTGGGGTATCTCGGTGGTGATCAAAGACCCCGACGGTAACGTATTGCTTTTGCAGCAAAATCTGGATATGTCTGACGGCGTAAAATAGGTAAGTCTAGGCCGACATCTGGTGCAAGTTGATAAGAAACAATTTGCACCACACACTCGGACGGCACGGATGTTATCGCCTTGCGCTATGTAACGGAAACGAGTGTTTAGTGTATATCATGCCTTCGACACAGGGGGGAACATTGTGTGGTTTCAATAGATTTTAAGGCGTTGCTAGCCCCAAAAATTCTGCAAAGAGATGTCGCATGTATCAATATTATCAAGTGTTCAAGCGAGACAGACATCGTCTTTAACGTGGCACCGAGCAGCGTGCCAGGAATTGTTTTTCAGCACTTCGAGGGTCGTTCAGCTATTGAGAAAATTGCTATCAATAACAGGATCAGTTCAGAGCCGCCACTTGCTTTTCTCTACGGGGCGGGGCTTGAACCCAGTGAGATGCACTATCGTGCGGGCAGCTACACCACAATTAATTTTATCCTGAAGCCTCATGGATTGAACTCGCTACTTCGCATCGACGCTTCTGAGCTAACGGGTACATTCGCTGCCCTCAACGCATTTTCTGGTACGAGTTTTATCCAGCAATTATTAGATGTGGTGAGCGTGGATGACCAAATTAATCTGGTCACCGAGTTTCTGGTTACTCATCTTGAAAGTTCAAACCATTACGACGATGCAATCAGTGCGGGCTTACAATTCATTGATGAGCGTATTGCATCTGTCACCGTTAGCGATGTCTGCGATTATCTCACACTGTCAGAACGACAATTTCAACGGCGTTTTCGTCGGACTGTGGGTGTCTCAGCACGTTCGTACATTCGTGTCCGCCGTTTTCATGAGGCTGTTCGGTTGATTAAGGTAGGGCATCATGATCGCCTGACCGACATTGCACACATGCTGAATTACTACGATCAGTCTCACCTCATCCGAGATGTGCGATCTCTGGCAGGGATCACACCTAAAACCGTTTTGAGTAACGAGGAAGATCTACATCACGCGCAAACAGGATACTCCTTTTTCAAATCGTATTGACGAGACGGCGGGTTTTTCCAATTCTTGGTGTCGGCAAACATATACACTGCATTTAGATAAACCTAATCAATAACGCGGCAACGGGAGTCACTCCCACATCCAACAGTAAAAAGGACTCTAAATGAGCGAGCTAGTCGTTTTTGAGAATATTTCCCTCGACGGTGTGATGCAAGCGCCGGGCCGACCAGATGAGGACACCCGAAACGGTTTTACACAAGGGGGATGGGCAGTCCCCTATGCGGCAATGCAGGAGGCATCTGATAGTATGGGATCCTTCGGCGCGTTGCTGCTGGGACGCCGCACCTACGAAGACTTTTATGGCTTCTGGCCCAAACAGTCCAATAATCCATTTACGGATATGCTTAACCAGATGCAGAAGTATGTACCGTCTACCACGCTGGAAGGCCCCTTGCCTTGGGTCAATTCGACCTTGCTGCAAGGGGACGTTGCTGCTGCTGTTAACCAGTTAAAAGTTGAATTGGATTCAAACCTGTTGGTAATGGGCAGCGGCAATCTCATTCAGACACTTATGCAGCACAACCTGATTGATCGGTACATTCTACTAATCCATCCACTGTTGTTAGGGACGGGACGAAAGTTGTTCCCCGATAATGGTATACCAACGGCACTTGAACTTGTCAGTACCCAGACAACCAGCAAGGGTGTCATTACAGCAACCTACCATCCTCTGACATAGCGTGGACGATGGACGACGAACCAATCATCACCGAGATGATGCCGGAATCATTCCTCGAAAGCCATTTCCAGGCTTGACATCAGGAAGCCGATAATCGCCCGATTCCAGACCGAATAATGCATTTAAACGATAGTTCTAGCCGAGGATAATGGGGAAGACATTGCGACATAAGAACAAATGTTCTATATTTGGAAGTATCATGACGCGATGAAGGAGCACAAATGAGCACACCCTACAAGCCAGATAACTACAGCACGGTTTCGCCGTATCTCGTTGTTGATGGGGCGAGTGAAACCATTGATTTTCTCAAGCAGGTTTTTGGCGCGACCGAACTGCGACGGTTTCCAGGGGACGATAACAAGTTGAGACACGCCGAAGTACGGGTTGGCGACAGTGTGTTGATGCTTACGGATAGTACCGATGGCTGGTCGTCGATTCCTGCACATGTTCATGTTTACGTCAACGACGTTGATGCGACCTACCAGCGTGCCCTGGCCGCGGGTGCCACATCGATACAGGAGCCACAGAAGAAAGATGACGCCGATAAACGGGGCGGCGTGAAAGACTCAGGCGGTACGACATGGTGGATTGCTACGCAAGTGGAGTAGTCTGGAGCAGAGCCGAAAGCTATTTCATAAAAAGGACGCGGATATGAAAAAAACTGAACTACTGAATTGGTTGCGGGAAGAGCACCGCAAATGGGAGGCGTTTCTCGACCAGATTGACTCGGCGCATATGGATCAGGCCGGTGTGGTGGGTCACTGGTCGATCAAAGATTTTATGGCTCACATGAATGGTTGGAATCGCAAGCTGGTCGCTAGCTTGCAGGCAGCCCAGCGTAACGAACCAGAACCGCCCACACCATGGCCCGCACACCTGAAAGATGATGACGAAATCAACGCCTGGCATTACGAAACCAATCGTGCTTTGTCGGTGGACGAAATCCGGGAGCAGACGAATCAGGTTTTTGAGCAGCTATTTGCCGCTGTTGAAAGCTTGCCTGATGAAGTTCGGATCGAGACGGTCCACCACAATGGCCGAGACTACTACCGCGTGTGGCTGGGCGATAAGGACTTTTTGCCGGGCGAATTCTTTGACCATTACCGTGATGACCATGAAGCGGAAATTCTTGCCTGGCTCGCAAAGAAGAAACAAGAATGAAGTCGCTGACGTGGAATCAGGTTAATGCGTGGCGGTTGGCACAACACAGCCTGTCGCCACGTTCCAAACGGGAGGCATTGGTTGCAGTTGCCTCGTACCTGTACGGACTTCATGCGCAGGTGATGTCTGCCGCTGAACTTGCGTTGGGCGCACGGACAGATGGTCTCACGCCGCAGGATGTACAGAACGCTCTCTGGGAAGAGCGCACGCTGGTCAAGACGTGGGCGATGCGCGGCACACTGCATCTGCTGGCTGCCGAAGACCTACCTTTGCATGCCGCCGCCCGCACGATTGACCCGCGCCGCTGGATTGATTTTGAATCTCGTGGCATTTCGGAACAGCAGGCGAAAGCGTTTCTGGAAGCCGTGCCCGAAATCCTGAGCAGCGAACCGATGACCCGCGAGCAGTTGGCCGACGCCGTCGCCGAGCAGGTCGGGTTGCCCGTACTGGGTGAGTTGATCAGAAGCAGATGGGGCACAGCATTGAAACCCTCTGCGTTCCGCGGCGACCTGTGCTTTGGGCCAAATCAGGGGAACAACGTCACCTTTGTGAACCCCGGGAAATGGCTGAGCAAATGGGAACCAGCCGAGCCGGAAGCAGCCTTCAGCGAGATAGCGCGGCGTTTCCTGCATGCCTATGGCCCTATGACACCGAAGCAATTCGCTCGCTGGTGGAACGAAGGCAATGTAACCCTCGCCAAAGCCGTTTTCAAGCAAATTGAAGATGAATTGGAACCGGTTGATGTCGAAGGCTGGCAGGCGCTGGCGCTGAAATCGACCACAGAGCAGATGCAAGAATCTGCTGTATCGGGTATCGTCCGACTGCTACCGATGTTTGACGCTTATGTACTGGACATTGCCCGCATCGGCGAGCCAGTTCTGCCGAAGCAGTATCGGAAGCGAGTTTTTCGCCAGCAGGGATGGACAACGGCGGTCGTGGTTGTAGACGGGATCATCAGGGGCGTCTGGAATCATAAAACCAACGGGGGTAACACAACGATCAACGTGGAGATGTTCGAGCCGCCTACAGAGCATGTCCGGGAGGGTATCGCAGCAGAAACGGTCCGATTAGGTGAATTTCTGCATAGCGAGATCACCCTGGCTTACGCTTCAATCCAGTGAATTCTGCCCACTTAGAAAGAGAGAATACTGTGAAGTGCATTCTAATTACGGGAATTTCCGGCGTCGGTAAGTCGTCGGTTATCGTTGAACTACTACAGCTTGGCTATAAGGCTGTCGATCTCGACCAGGAAACCTATTCCGAATGGGTAGCGGTCACAGACGACTCGAACACACCCGGTGAGCCTGTAGAACCGGATCGGGATTGGGTATGGCAAGAAGGTAAGGTAAGAACGCTTCTCGCCACCGAGGATGCAAACACACTGACCGTGAGTGGCACCGCTGCCAATATGGGTCAGTTTCTGCCAGAGTTTAATCATGTGATCCTATTAAGTGCGCCTGCTGATCTCATCGCCCAACGACTAAAGGGGCGCACCGGCAATGCGTATGGGAAGCACCCGGACGAAGTCGCGCGCGTACTCGATCTGAAACATAGCGTCGAGCCATTGCTGCGAAAAGCGTCAGGACACGAAATTGTCACAACTACACCGCTCCAGGACGTCGTTGATAAAGTCGTCGAGATTATTGAATCTGATGGAACACAAGAAGCATAGTCGGGAGTGGCAAGACATTGACCATCGTTATTGACAGTGTCAGACAATCGGATTCTCCGCTGGTCGAGACGATCATGCATGGATACACCGTCGATGTCGGCACGCTGACCCGCCCAGCAGAAGCACACTGGCATATGGTGCTGTCCAAACGCCCAGAGACAACCGAACTACTACTGGTTGGTCCGTGGTCATCCGCCGGAAAGATAAACGTTGAACCGGATGGGGAGGTGCTCTGGATTCGGTTCAAAGTCGGCGTATATATGCCGCATCTGCTGACTCGTAAACTGCTTGATGTGGAGACACCTCTGCCAGGGGCGTCCGGGAGCAATTTCTGGCTGAAGGGTACGACATGGGAGTTCCCCGACTACGAAAATACGGATACCTTCCTAAACCGTATGGTTCGCGAGGAGCTGATCGTCCTCGATCCGGTTGTTGATCGTGCCTTGCACGACAAGCAACTCGATGTCTCACCACGTACTGTACGCCATCGCTTCCTTCAGACAACCGGGATGTCACAGAATCAAATCTATCAGGTGCAGCGAGCGTGGCAAGCTGAGGCTCTTCTGCGTCAGAGAACCCCAATACTTGATGTCGTTGAGACGGCTGGTTACTATGATCAACCTCACCTAACCCGCTCACTCAAGCAGTTCATTGGCTTCACTCCAACTCAAATCCAGGGTCAACCCGCAACCATTTAACCCTTGCCATTCTATACAAGACGCTCTGATCTCCTTCACGCTATGCTGTGACTGTACACGTAGACAAATGAATGAAGGAGAGAAGATGAATACACTGACTTCCAGAGATGGTACCCCTCTTGCGTTCGACAAAGTTGGAACCGGTCCGGCACTGATTTTGGTAGATGGCGCACTCGGTCACCGTGCTGACCCTAATCAGCAGCAGTTGGTAAACCTGCTCTCGGTACACTTCACCGTCTTCAACTACGACCGTCGTGGACGTGGCGACAGCGGTGACACGCAGCCCTATGCAGTCGAGCGCGAGATTGAGGATATTGACGCGCTGGTCACCGCAGCAGATGGAACGGCTTACCTCTACGGTATGTCGTCCGGGGCTATCCTGGCGCTGCGGGCAGCCAACAAACTCGGTAGCAAGATTACCAGGCTTGCACTCTATGAGCCGCCCTTCATTCTCGACAACAGCCGTCCGCCCTTGCCAACCGACTACGTCGAACAACTCAATGCCGCTATTGCCGCTGGTGACCGCAGTAAAGCCGTCGAAATCTTTATGACCCAGGCAATCCTCATCCCAGCGGGATACCTGGATAGCATGAAAGCCGATCCGATGTGGGCGGGTATGGAGCAGGTAGCACACACCATCGCCTATGATGGCATGGTCAGCCGCGAATTTATGGCAGGGCAGCCCTGGGCAAGCGGCACCTGGGACGGCGTCACAGCGAAGATACGTGTTATCACCGGGGAGAACAGCGAATCGTTCTTCCACACTGCCGCGCAAACGCTGGCAGATGACCTCGCGAATGCCGAAAGCACCGTACTGGCAGGGCAAGATCACAATGTCTCCATGGATGCACTCGCTCCGATGCTGATTGAATTCTTCAGGAGATAACAATGACTTTCTCGATGAAACTCGAACTGATACCGATTCCCGTCACCGACATTGACCGGGCCAAGACATTCTATGCCGACAATGTTGGTTTTAATGTCGATCATGATGTAACGCCCGCGAATGGCGTGCGCATTGTCCAACTCACGCCACCGGGTTCAGCGTGCTCCATTGTGTTGGGTAAAGGCGTTGGCGAATTTGATATCATGCAGCCGGGCGCGGTGAGGGGACTCCATCTGGTGGTTGATGACATCGCAGTGGCGCGCGAGACCCTGCTAGCAAGAGGTGTAGGCATGGGAGCGATTGACGACATGGGCGGCATCAAGTATTCCGCTTTCAGCGACCCGGACGGTAACACCTGGACTTTACAGGAGATAACTCAGAGAAGCTGACATGGCATAACTCTTCAGTGCGGAGCAATTTATCAAGGCACTGCACGCGATTAAACGTGACGAAGATAAAGCATTATTTCAAGACTGGCGATGACGAATATGGTGATTGAGATGCTGCCAAAAAACGAGATTCATGGGGAGTCGCGGGCCAAACGGAAGAAGCTTATTGTCCCAGGCGCTCAAGAATCTGTGAGGCATCATACACACTTACGGGAGCACGGGTCGAGCCATCCAGCACGCCGATGTAGTCCTGTGTCGTCTTGACATCAGCGTGACCGAGGTTCTGCCGAATGACTTCGGTCGGAATGCCCGCCAGAAACAGATTGCGGGCGTAGCTGCGGCGCAGGTCGTGGGGTGTGACGGTTGTCGGCGTGCCATCAATCGAGATCGGGTAACGCTTCAGCATACGCTGTACGCTGCGCGTGGTCATCCGCTTGCGCGTCGTCCGCTGGTCGAGCATATCGCCGCGACCGTCGATCATCGCCGTGAACACCGGGCCAGACTCGCGTCCATCCAGCCAGATTTCCACGATCTGCCGCGCCCAGAGCATATCGCCGAAGGGCACCATCCGCGCCTTTGCGCCCTTGCCGGATTTCACCCGCAGTGCCGGGACGTTGCCATAAGTCTGGTAGAGGTCATCCACGTTCAGCGAAACAATCTCGCCCTCGCGTAAGCCGGTCGCCAGCATCGAGGCAATCATCGCCACATCGCGCCGTCCCCGGAGTGTGGTCACGTCGGGTTGCATCATCAGCGCCGCGCCCTGCGCCGGAGTCAGCCGGATGTGCTTGCTGTCCTCTTCGTCTTGGACGGTCTGCGTCGTCACCCGCGACCGTTCCGGGTCGGTTGCCCTTGTCAGACGCAACTCCAGCTCGTCGGCTTTGGCTTTGATGGTAGCGAAGTCCTCATCGGGAAACTGCTGCTCCAGATAAGCGATCAACGCCTGCCGGTGCGCCAGGCTGTTGACCAGCACCTTGTAGCTGCGACGGATGTTGGACAGATGCACTTTCACACTCGATGGCTTGAGGCTGCCCAGCAAGTGGTCGCGGTAGGCTTCCAGATCGGGCTGGTAGAGCCGACGCCCGCTTTCGACCAGCCAGCCGTTGTAGCGGTTGATCTGTGACACCACGTTTTTCTCCTCGGAGTGAGGCGGTAGCTGCCCCTGCTGGATGAGGTCGGGCAGGCTCAAATTCTGGCTCATTTCGCCAACTCCTATACCGTCGCGTTTGAAGACTAATACGACGGATTATAGCTCAAAAATCACCTCTGAAAAACGCCAAAAACAGCCGATTTTTACTCCCCATTGGACGACCGATTCCTTTCTCTCGCACAACGTCGTCGCGGCGATTATGCGGCACGAGGTCACCCCCTATCCAGCACCGGCGGGCAGGTACGCTGGCACCATCCTGCGGACGGGACCACCGAACCACCCGCCTATCCCTTCGGGATTGCTGGACAGGCTCCCCCTTCTGTGCCGCCCCGCGGTTGGGAGCGTTGTGCTCGACCGCGCCGGACGGATTTCCGGTTTTGACGAGGAGGTTTCGTCATGTCTGAAGCAACATCCCGTTTTGATATTCGCCCGTTTCCCCGTGTTGCCACCTATCCCACGCTCTGGGGTGGTGAGCTGTCGTTCGAGCAGATTTCCGAGGACATCAGCCCGCGTGCCGCCAAGATGCTGATCTACCAGTATCGTGTCTGGCCGCAGGACATGCCCGACTGTTTGCAGAACGGTCTCATGTACATCTGGCAGCAGCTTGTCGAGGATCATGAGTTTCTGGCGAAGATGACCGTCCGCGATGCCGCCATTGTTGTCTGCCACCGGTCGAAGTCCACCAGCATCCGCAAACAGAATCTTCGCTATGAGTACATGGAGGATTTCTGGGCGAAGCATGACTTCAAGCATCCCGAAGAGATGCGGATCGGCGGTCTGGAACGCTTCAAGATCGCGGGTGAACGTTGGGCGACGTGGGCAACACTGACCGACATTCGCATCGACATCGAACGCGCCATTCTGACCATCTACGAGCAGGTGAAGGATGATCCGGTGAACCTGCTGGCACTTTACGCGGCATCGACCTGTGTGACGAGCAAAGACCTGGCGTATGTCATTCCCGGTAAAGGTGAGGACGCGATCCGTTGGCGGGCAGTTGCCATCCGTGACCAGCTTCGCGGCATGTTGGGCACGCTCCAGAAGCAGAAACCGACCTGGCGTGAGAAGTTCAACAGCGGCGAGGTTGAGCCAGCGATTACGCTGCTGGAAGATCACCGTGAGTACATCATCCGGCACGACGCGATCCAGAGCTTACTGGAAGGCATCAGTTCATCACAGGCGGCGAAGACGTTCGGACATAACGTGAACACACTTCAGTATCATCGGCGAAAGGCGAACGCACAACTGGCACAGGCATACGGCTGCACCGCATAAAGGGCAGCCGTTTTTGTTTCTCCGGCTGGTGAGCGTGTTGAGGAGGCACGTTCACCAGCCATATTTTTTTGCGATCCCTGCTATGATAGTCACCAATGAATAGACCCCAATCTTTAGCCCGCAAAAGTTAATTTTGGGTTAAAATGATTATTGTTGTAAGGAGTTACTACTAACGGATGGTTGCAAACACAACAGAAATTGAAAAGCGATTATGGGATGCCGCCGACCAGCTTCGCGCTAACTCGAAGCTGCGCTCATCGGAATATTCGGTGCCAGTGTTGGGGTTGATATTCCTGCGCTATGCGGATTTCAAGTTCGCCCAGGCAGAGCAAGTCCTCGAAGGTCAGGCGACCCGACGCCGCACGATTGATAAGACCGACTACCAGGCGCAGGGCGTGATGTATCTTCGCCCGGAGGCACGCTGGGATCACCTGATGAGCTTGCCCGAAGGCGAGAACATCGGGCGTGCCATCAACGATGCGATGGACATGATTATGCAGGATAATGACGACCTGCGCGGCGTGCTGCCCAAGCAATACCACCGCTTCGGAAACGATCTGCTCGTCTCGCTGATGAAGTCGCTGAACTTCCGTATGGACGGTATGGACGGCGACGTGTTCGGCAAGATTTACGAGTATTTCCTCGGCAACTTTGCGATGACTGAAGGGCAAAAAGGCGGCGAGTTCTTCACGCCGACCGCGATTGTGCGTTTGATCGTGGAAATCATCGAGCCGTATCATGGGCGCATCTTCGACCCGGCTTGTGGATCGGGCGGTATGTTCGTGCAGAGTGCCCGCTTCATTGAGAATCACCAGCAGAACCCGACCGCCCAACTGAGCGTCTACGGGCAGGAGCGTGTGACCGAAACGGTGCGTCTCGCCAAGATGAACCTCGCCGCACATGGACTCAGCGGCGACATCCGCGAGGGCAACAGCTACTATGACGACATTCACCGAAGCCCCGGTAAGTTTGACTTCGTAATGGCGAATCCACCTTTCAATGTGAACGGCGTGGACAAAGAGAAGATCAAAGACGATAAGCGCCGCTTTCCATTCGGGATGCCTAACGTGGATAACGCCAATTACATCTGGATTCAGTTATTCTACAGCGCATTGAACGAACAGGGACGCGCTGGTTTTGTCATGGCGAACAGTGCCAGCGATGCCCGCCACAGTGAACTGGAACTTCGCAAGCAGTTGATCGAAGATCGCGCTGTTGATGTGATGGTGGCGGTGGGGAGCAACTTCTTCTACACGGTGACGCTGCCCTGTACGCTGTGGTTTCTGGATAAGGGCAAACGCGGAACAGAGCGCGAGGATACGGTGTAGTGACCCCCAAAAGCTGGACACAAAAGTGCCTTCGCTTATTCTAACACGGGTTCTGGCTGGTGCACCAACCAGTTTGCCTCGTATTCAGCGGGGGTGAGATAACCCAGCGCTGAGTGAA
>Ga0081535_100878_pt1 | contig 13763 bp, 14 predicted proteins | sample HotLakmasection3_FD_71020 | JGI IMG/M metagenome (GOLD analysis project Ga0081535, IMG submission 71020) | Hypersaline microbial mat communities from Hot Lake, Washington, USA - Section #3 (SPADES assembly) (version 2) | ecosystem: Environmental > Aquatic > Non-marine Saline and Alkaline >... | reverse complement strand
CATGATTATGGTCGGTTTGGGAGGAATTTATGTAGAAATATTTAAAGATATTTCATTTGGTTTTGCTCCACTTAGTACCGCACATATCGATCAAATGATTAACTCTCTCAAAACTGCTGAATTACTAGCTGGTAGTAGAGGACAAAAAGCATATGATGTTTCTGCGTTAACAGAAGTTATTACACGCATAAATCAGTTAGTCACAGACTTTCCGGAAATTGAAGAATTAGACATTAATCCATTGTTGGTGTTACCAAATGGTCAAGGTACTAAAGTCTTAGATGCTCGGATAACGATCACGCCATGACTACCATGAGCAACTAATTACTAACAGATGCGTCTATGAATCTGGGCTGAGAATAATCAAATATTTCAACCGTCTTTGTTTCGTAAGAAACCACACCAGATTTATCTAAAGTAATAAATGCAACTTGTCCGGTTCTTGTTTCTTGAGACCACATTTGGTCAAACACAAAGTTGCCTAAGCTGTAGAAAACAACAGTACGGTTGGTCGGGTTTTTATTTTCTGATTCATTCAAAGCATCGGAATCTTCAGTTGGTACTATAATTTCTTCAACGGTTTGCACCCAATGAGGATGATGACCAAGTATCAATTGAGAACCTGCTTGAGCAGCTACCTGGGCTATTTCACGTTGGCGATCGCTTGGCTGGTCACTATACTCAATGCCCCAATGAAAGCTTGCTATCACGACATCTACAGTGGTTGCTAACTCAGCAATTTTTTCTTCTACTACATTCAAATCTAAGGAACGTAAGGTATCATCAAAAGCTGCAAAACCTACCTTCACACTTCCACCATTTGCATTTGAAACAACTATTTCTGTTGTTTCGTTAAAACCTACGGGAGCTATTCCAGCCGAACTCACTTGTTCTTTCGTAAATTCGTACCCTTCAGTACCTTGATCATAACCATGATTATTTGCTAAACTCATCACATCAAAACCAGCGAAAACTAAACCTTCTAGACTCAATGGATTTGCGCAGAATCGCATACCTTCATCTGTATATGAGCAATCTGGCCCCATTGGGGATTCTAAATTACCAAAAAGTAAATCTGCTTGTTGGAGCACCTCAGCAGTTTGTAAAAACGGATACTTCCAATCATTTCGTCGAATCATTGAAGTATTTACACTTCGTGCCAACATAATGTCTCCAACAGCAATTAGTTCAACCTGCGAAGATTCGGCATCATCACTTTGTGCCTGCTCTGCTTCATTAAGAGGTATGTTTGGCTGATCTAAAAATTGAAATTCAGCTGTCTGAGAATCAGTTAAATCATTTTCGAAAGTTGATTGATTACTTAGAGTTAAATACTCTTCTGGGATAACTATAAAAGCAATGAGAGATACAACAGCAAGTGAGATAAGAACAAAAATAAATAATGCTACTTTATTCATGATTTTTCTTGTGGTGTATCTTTCTCAACTCTAATTTTTCCTGGCTTAAGATCACCTAACTTATACTCTCCAAAAGATATTCTTTTTAAACGAACTACTTCATGATTCACAGCTCGAAACATTCTACGTACCTGACGGTGTAAGCCTTCGGTAATAATTACACTCAATACTTGATCATGCCAATCTGATTCAATTACAGGCACAGGTTTTCCATCTGCAGTTACATCAGGTCGATACTGAAATTGTTCTTCTGGTTCTTTATCTGTCTTAATTTGAGTAGCTGGATCTGAATCATATTCCTGCTGAGACTCATGAAAGTAAGTATATGATTCAGCCAAAATCTTCACTTTGGCAGGTTGAGTTTGTTTATTTCTACCACCTTCTTTTAACCAGATACCTTCTCGTAAACGTTCAATTTCTTGAATTGTTGTTTTTCCATCAATCCAAACTAAATATTCTTTAGGAACTTCAAACTTTGGATGGGTCAATCGGTATGCTAAATCTCCATCATTTGTGAGTAATATTAATCCTTCAGATTCTTCATCTAAACGACCAACGGGATACAAACGATACTGAGAATACTCTTTAGGAATAAAGTCCATAACTGTTGGTTTTCCGTCAGGATCGGAAACAGTGGAGACATACCCAGCTGGTTTATGCAAAGCTAATACCACAGTGTGTTGAGGCTGTTGCAAGGTAGGTAGTGGCTTTCCATCGACAGATATTTGATCTTCACTAGTAGACACACGAGTCGCTACATTTTGCTCTAACACACCATTTACAGCAACCCTACCATTAATAATAAGCTCTTCAGCTTTACGACGCGATGCTACGCCCGCTTGAGCTAAAACTTTTGCAAGTTTGAGTTTTGTTTGATTGGGTGTTGGATTGGAGCTATACATCAATACCTCTATTATACTGCATACTAAAAATAGGCAACGTAACCTAGTATTACTAGAACATATATGGTAATAATAGGTTTTAATGATCCACCGTGAGTCCCAGCCCTCAATTCAAGAACTATTTAGACTAAACGAAACAGACATGCAGCGAGTAGCAACTATACTTGCCATGCATAATTTACACTTAGTTGCCATAGCTGATGGACAAGGTTACAAGGTTGAGATACAAAATGAAAACTCACAAGAAGTTGAACCTGTATCAGTTAGTGGATACCTACAAGCGCAAAAATTACTAGCCGGTTTTGTTTTTTATGGTCAACACAGCACTGACGAAAGACTAGACGAAAAATACCCAACTGTAGACGCTCGAAGGCTAGAAGCTAGCCAAGCAGCCACAGAGAAAATTGGAAATCCTGTTGAATATTCTTTCTTCTCATTTGAAATTCTAGAAAGAGTTCTAGATACTTTAACTGCTAAAACAATTCAAAAAATTACTGGTATTTCTGAAAGACAAACAGACCTTTTTATTGAAAACCTTAGAAAATTCAAACTCAAACCTCATCTTCTTGTTTTTGATGAGTACATTATTGTTTCTTTTGAAGATGAAAATGGAGGATTAGTTCCCATTCCTATTGACCAATCAATTGAACAATTCAAAGAAATAGCTACAGCTAAAGATACAGATAAAGCCTGGAAAGATTGGTGGCAATTCCTAATCCGCGCAGAAGTAGAGTATCTAGCAGCACTAGAACAACAAGAAAAATATGGAGATGAATTTGAAGGTGAAGTTGTACTGCCACCTACGATGATGGGAGGCCTTATGGTAAAGCTCCCAGAAAAAAAAGAACAAAAAAATCGTTCAAGGAAAAGAAAAAGTGAGAATGGTAACGGAGCTCACCCGCCAATAGATGAATTTCTCATACCTACCGATGAAGAACTGTTAGAAGCAACCGCTGAATTCCAGGCAGCCACCATGGTTGCAAATACACACATTCTCTCTCCATTACAGCCACAAACCATGCGGAATTTTATTAGGCATATAGATCCCTTTCCTCAAGATAATCAAGAAGCTGAACCAAATGGGAAAAGAAAAAGAAAAAAAACAGTTGTCGAAAAATTAAAATCTTTTGAGCAAACAAAACAAGCAACATATTCTTTGCTTAGCCCTCACCTACAACAATACGGCATGGAATTGATAGATGCTAAGTCAATTCTCCAACCAGGATACGAAGAAGCTGTAAAAGAAAACACCTTAGACGCAGATGTAGCATTTCCATTAGTTGATTTTCTAATAGTAAATAATAATCCTAATGTCTTAGAACTAGAGTACACCTCAATTTTAGGTTGGGAAAAAGATCCTAAAAATCCTGACAATCCGAGTACACTTATTCCTTATGGTAACGTTTGTGGTGTAGTAGTAATTCCGGATGACATGCCTCTGTCAGAACGAAAAAAGCTGATTAGGAAAGCGTATAACGAACTAGCTCGCAGTTTCCCAACTAAACCAAAATCAATGATTCTCACTGTAACTCCAGCACTGATAGAAGAATGGAAAAATAAGGATCAAATTGTTTTCCCCGAGCTAACTGGAGAAGAACTGGTGGCTACTGGTGTACCTGCAACTAAAGCTGTTGATTACGGTTTTTACATCAAAAAAGTACAAGCGCCAACCGTTACCGCAAGCACCTATGAACCAGATAGCACCCACATTGGAGGCACTCAAATCATGGTGTATGTAGATAGAGGAGATGGTGTGCGAAACGTAGTTATACTCGACTATGGCTGGATTTTTGACCTAGTGAAAAGTTGGTCACAACTTGGGCAGATGCCTTCTCCAGTTGATGGAATTTCACCATTCTTACGCGTAGGTATGTTTGATAAACTACCTCGACTGTATAGAGAAGATCTTATCTTACAATCAATTAATGATGATGTTCTTTCGCGAATGCTGATTATGGCAGAAGGTTCAGTATCTCAATCTCCAAAATTCGAAAGTCTCGAAGAATTTTTAGTCTTAGAAATTTTCCATCGCTTTGGTGAGGAACAATTCGTGAATCATTTAAGAGTGTATTTTCCACATATAATGCAAGAAGTACTCAAACTTGGCAAAATGAAACCATTCTTAAAATTTTTAGAAGCTAGAAAAAAAGTAGTATACGCAAATAAGGATATTTACGATCTAGTAGGCTTAACCCATGCTCATCAAGACCATTCTTTAGGTGTCTCATTACTTAATCCAGACATTCCAGTTGGAATGACAGCCAAAACTAGAGCACTCTTACTAGCTGATTTCAGAATGGCAAGTAATTGGCTGGCTCAAGATGTAGCCTTTATCAAAGAAAGATCTAAACCAATGGTGGGCAGTGCCTATCAAATTCGTGAACGTAATTATCGTATTATTGAAGATCAAGATAGAATTGAAGTTTCACCAGGTGTCTTTGTCACAGCTATTGAAGTTTCTCACAGTATTCCTGGTGCAGTTGGTTTCATCGTAGAAGTAGAGCACTTAGGAAAAGTAATCGCAAGAATCGGCTATCCTGGCGACTATAAAGATGGACATTTCTTCCGTGAGATTGGTCGAAGAGGCCCTACCGACTTACTTTTTGTAGAAGGAACAAATCCCGATAGTGCCACCAAAGGATCTAAGTTCGTCACCGAGAAATTAGTTGCACAACGATTAGATGGAGACTTTAAAGAAGCTAATAAAAGAAATGATGCCCTTATCATCGACATCCCTAAAAATAGTTATGAAAGATTAGCAAATATCTATAAACTCGCTGAGAAACATGGCAGAGACGTAATCTTATCTGCAAAAATGCTGCGAAGAATTAAGCTACTTAACTTAGCTATGGCAGGCGAACAAACGTTACCAGATATTCAACCAACCAATCCTAGAGTACAGGCTTGGAAACCAATTAAAAAGCGGTACACATTAGAAGAAGATTCATCATTTGAAGCCTTTGGTTCAGCTGATAAAAATACTGTTTCACAACGTCCTGGCCAGTATGTATTGGTTCGAGAGTCATCAGAAGCATTGCATAAATTAGAAGGCATTGGCAGCGCAGCAACTATGATTGATTCAACATATGGAGCCTATGATCAAACTGCTAGAAACGAAAAGAAATTCCGACGTGAGTATGCTGAAATGCAAGGTTGGACTCTCATTCCAGAAGGTCGACATGCATCAGGTCACACTCCTGTTGTAAAAGGTGGTAATCCACATTCAGATGAATCGGCACCTGCTAGCTTAATTCACGCTCAAGCAACAAAACTAGTTCCAATCCATACTCAAAAACCTGGCGAAATTGCAAAAACGCTAGAAGACTATGTAGATCCAAAAATATCTACCATCGTGCAAAGAAGAAGCCACCCACGGCAAGAATACGCAGTGGTTTAATTTGAATAAATACTAAAAAGTAATTACTTTTTCTTTTCTTTTACTTCCAATTCTTGAAACTGTTTGCGTCGGTATAAAACTCCTATAACAGAATAAACTGCAATATCTACCCAGGTTTCTTCTATTGATTCATTTTCTGGCGCTGCTTCATTTTCATCTCCGTCAGCCAACTCACTTTTCATAAGCAAGTGCTTAAGTCGTTCAACCTTTTCACTAATTCGCATGGCAATGCCTAGCTCTTTATTTGCAAGGATATTGCCTTTACCATAATCTGCGTGTTTTTTTAAAAACATCTCAAGTAATTCCGTATTTACTTGTTCAAATGCTTCATCAAGATATTTTAGTTGTGTTGATTTAGGGGTGTTTGCAGACGACATATTTGCCTTGAGTTCCTAGTTTTTATACTGGTTATAACAACCTACTGTACGTAGATCCAAGATTAAGTGTATCAGAAAAAAACAAAAACTTAAGTTATAATGAGTCTATGTGTGTTGCATGTTCATCAGTTGGTGTCCCAGTTTGCGTTATTCATGGAACTTGTACTTCACAGGTTTATCAAATACTACAAATTAGTGCAATAACCGCCGGACCAATACTAGGAGGAGCGATTGTTTGGCTAAAATCGTTTGTAAAACATGAAACAAATAAAACAAATACCTAATACTCAGTTACGTGAACAAGCAGATCTTTACGATCTAATTTCCAATCTTAGTTTATTTGGATTTACTCTAGTAACTTTCTTTTTCAGCTTAAACCAAATTCAAATACTGTTACCGAAATTGCTAAGACTTCAATCTTCACAATCTATTCTATTAGGGGCAATTTACAGTGGGCTTTTCACACTTTTATTCTTTATTTTAAGTTCACTCGTTCAGCTCCTTACCAGCAAAGGTACTGACTCCCCAAATACTAAGAATATCTCCATACAAACGCTCTTTTTCCTGCTATTACTTTCTTTAGTCCTCCTTATGATTGGACAAAGTAGTGCAACTTTCTTGGTTGTAAGTGGTGCTTTATAAACACAGAGTTCTCACCAAAAAGCTTCATAAATACACATGTATGATGTCTTTTCATAACGAAAAAATTCATATATAGTAGCCAATGTTCATGACGAAGAAATTGAAGCAATCAGCACTTCCGCCATTTTCATCTTTTAGAGACGTACAAACTTGGGAAACCTACATCACCGATAAATTGTCGCCATTTGAAGAAGACATCGCTTCCTACCTTAAATTTTGGTACAAAGAGAGTAGAGATAATTTAGAAGCATATCCAAGTCAGGGAATGCTCATCACCCCGTTTGATTTTTTACCCGTGGTACAAAGAGCCATGCTCGAACCAGAAGAAATGGTAAGAATCTTGCGCGTTCGACAATACTTTTTAGAATTATTTAATCACCCAGATAGAATTAAATCCCTTTTAGAAACTCAAAAAAAACCATTTGTAGCTCCTAAAAAAGTCCAATGTGCAGCAATTGATTCTCTAGAACAAAAAGGTTCTGCGATCTCAATTGGTGATTTAGGTGTCAGTGTGGTGGGTGATGAAAGGCCAAGAGTCTCACGCTCCGAACGATTAGCCAAAGGACCTTTTGTCAAACTTGGGAAACAAGCACGCTCACTTTTTGTAGGTTCAGCAATGCCAGATATTTATGGAAGTGTTTCTGCTTTATCCACCATGGCTCAATCCCACTGTTTAGTAGGAGTACCAAGAAATGGTCCATTCACTTCAATTCAACGACAAGTAGATTTAGTTAGTGAAACTTGGAATGCTTTAAAAGAAAGTGAAGTACTTATAGGCAGAAGCAAATCAGATCAAAAAACGCTCATGGAACTTTGGAAAAAGAATATCATGGGTGTGTTAGAAGCTGAACCAGCCAAAGCACTCAAAAGAGCCAAAGCACTCTACGAAGTTGGCGTTCGTACCTTCCGTATTTATTCTCCTGAACCAGGAATGGGTGCAACCCAAACTACAAAATTACTCCGAAAAGAACTTGGACCAGAAGTAGAACTCTTTGTGGGGCAAGTAGTTTCAGTTAATCAAGCAAAACAACTCGAAGCAGCTGGCGCAGATGGCTTGTACATTGGCATTGGCGGTGGCGGTAGATGTATTACAGGTGTTCGCAGTGGTTCAGTTATTGATTGGCCTGAACTTCTTTGGAAACTTCGGGGCGAAACTTCATTACCAGTCATAGTTGAAGGAGGTGCAAGCGACCAAATTGCAACAACATTGGCTCTGGGTGCTAGTGGAATCGGCGTTTCACGCGTAGTAGGAGGTGGAACAATAGAATCACCAGGTGGCATGCTGTATTGCATAGATGAATACGGACAATTTTTCAAACCTTATGGTGGAGAAGCTTCAGCTCGAACCAAATACCTTGACGGAAAAATGCTTCCATTTGGATTACCATCATTTGTTGAAGGCGAAACCACCCGTGCAGATATGACTTACTTACCATACGGAATTCCAACTATACCTTTTAACATTTTCAATCTCATTGAAGACAGTATTTTATCCTTAGTGTTTAGGACGGTTCAAACAGTTGAGGAATATCAAGCACTTGATCCATCTCCAATTCGAGGCAAAACTGCAAGAGGAAATAGACAACAGGGAACACATTAACGAGATGCTTGCTGTTCCCAATAAACGTGAGTATAAATTCCCCGCATACGTTAAAGACGAAATAAGAGAAAAACAAAAGTACTGCTGCGCTACCTGCGGAAAACATGATAGCCAGGTTGGCACTTTGCAAGTACATCATGTTTTACCAACGTACATTGCATACAACTTTTTTCCCCAAATCTCCCTCGAAGCACTCAAGTCAATTGAGAATGCTGTAGGCTTATGTTCAGATTGTCACACGAACACACATGATGCAATTGATGAACTTTTCGAAGAGCTAGAGGATTCAGATATAGACTATCTACACGAAACAATGCGTGAACAGTTTGCTTTTATTTCTCAAGCATTACTCGGAATGCAAGTTTAATCTAACTAAGCTCTAGAAACGTACTGTAATGAATCGGTATCGACAATCACTTTTTCACCTTTTTTGATGAAGAGCGGAACCAATACTTCTAAACCAGTCTCTAAAGTAGCTATTTTTTTAGCAGCGTTAACTGTATTTCCAGCAACGGCTTCTGGTGCATCGGTAATCTCAAGAATCACCTTAGAAGGTAAAGTAACTGCTAAAGCTTTATCATCATCAAACAGTACGTATGCTTTTAAATCTGGAACTAAAATTTGCAATTTTCCTTCGAGCAAGATAGCCGGGAGGGTAACTTGATCATAACTTCGTGGATCCATGAAGATTAAGTCATCACCATCACGGTACAAGAACTGCATTTCTCGAGATTGTAAATCTAATAATTCAACTTGTTCTGAACTCTTGAATGTTTCTTCGAGCATTGAACCAGTAATCAAATTACGCATTTTCATGGAACAAACACCACCTCCACGACCTGGGTGATGGAAAGAAGTACTCAACACTTGTTGAGGTTTTCCTTTATGTTCAATGTAGCTTCCTTTAAGTAGGGCGGTAACTTTAACTTTTGGCATGGCTGGATTGTAATCTACCAGAACGAATTTTACAATGATTCCTCAAAGAAATTAAAAAGATCCACCGATAAGTCTAAAGGAATCACTTGGTGGCTTCCTTGTGCATACCAAAGTGTTTCTACCTGACTAGGATACTCTGCAAAAACTGCTTGCAAACGCTCTCCCTGTGAGATTGGAATTAAGGTATCGTTGTGGCTATGAGTAAGTAAGACTGGTACTCGAATGCCTGGCACTGCATACTCAGGTATCAACTCCCATGCTTCCACACCGTATATAGTTTGCGCCCAAAATAGCACTGTTTGAACAAAAGGTTTTTTGAAAGGACCTAAAAATCGGTAATGATGTTCGGCTAGTTCTACAATATTTGCTGGTGCTGCATAGGTCGCCACAGCCTGGATTCGAGTGTCTAGTGCGGCAGCGCGCAAAGCTACACCACCGCCCATGCTGAAACCAAACACACCAATTCTTTCATAGCCTTTGTCTGCTAGATAATCTATAGCTACTTCTAAATCAAGTATTTCTCTTGCACCAAATGTTGTTCTGCTGCCTTGGCTTTTACCAAAAGAGCGGAAGTCAAATAAAACTATGCCATAGTCTTCGAACTCAGTTGCAAAGGGGAGAAGGTTTGATTTTTCGGCTGGGTAACCATGTAGAAACACTAAGGCTTTCGTTTCAGACATTTCTGCAACTGGCTCATTTTCCTCAACTACTGGCGGCAAATACCAACCGTGCAAATCTATGCCTTCAATGGTTGTCAGGGTAATTTCTTCGTACTCACGATTAATATCTGTTGGCACCAGACCACTATCTATAGTTGTTGGGTGAGTAAGTCGCCAAAAAGTGGCAAAAGTAGCAATAACGAAAGCTAATAAAATAAAAAAGATGAGTTGCAACAACTGACTAGGAGACTTCGGAATTCCAATTTCGATTGGTAATTTCGTTTTTTTCATCGATTCGTTCAGTGTAACATATATTGGAAATTGTCCGCAATTTATGATGACTCAAACTGCCATGAACCATGGTCTTTCCTTTTTTTCATAACAGCGTTTGCTGTAAGTAAGGTAACACTATCTATAGAGTATGAAATAGGATTTGACTCTAATTCCGCAGATAATTCAGCCACTTTTTCTTTAAAGTCATTAGTATATGGATTAATAAATCGAGCCAAAGTTATATTACAAAAAAAATGTGTGTTATTGATGTACGTTTTGTCATCTGAGACACCTACTTGAGCTAAGCGTTCATCCAGTTCCAAAATTATGTTGTCTAAATGCTCGCTAGTTGTACCTATAAGTGATACGTTATTTGGAAACAACAGAAGCCTGTAAAAAAAAACTTCGATGGGAGGATATTTAGGTGCTACATCTTCCAAAATTTCTTTTACTGTTTGTATATCCTTTTCATTAAAAGTTGGCGGATTAGCAATTGTGCGAACATTCTTAATCGTGGCGTGCAACAAATCATCCTGGTAATAGTAGTGATCTTGGTCTATTTTTTGCAGGGGAGTAATAAACGTATCGCGAATAGTTGCAATAAAATCAGCACCAGGAAAGTGAACCGAAGTTAAAGTTAAGCGAGGATCGCTGGAAAAGTCTGCAACCGGTTCTACCGTAGAAAAAGGTACTGAACCCTGGTTGAGTGCTGAATCAATTAGGTCAACGACTTTTTTTTGTTGGAGTTGGTGAGTTTGTAGCTGAATCACGTGTTTGGCCTGAATTATGTTGATAATACCATTTCAACTACTTTCTGGAAATATAGTTACTGAAGTTGATCTCTTCTTAAACATTTGAAAAAGAATATAATGCTTAAATGATTGAATCACTTATCCAATGGATTGAAAACTTATCACAACTAATTCCTTTGCCACTTTTTGTAGTGTTGGGATCATTTCTAGAGGAAATTATTGCTCCAATTCCATCTCCTTTAGTAATGACTTCAGCTGGAACAATTATTCAGTCTAGAGGACAATCCCTCTTTTACATTTTATTTATTGCAATTATAGCTGCGCTGTCTAAAACAGTGGCTAGTGTACTGTGGTATGTTTTTAGTGATAAAGCTGAAGACTTTTTAGTTAGCAAGTTCGGAAACATGTTGAAAATATCCCACAAGGATATTGAAGGTATTGGTAAGCATTTTAACAATACTAGAAGAGATGATGTTTTACTATTTGTTCTACGCGCCATCCCATTGTTTCCGAATGCACCAATATCTATTTTTTGTGGAATCATCAAGTTAAATCTCAGAACCTACATTACAGCAACTTTTGCTGGGTCCGTGGTAAAAAACTTACTCTATATCTACGCTGGAATTGTGAGTTTAAGTTACCTCGAGAGATTCAAGAGTAGCTATGAGCTGGTAGAGAATATTGGATATCTTGTACTGGTACTAATAATCTGTTATTTCGTGGTTAAGCATCAGAGAAGTAAGACTTTGATGGAGAAGGTTTTGGATTTTTTGAAAAAAACTTTTAGGAAATAAGTAATGAAGAGTGAGCGGGTGATGCACCCTTCGGGTATTAGGCAGGTGCTTTGCACTTGCCGGCAGGAATCGCAGTCAAACACCCTAATTATCCATTCATAAAAAAAGTGACCCGTTGGGTCATTTTTTTTATGAGCGGGTGATGGGAATCGAACCCACGTGTTCTGCTTGGAAGGCAGACGCTCTACCATTGAGCTACACCCGCAAAGTATGTATTTGCGCTGTTGATAAATTAAGTTTAATTAAATCAACAAGAATTTGATTATACCAAAAAAGCAAAAAAAAGATAACTAAAAACAGGTAACTGGTTAAAAACAATAACTGCTGATATAATTGGTTTTCTTGATTAAGATTTTATTCTTAATTTAGCCGAGGTGGCGGAATCGGTAGACGCGAGAGACTTAAAATCTCTTGAGAGTGATCTTGTAAGGGTTCGAGTCCCTTCCTCGGCACACAAACAACGATAATTAACTCAAATTCAATCCCAGAGTTGATTAACCAAGTGCTATAATGCGACTTGGCGTTGTTGCCACAATCAAATCGGGGAGTAGCTCAGATGGCTAGAGCGGGCGCTTTGGGAGCGTCAGGCCGCAGGTTCAAGTCCTGTCTCCCCGACACATAGAAAAGCCACCTACAGGTGGTTTTTTTATGTATTGAAGTGGCGGATAGAATCTATTCTTCCCTCATATAAGGAATATCCAACGACATACATTGCACTGCTGGAAATTTAATGAGAAAAGATGCGAGTGAAGTATCGAACTCATCATCGCACTCTTCCAAATAAAGACCTTCGTCATCATAGCCGGTAATCTTTCCAAATGGTCTAAAGTCAGTTTCGTATTCAACTTCTACCAATGTATCGGTATTTGCAAATGCTGCTGCAAAGCCCTTGAAGCTGAAATCTTTTACTGTCGCAGTATTAGCTAATGCTCGATTCAGTGTAGAAGGATCAACTTTTGTTTCTAGTTCGTCTAAATATTCTGTTTTAAAACCAAGTGAAGAAATTTCATCAGATGGATAGATGCTTACTCCATCTAATCCCCCTGTATCTGTAATCTCAGCAATTGTTGTGAACTCAGAATTAGCATTAAGGATATACGCTACTTTAAACTCTTCTGGCACGGACCGAAAACGAACTGCAATTAATTTTTTAGACTCAACAAGTTTCTGAAGTTCATTTTGAAAATTGAAATTATTCATAGCCTGTATCATAGCTTAATCTAGTATGTGATACTATATCTCCATACACATATGCGATACTACGAAAATATTTCCCCACACATACTCACAGCGACCAATGCTAATGAACCACAGTCCGAAAGAACAAAACGTTTCTTGGCAGAATAAAGTAACTGCTATTACTAATTAGTTGACGAATTTAATCGTGCTACAATTATTTTAATATAAATAGAGAGGGAAAATACCAGGAACGAACGTAGAGAAACACAACCAGATACTGAAGATCCGCGAAATGGAATGTATTCAGTTGAAAAGAGTTTTGAGCAAACTGGTGTTAACTTGCAAGTAGGAGAAATGCCTCAAGTTCAAATGGAAGCAGATAACACAGGAGTAGTGATGTCACCTGATGGTACAAATGCTTCAATAAATGGCACTGCACTTGATCAACTCATTGCACAAGGTTTCTTAAGAAAATTGTAATAAATACTTTCCAAGTACTAAACAGGTCTTAAATAAAAAAGCCCGCGATTAAGCGGGCTTTTTTTAAGATTTTGTATTCTGAACTAGTGTAAGTAGTCAACTTTCGTTGACTCTTCGAACCCAATTCCATATTTAGTTGTAGTTAGAAAGTCTTACTCTCCAACGGCATCGAACCGAAGCGTTACCGCTGGTTCCATGACGTTTAGTTGAGCGAGGCTGGTGTGGATCTGCGAAATTTGCAAAAATCCATCTTCTGCGCGTTCCATCACGAATGCGATTCCACCCTGTTGGTTTGCTTGCAAACCAAACAGCGCGAGCAGATGGGTGTTGGAGATATTTAACACAATCTCTTCC
>Ga0081535_100876_pt1 | contig 13886 bp, 18 predicted proteins | sample HotLakmasection3_FD_71020 | JGI IMG/M metagenome (GOLD analysis project Ga0081535, IMG submission 71020) | Hypersaline microbial mat communities from Hot Lake, Washington, USA - Section #3 (SPADES assembly) (version 2) | ecosystem: Environmental > Aquatic > Non-marine Saline and Alkaline >... | reverse complement strand
CTCATTACCCCGCAAGGGGACGGAAACTCAATATGCCAGTCCCCGTCCTCGTGAACATAATCGTTCAGACCTCATTACCCCGCAAGGGGACGGAAACCCTCCACCCTGGTCAAAGACGCCAGAAACCGTTCCGTTCAGACCTCATTACCCCGCAAGGGGACGGAAACTGTACAGACGAACAGTCAAGAACTATCATGTAGAAGGGTTCAGACCTCATTACCCCGCAAGGGGACGGAAACGAGAGAATACTTAGTATCTCCAAGATACTCTTTTATGTTCAGACCTCATTACCCCGCAAGGGGACGGAAACCTAACACCGATAGAGGCTGTTGCCCTACAGCCTCATTGCGAGTTCAGACCTCATTACCCCGCAAGGGGACGGAAACTAAAACAATGGTGGTGAGGGTGAGCATAATAACAGTTCAGACCTCATTACCCCGCAAGGGGACGGAAACGATACCGAATAGTTTCTCGGTATAATGTTCAAGAACAGTTCAGACCTCATTACCCCGCAAGGGGACGGAAACATATTGGGGCGCACCAGCATCTCTACGATGCCGATGGGTTCAGACCTCATTACCCCGCAAGGGGACGGAAACACCGTACGGTCCGCTTCGTCGCCCTCGGGGTTAATGTTCAGACCTCATTACCCCGCAAGGGGACGGAAACAACAGAAGGCTAGATGCCGTTTCTGTTTGTGCAAAGCGTTCAGACCTCATTACCCCGCAAGGGGACGGAAACTCGATCAACTTCCGCTTGGATTGCATCAAAATCAGCCTGGTTCAGACCTCATTACCCCGCAAGGGGACGGAAACTTTCTAAAAGAGTCCACTATGTTATCAATAGCATCTTGTTCAGACCTCATTACCCCGCAAGGGGACGGAAACGCTTCCACCCCGTTTTAGGGGTGGTTGACACATAAAGTTCAGACCTCATTACCCCGCAAGGGGACGGAAACAGTGTCCTTCTGGTTGGTAAACCACTGTTATCGTTCAGACCTCATTACCCCGCAAGGGGACGGAAACTCGGGTTAAAGTAATACCCTGCCAGTTCCCCGGCTTGTTGTTCAGACCTCATTACCCCGCAAGGGGACGGAAACAATTGTGCCAGTCCAAGCTGACTCAATCTTCACTATGGTTCAGACCTCATTACCCCGCAAGGGGACGGAAACCTGTTCAGCAACTTCCACTTGGGCGCTATGCTCTGAAGTTCAGACCTCATTACCCCGCAAGGGGACGGAAACGGGGTGGAAGAACGACAATTGAAGAGCGAAAATAGAAAAGGGGTGACGGCTGAAGTCTTGAAATGCTCTGCCCGTGCTTTTTCTTCGTTATTCCGAGCAAAGCTTGAAAAGCTGGCTCTACGCTTCGCATCCTTCGTTAGACTTATAAAAAACCTTCCCAAACGCCCTTCTAACTCATGGCAACGATCGCTGATTTGCCCCTAGACCCAAATGATCGACGCGCGATTGAAGCAGCGGTTGAGTTGCTCTGCCAACACTTTCCGGTTGAGCAGGTAATTCTTTATGGGTCCAAGGTGACTGGCCGAGACACTGAAGAGTCTGACATTGATCTGCTTGTACTCACTCAATCTTTCCTCTCCTGGCAAGAGCGCAATGCCATTACCGATGCGCTGTTCGACCTTGAACTTACCTATGATGTTGTCATTAGCACTCTAATCGTGGAGCATGCCGAATGGGTGGCGGGTAACTACACACTGCTGCCCATCCACCTCGAAATTGAAAGATACGGTGTCGCTGCCTGATGGACCCAACGCCTCAACCCGAAGTATTAATTGAGCAACTACTGCAAAAAGCCGCTCAAGCATTAGCATCAGCTCAGTCAGAATTTCAAGCAAACCGCCTGGACTTTGCTGTTAATCGTGCCTACTATGCCTGCTTCTACGCAGCCAGTGCAGTCATGCTGCAACAGGGTAAACAGTTTGTTAAGCATGCAGGTTTGAGAGGAGCTATCCACAAAGACCTGGTTAAAGCTGGAAAATTGCTTCCAAAATGGGGCAAAGTCTTTGATCGAGCGTTTGAAAACCGCCAAGCGGCAGACTATTTGGTCTTATTCACTTTTGAATCTGCACAAGTTGAACAGCTAATTCAAGATGCGACAGGATTTGTCCAAGAAATGCGTCGGTTACTTTCTAACTGATATCCTGCAACACTCAAGTCCCGAGTAGAATCATCACAACCAGTTTTGCATCATATTTTCGGTCTCAGCTATGACCGCTCATTGGTTACCCTTGCCATCAACCAAGTTGGCTCAACTGGGCATAGATCCAGCGCGGATTCGTAATGTCAAACCGCGATCGCGCCGCACCCACTACCAAGCCATCATCAACTGGTTCACCCGCTACACCCCGTCCGCTGATGCCAGCAACTTGGAGCAGGTCAAAGGCTACCTCGAAGCATTCCACCTGCTCTGCCGAATCCAGGAATGGGAGCGAGCCGCCAACCTGATTTTCACCAAACTAAACACCCCCGCCGATGCCCAACTGCACTACCACCTCAAGCTGTGGGGCTATACCCAAGAGCAAGCAGGGTTATACGAAGCCCTCATTGATCACGTTGAACCGAAATGGAATGGTCTGTTTTGGCAGTTCCTCGGCACCACCTATCAGGCCCAGGGCAACTACCCGCAAGCCAAGCAATGTTTAGAGCGCAGCCTCAGCATCCTCCGAGAGTTTGGTGACACCGTCGATCAAGGCACCGTCCTCAGCAACATGGCTGAGGTCTACTACGCCCTCGGCGATTATGACCAGGCGATCGAGTATCAAGCAACCTGGCTAGAGATTGCCCGCTCCGCTGGCATTCGGTTCGGTGAAGGCATCGCCCTCGGCAGCCTCGGCAATATTTACGAATCCCAAGGTAGCTATGCTCAAGCCCTGGAGTATCACCAACAGCATTTAGCCATTGCCCGCGAAACCCAAGACCTCGAAATGACAGGATCGGCCCTGGGCAATGTCGGCAGTTGCCATCACTCCCTCGGTCAGTACCAACAGGCGAAAGAGTACCACCGCCAACATCTGGAGTTGGCCCAGACAATCGGCGATCGCCAAGGAGAAAGCAGCGCCCTGGCTGGCTTGGGTAGCGCTTGCTATAGCCTGGGCGAATACGAAGCTGCGGCCAGCTACTTTGACCAGCAGCGACAAATTGCCCACGACATGAGCGATCGCCTGGGTGAAGGTAATGCCCTCGGCGGATTGGGCAACGTCTGCTTCATGACCGGACAGTATGAGCAGGCCCTTGCCTACCATCAGCGCCATCTCGCGATCGCTCAAAGCCTCGACCATCCGCAAAGTCTGCTCCATGCTCTGGGTAACTTAGGCAACGTCTACAGCGCCACGGGACAATATGCACAGGCAATTGAGTTTTATCAACGGCAACTCGCGATCGCTCAGAAAATTGGCGATCAGCTGGGTGTGGGACTGGCCTATGGCAATTTAGGCGTCATTGCCCTGGCCCTCGGCGACTATGAAGCGGCTTTGCAAGTTTTGAACCAACAACTGGCGATCGTTCAGGCCACGGGCGATCGCTATCGCGAAGGTCAGGCTCTTAGCAATTTGGGCAATACCTATAGTGCCATAGGCGATCGCGGCCAAGCTTTCCAGTGCTACCAGCAAGCATTACGCATTGCCCAAGCGGTGGGCGATCGCCAAGGCGAAGCGAATACCCTGGGCTACCTCGGGACGCTGCAGCACTCCCTCGGCCAGTTCAAAGGGGCGATCGAGTACCATCAGCAGCACCTCGATCTTGCCCAGACTTTAAGCGATGTGCCCGGTGAGGGCCGCGCCCTGCAAGGACTCGGCAACGCCCACATGCAATTGGGTAACTATGAATTGGCGCTGGAATACCATCTCCAAAATCTAGTGATTGTCCGGCGCTTGGGCGATATCGCTGGCGAAGGCGCGGCCCTCGGCAGTATCGGCGGCATCTACGATGAACTGCACGACTATGCCCGTGCGGCGGAATACCACCAGCAAGATCTCGCGATCGCTCGCCAAATCGGTGAAAAGCGTGCTGAAGAAGCGGCCCTGGTCAATCTTGCCAATGCCCAAAGCGAACTCGGTCAGTACGATGCAGCCGTCGAGCTGTATGAGCAAGCGTTAGCGATCGCGCAACACATCGGCGATCCGTGGGGCGAAGGTTTGACCCTGATCAACCTGGGCGAAACACAAACCAAGCAGGCACGCTATGAAGCCGCATTAACCAACCTCAAGATGGGGCTGCAAATCCTGCAAGCCCAGGGAGCTAGAGGGCTAGAGGCATCAGCCTACAAATACTTGGGGATGCTGTATCAGGCTATGGGTGATGTGCAGGCAGCAATGGATTGTTTTGACCGGGCGATCGCGATCGCCGATGAACTCGTTATGCCGCTGGCAGAAACGTGTCGAGAGTTGCGATCGCAAATCATGATTTAAGAAGAGACATCGCCGTCGTGAGTGCGATCACTTAAAATCGCATTGCCTTATGTTTTTCGCTGAGCAAGCTTATGGATTGGTCTGTCCTCATTTCATCTGGTGATCTTTGGCACAATATCCTCGCACAGGCAACAGACCCAGCCCTGCAAGAGTTAACCCAGCAGGTCAATGCTCTGCAAAACCAGCTGGATTCCCTGCAAAACACTAACCAGCTCCTCAGCGAGAGTCTGACCCAGCAAATTGAGTTTCTGCGAAAAGAAAACCAGGATTTGACTAACAGCTTCACCAAATATGTGGATGCGATGAAGTGGAACCTGACTGTCTTAGCTGGGTTAGCAGCTATTCTGACTGCTGTCGGGGGCTGGATTTTCAAAAGCAATTTGGATGACGCCAAGAAAGTAGCCCAAGAAATGATTAATCGACGAGTGGAAGCGCAGATTAGTACTCTAGTCGACAATCGGGTTGAGGAGGTCAGCCGTACTATTCGCCGTGAGCAGGTCGTTGGTTCCACCTACGTGGACTACTGCCTTCCCGGCAGCGATCGAAAGCCACCAGAGTTTGGCTTATTGAACGCGCGCCAATTTAAGGATTTACGATTTTTGAATGCTTTGGACGACGTCCAAAATGAACCGGGCAATGTAGTGGTGCTAGACCTCATCAACTATACAACGCCGAGTGGACAGCTATTTTCAAGTTTTACCGGTGATGATCGTGAAGCGGTTGCACAACCTCTCATTGGGCGTTTGCTTCAACTATTGCCGCCGTCAACCGTCCTCGTTGTCTATGTGAATTTTCCTCCATTAAATGCAGTCAACCATGCTCCTCGAAATCGCTATGTGATTGCGGCAAATAACCCTATTACACTGGTGGGCAACACCGCCGATGGGGCCTATGTGGCGTTGGGCGATCGCACCACGAGTCGATAACGTTGCTTTGCCGCTCCGCTAAAGTGTATATACCCGTTTGGGATTGACGCCGATGGTTACTTTGCAACTCCGACAGCTAGATGTGCCTCCCGGTCAGCGATTGCTGCTCCACGATGTCAGCTGGGACGAATTTGAAGCCATTTTAGAAGAGCTCGGAGAGCATCGGGGGTCGCGCATTGCTTACAACAACGGTTTGCTAGAAATCATGGCTCCATTACCCGAACATGAATCTGATAAGGAGATGATTAGCGATTTACTCAAAGCGTTGTTAGAAGAGCTCGAAATTGAATTTCTAACATTGGGGTCAACTACATTTAAAAATGCCGAGATGCTGAAAGGAATTGAGCCTGATCAGTGTTTTTATATTCGGAATGAAGCTGCCGTGCGCGGTAAGAAGCGGTTAGATCTCACCAGTGATCCCCCCCCTGACCTCGCTTTGGAGGTGGATGTTACGTCCCGCACCCACCCAGAGACTTATGCCGCATTGGGTGTACCAGAACTCTGGCGACGAGTCGGTCAAACGATTCGCATTTATCAGCTTCAGAATGGGGAGTATGTCGAAGTGGATGAAAGCCCCACGTTCTCAGGATGGCTATTGCAGTCTGAAATTCCAAAATATGTTGAGCAAAGTCAGATTGAGGGACGCAACAAAGCGATGCGATCCTTTAGACAGTGGGTGCGATCGCAATTGCAGAGTCAGTAACTGTTCGGATGGCAGGGGCGATCGCTGGGCTTTTATGGCCTGAATCATGCCGCCTCCAGTTAAGCCAGCACTATCAGCGTAGTGCATCCATTCTGTGACTTTGCGGGGCCAAGACAACGAAGTTTTAGAGTCCCGACTGTCACTATCGTTCTACCCTCCTCAATCGGTCTGATCCTTAGAGCGATTGATTTAACTGCATCAAAAATTCGCAAAAGATCTCGATGTCTTTGGACAGGTTGTGATAACAATTGGGTAATGCTTCCACTAGTGCTTGAATTCGCTCTGGATGGAGTTCAAAGCCATAGCGATGGACGACTCATGACGAAATCCCCTGTACTCGTTCAGAGATTCGAGGGTGGCGGATTGAATCACCACAGGACGGGTACTTGGGATTTCCAGTGCCATCTGTTCCAGCAGTTCTTGATGGGAACTGGCTCCTGTGGGTAGAAATCCATCAACTTGCTTGGCAATTTCTTCAAAAGCTTGTTCCACACCCATGTAAAAGTTTTGCAGGCTTAGTGCAGCCGCCTGGAGGTAATCTAAATCTCCTGTATGCTTTGCCTTGGTCGCCTGAGAAACGGCTGTCTCAACAGTTGTTTGGATCTTACTGAGTTCCTTATTCAGTCTGGCGATCAGGACGCTGTATTGGCTCATAGCTCGATTCCCTGGGCGATCGCGGCAAGCATCTCTGGGCTGGCATACTGCACTTCCACCAGATCAATATCAAAATCACTCAGGGACAGAAGTCGAGCAACGGCTTTGAAATACGTCTTTTCTGGCAAATCCCAGATGGACAGGTCAAGGTCTGATGTCTCATGAAAATGCGGCCCCGAAAGGGACCCAAACAGGACGACGCGAGAGGCAGAAAACTCAGTTTTGAGAATCTGGGCAGCCGTTTTAGCAATCTCAAATCCATGCAGTCGGCGCTGCTCCAACTCTGCTAGGCGGCGCTGTTGACGCGCTCTGGCTGTGGCGATATACCGCTGCATTTGTTCTGGCGACACATTTAGCATCTCTATTCCCCGACGCTGCTGGGCTTTTATGGCCTGAATCATGCCGCATCCAGTTAAGCCAGCACTATCAGCATAAGATATCGCGTCAGTTAACTTTGCGGGTCAGGATGCTGATGACAGTGCCGGGTTGTGGCCCTGGCAGCAGCGGACTCCACCTGCCCGATTCGGCAAAACCCAATACATGCAGGGTATGGATGGTGCTGATGACGCCCTGGCGAGAGCCGATCAGAAGAATCCGCAGGCGATCGGGTTCATCAGGAAGGTGCAGTGCTTCTAAGTTTGCGGGCTTCTGTTCATTGTGTAAGGCAACCTGGGAAGTCAGAAATGCTTGAGTTGGCATGGGCTGAGGTCTCATAACAGAAATCAAGAATTACCTAATAGGTAAGATTTACGCTAAACAGTATTACCTAATAGGTAAGATTTACGCAACCCCTGTGCTCTGACAGAATCGGGAGCATGGGAAAAGCAGGTAAAGCGCTCAGGCAGGTCTTACAAGCACACGGCATCAGCCAGAATCAGCTTGCTGTGGTGATGAATATTGCTCCCGCAAATGTCAGCCGTTGGGTAAATGAGGTGAGAGACCCGACGGGCGATGTAATTGTCGAAATTAAGGAGGCCCTGGAAAAGATTGACCCGGCGGCGGCTGAAGAGTTTGTTATGGGTTACTTCTACGATTCTGAAATGGATGCAAAGAATTTCTGAACACCTGGCTAAATGGTAAATGTAAACTTTTCGAAAAAAGACTACCGCGAAGTTCGAGATAAATCTCCTGGCATCGATAAGGAAACATACTCACTACGATCATGATCCCATTCCATATATTTGATCTGAGGGATGACGTGGGATGTTAAGTTAGCTGCTGCCAGCAGTGCTACGTTGTTAGCTGTTGTCCAAAACAGTACCAATTGCTGAACTCCGTAGTCTTGGCGCAAACGCTCGACTGAAGCAACCATATCTGTAATAAGACTCATTACCTGTTGAGAGTCAGAAATCAGCCCAGACTCAAGCCAAAACAGGGGCAAGTCAGGTACAGTTTGTTTCACAGCAGAAGCAAATTTTGCTGAGGTACCGATACCCAAAGCCACTTCAGTTTGATAAAGTTCGGGACTCAAGGTTGGGCCATTAATTTGTTTTGCCGCATTGGGATCGCCCCCTGATAATGATGTGTGCCTTACCTGGCCTTTATTCGTGAGTGGAATATCATCTCTGCCGTAGCCATAGAGATCTGCTGAAGTTGTTCGATCAAAATGCTGGCCAACTAGCCACATCAATCCTGTTTGACTGTTACCTAGAACTCGTATCTTGCGTGTGTCTCCTCGAATAGTCTTGAGGGCTGTAGATAGGGCTATTGACATCGTTTGTGCCATGTCCTCCCAGTCTGAGCCAGTGAGTAATTCTCTCATCTGACGCATGCCCAAATCAGGCCGGAAAGTCAGCGTAGGAATATCTGAGTCTGCCACATTGGCTGGCAGTATAGGCAAACCTCGCCGTTGTCCACTGCCCCGTTGGTCGATGACTATCGCCACTTCAGACCAGGTATCTGGGATGGAACGGCGATAAGCAGTCGCAGCAATCATTTCGGCAATGGCATCTGGGTTTGGCTCATTCTGCTGACAAGCAAATCCAAGTTGATTAACTCTATCGCCATCTCGATGGAGGAATCTGGTACGAAGCAAATCATGGCTTCTGACCAGCTGAAGTGGATCACCTAGATAAACAGGCAGAAGATGGTCAGTACCAACCTGCGCTTCGATCGCCCACTTCAGCTCATCCCTGCACCATTCAGACTTTAATGAGGCTTCGGAGAGAAAAATAGTGAGAGTGGCTTGTTGTTGTACCGCCTGCTTAAGAGCAACGTTTAAAGACCCCATTTCAATCAATTCGTTTTTATCAAGCCAAGCCAAGACACCGCGACGCCCCAGCCGCTTTGCCACTGCTTCTACAAGCTCACTGTCGGCTGAGGAATGGGATAGAAATGTGGAAATAAAAGGTTGTTTGGTTTGCAAAGTGGCCATAATTGTTTACTGAATTGCTTTAACACGTTTGATCGAGCCGTCATCTTTTATATCTTCAACAAGCACAGAAATCTCCTGCCCTTCAGTTAGTTTTTCAGCCAACTTTGGTTCTTTCCGAGTGAGTCGAATTGTTCCTAAGATCTCGTATGTCACTTTGTTGTTCTTAATCGCAGCGACTGTCGCCGCTATTTCTTGCCCTACTTCAAACTTGTTGGCCTGAGTGATTGCCTGAATTTCCGCTTCGCGCTCTGACTGGACCGTGGGTTGCTCAATCTCACCTGTGGGGACACCCTTGTCGTAATACTGCACCAGACGAGCGGCCCAGCTCAGAATGTAAAGCATCCGCTCGGCATCGTCTTGGTAACTATCGAGGTATTGATTACAAACAGCATCCAGGCTCTGGTAATAGCCCAAAGTACGCTTGCTGTGCCCGATCGCATTCCCATGTCGGACTAAGGTTTTCAAATAGTCAAAGAACTTCTTGCCTGCTCCCACTTCATTTTGTCGATCGCGTAGATAAGTCGTCGCCTTCCGCAGCTCGTTGACATCCGTTCCTTCAAGTACTAGCTGACGCGCGATCGCATCCGCAATTTGCCATTGAGCATCGGTGAGTTCATCGGTGGCAAGCATCAGTACATTCCCTCCGGTGCAGTCCAGTTAGTCGGCCATTGCAAAATCTCGGCCAGCGCCTCCAGTTGGGGTAGCTCTACCAGTTTGCTGGTTTTAGCAGCCTGGGTCTTTTCCTGGATGAATTGAGCCACCTTTTCCTCGGTCAACGTTTCAGCGGCTGGAGGGGTGTAGTGGCTGTAGCGATCGCGCACGTCTTGGGTCACCTCCAATTTTGAAATCGCGACCTGTACCGTACCCATACCGACAGGTTTCCCGCCTCCTAGCTTCAACGCCATTGGATATTTAGAATCTTGCCCCAGGGCAATTAACAGCGTTCCTAACTGAGCTTCTGTCAGGTTTCTAAAATGAATCTCGGTCTTAAAGGTAAATTCGGTTCCGGCTTGCTGCACAGGAATGCCGCGATCTCCGCCATCCACTGCTTTCACGGCATGGCGATAAAACTTGCGTCCTGCCGCTTCGCCTCGCTCAAAGTAGGCATCCCGCCTATCGGGTCGGGGGCGATGGAGGGAAGGCATGAATCCAGTAACCGACTTTGTCGATTCGCAGGTAGCATCGGTGAAGTGAACCAGCCCTTGCCAATCCAAAGCGCCAAATACCTGACTGGCCGGACACAACTTTTCCTTACTGCACAAGCTGCCTTTGGTTCCATACGGCAACCGATCTCTTGGCATCTTCTGACGATAATAGTTGGTGATGACAGCTAATGTGCTATTGGTAATGGCCTCATAGATCGCACGGATGCAACCTTTGAGCGAACTGCCCTGAATGAGCAATTGCTGCTCTTTGCCCTGCACCATTGTTTTGATGAGAGGCACCCGACTCCCCACGTCACTGCCGAGAGCTGTTACCCCTGTAGAGACATGCAGAGCTGTCAACACCTTCAGGGTGAGATATAGCGTGCCGTGATAGCAGTTATCGGCATAGCGGTGATGGCCAATGGGGGCTTTCAAAAAAGGTCGCTGCCGAGGAAAGGGCACCAGTGCATAGGGCTTCTCTGGGCCTTCATCAGTTTGGGGCGATCGCTTGATGGGTCGATTGGGTCGATTACTTACCACGCTTTGCTCCCCTCAATGCCACAAATTGCACAATGCCCGTCTGACCGTCGATAAAATATCGCTGACCGATATCAAGGTCAAGGTCCTTTGGATAAGCCACCCCTCGCGGCAATCGAGTTTCCGTCGGCGGGTAGAAGTTTGCATTTAGGTCGCGAATCAACCATTGCTGCTGTTCATCCAGCGGCTGTAACGCTGGATCATCAATCTCGGTTATGGATAACAGCAAGACGGTGTATTCATCACCTTGGCGTTTCCACCGCAACTCTCGATCTCGGCTAAAAACTTGCCCCTCTGGTGAGGATAAAGAGTCACCCTGCGGTAGCCCGACATGAAATGTGATGGCTGCGGGCGATCGCAAGCAGTACCAGGTATCCCCCGTTAGGCAACGCTGAATCAACTGCTCCAAACCAGCCTGATTGAGGCCCTTGCGCTGGATACTGACGAAGCCTAGAGGTTCGATTCGGCTTGTAGTAGTGACTTGGGTCATTGAGGCACCTCCGCCAGTCGTCGGCTCCAGGCACTCACCGCTGCTTCAAACAGCTTTTCGACTTCGCCTGCTGGCCACTGAAGCCGCACCCCTAATCCATACTGCATCGGTGCGAGTAGCGGCACGCCATCGGCGGCGTACTCTCGAAGCGTATGGACATCATTGCGAGGGAAGCCATAGTTCCGGCGTTCCTCATCCGGTAGAAAGGCCCCGGCTCCCTTTAATGCGATCGCTGGCCACAGCGTATTACTGCCTAGGGTGACAATCTGTTCTTCTCGGATCACACAACCGGGATACTCAACCCTGGCCTCGTTGAATTTGACGCCAACTAAGCCCATTCCCCGTGATTTGGCAAACCCCAAGCCAAACCAGCCGTCGTCGAGATCGCGCAGCACCAGTCCCAGCAGCCCAAGCTGCTCTAGCGTAAAATTCTTGAGGTGAATTTTAGTGCGAAATTCGCCCTCAGTGCAGACTTGATAATTAAACGGGCCGACGGCAACCGAACCAAATACCCGATCAATGGCGACCCCATTGCGTTCTTCTAATCGAGGTTTGGGTTTCTCAGGATCAGGGTAGGCATCTTCAATGCGGAGGCGACTCGCGATCTCGACGCTGCCAAACAATTGATCAGTAAACGACGACCACCGATAAATTTTCTGAGTATCGGTCTGCTTTTCCAGATAGGTATAGCTTTTGCGATCTAGCGGATCGGTTGCCCAAAGCGGCATCTGGGGATCATCTTCTGGATCTAAATCGAGTAGGTTCAGGGGACGTTGATCATTGCCAATGGTTCTGACAATGCGTTCAGCATGAGCCCGCAACGCCCCTTTCAGAGAGCTGCCTGGAAAGAAGATCGAGCGTCCACCGGCATGATACGTCTCGACAAATTCCATATCGGGTTTGGTAGGGTCCGCACCTTCTTTGCCCGATTTGACCAGCACTGGCCCTTGGGGCACCAGCGTGAGATCAAGAGTGCAGTGATTAACCAGTCGTTTATGCATGGCTTATTTCAGGTTCAGGAGGCAATCAAGTTAAAATTGACCGAAATTGGTAAATCAAGGAACGTGTTGTCTTGCAACCGCTGGGAGAAAAAAAGAACTTCTAGATTCTCAATTTCGCCAGTTCGCGGATTCATCCGGGCAATGACATCGTCACCGAGTTCTTCCGATTCTTGCTCTGCGTAGGGAGAACAACGGTTGATGTAGAGTATGTCGCCTTCGCGGTCGTACTGAAAAATCAGGTTTTCGGCCATGCCAAGATCCCTCCAGTTAATCTACGGGCTAGATAAGCGGTAATAATCCAATACCTAGCCTGCTCTATTATCACTACGACTACGATATGCTTTCCTCCTTTAATTGCCTCAAATCGCTTTGAAAATAAAAGAGCTTCCTCCATACGAGTGCTACGGCGAATTTGGTCTGGGTCAGCTAAAGTTTCCTCAACTTGAGGTAAATACTCAGGCAACAGGTCCGGGTGGGTTGTCGCGATGTGCTTTTCCCGTTCTTCAGTTAGCTCTACTTCTCCCTTTAAATACGGACATGAAAACTGTCTCATTTTGCCTATCAAACCTGGTCTGGAATAGAAGATGAATGCATGGCGCTTTCTTCTACTTCTGCCCTGAGTTTCGCTACCAAAGCTTCTGTCCAATCCTGCTTATAGGAATCAAAGGAGTCGGGACTGAGTTTGTAATGGTCATCTTTTTTCCCATTGACCAGTCTTTCTAGATAGGTCAGCAACTCTTCCGGGCGATTTTCAGGGTAGTCAAACCACCAAACATCCTCAATGGCAAGCTTGACAACGCCCAGACCGCGCGATCGCCCTCCCCCTAGAGGAATTTGCTCCGTCTCAAATTGATGCAACCCAATCATCAACAAACCAAGTTCCCAGTCTTCGGCATTTTCGACAATGGCTTGGAAGTAGAAGGGCGTATTGCCTGGAACTACTTGAAAATCATAGAGCCTGCCATCTTCAGCAGTTTCAGTATCGCGGTTAATGGAAACCCCATCGCGTTCCTGGTACTGACCAAACCAGTATTCGGGAATAACAGTCAGGTCGCGGATTTGAACTTTACTTGCTATCCAGGCAGATCCAAAGACTAAAGAGGCCAAGTCAGTTTCTTGAAGAATCACATTCGTCAATAACTTGTCTCGCTCACGCGCCCGCTCACTGGTTTGGTTCTCTTTAGGAAACAGTTTTTTTAGCTCCTCCTCCACAGATTCTTTGATTCCTTCTTTGCCGTTCAGCCGATCATTGGTAATAGCCCATTCTGCTTCATTCGCCGGGTTTGCAGCTAAGCTCTCATCAATTCCGCGCAAAAAAGCTTCGAGACGCGATCGCATCGCTCCCTTAAAGCTCGATCCGGGAATCAGCGGTTTACCCAACGCATCTTTCACCACTGGTAAATCAGACCCGATGGGTTCTAGCGATCGCCCCTGGCTAATTCTCAACGCTGTAACCGTCGTAAGGGTGCCTGTTAATTCCAAACGATTTTTGAATACATCAAACATTGTTAAGGCTCTACTTTCTTTTATTTTGGGGCTTTATTGGAGCATCACCTTTGCTTTGTTCTTTTTTGCCTTTTTCGTTAGCGTCTTTCACCTTGAGATATTTGAGATGACGAAACCCATAT
>Ga0081535_100551_pt1 | contig 13891 bp, 10 predicted proteins | sample HotLakmasection3_FD_71020 | JGI IMG/M metagenome (GOLD analysis project Ga0081535, IMG submission 71020) | Hypersaline microbial mat communities from Hot Lake, Washington, USA - Section #3 (SPADES assembly) (version 2) | ecosystem: Environmental > Aquatic > Non-marine Saline and Alkaline >... | reverse complement strand
GTTTGGACAAGCGCTTTAATATCATGTAGTTAATGATGGGCTGATCCGAAGTTTTTTGTGAAAAGTCGAAATATTCAGGGTGATGGGCACATTCTTGAAAGACCTCATATAAGTCTTGTTCGGTAATGAGACTTCGTTTAGATGCCCAGAAACCACCATTAAAAATATCTTGAAGCTCCTCTTGAGAAAATACATTTTTATCCAGCACTACTTGACTAAAAACATTTTTAATGCCACCTTTATGTTGATAGTCGTAGCACATAAAGTCACAACTATCTAGCACGTCCAGATAACGAGAAATCTTACTAAAAACGACAACGTCTGTATCGATATATAGAAATTTTTCAAACGGTCCAAACCAACAAGCCTGCTTTCTGAACTGATTGGGACGGGCAAAGAAATTGCCACCAAAAATTTCTTGGAGCCTTTTTGACAGCCGATCAATAAATTCTAAATCAGGATAGATTTCAACGCCGTAATCTGTTTGTAATTTCTGAGCAATAAGCTGATAATTTTCATCATAAGGGATTAGTACTATCGGGATCTCTGGATCATACAAACGAATGCTGTTGAGGCATGCGATCGCATAATCCATAACTTTGTCATTAGCTGTGATATAAATTCCCTTTTTCATCAAAACTCCTTGATGGCTAACGGTCACAAATAACAAGACGGATTACAGCAAAATTCCAAGGCACTAAAAGTCCCAACAAATCATTCAGTCGAGACAGGCACAGCATTTTTGAAGCTGGTGATGCCCAAAAAATGCCCTAAAGCTTTTGATCGTATAGCAATCCAATTTGGTTCATGAATGCCGAATAGGCAGCTTGCCCGTGCAGGCAGGAGGCCGATCCTGTGGGTCTTCAGAATTCATGCAGGATCGCTAAAGGCAATAAGGCGTATCTCCCCAGGCAAGGAAACGCGGTATCTTGTTCTTAAGCTGCTGTGCAAAGGGATTTATGATTAATGTGCACCCTCTCCAGAGTAGGTAAAACTATCAAAGGCTACCTCGACGCAATTTCCTAGCGTAGAGTACCCGTATTCATCCAATCTCTATACAGTTGTGCAGCGGCTAATTCTCCAGCGTAGTCCTGGATGGAAGCCATCAATATTGTCAAGTTCGCTCAAAGGTGGCTGACTTCGGACTTCTGTGGCTTCACCGTTTCCCCGCTCAGAGCGCGCGATCATCGTAAAACCCTCCGAACATGCTGGCAGCGTTTCTGAAGCGAGCGAGGCTAAGCAAATGTTCTGAAGTCCTTGTCCTCGGGAAAAAATGTGTCACTCATTGAGCAGGGAAGCCGTAGCCATCTCTGACTGATTCGACAAGCCAGGCCACCGTTTCTCAAAGCTCAGAAATCTGTACTTTGCAAGCACTTGCAACAGTCCATTAAAGGAGAATTCGGTTTCCGGTAACAGTGTTACGATGAGTGCGACACAAAAAGAGAGAACAAAACGAAAGGATACCGTAATCCATGCAAGAAGTTGAAAAGTCAATATCCTTTGATGGACGGGATATCAGACTTAAAGTAGGTTTGTTAGCCCCTCAAGCGGGGGGTTCGGTATTGATTGAGTCGGGTGAAACAGCAGTCCTGGTGACCGCAACTCGATCTACCGGTAGAGAAGGCATCGATTTTCTGCCACTACTCGTTGATTACGAGGAAAGGCTATATGCGGCAGGTCGGATTCCGGGCGGCTTTTTGAGACGAGAAGGTCGTCCCCCGGAGCGGGCTACGCTGGTGAGTCGCTTGATCGATCGCCCCATGCGTCCACTCTTTCCCTCTTGGCTGCGGGATGACATTCAGATCGTCGCCAGCACCCTCTCCATGGATGAGCAGGTGCCCCCGGATGTATTGGCCGCCACGGGTGCCTCCATCGCCACTTTGCTGGCCAAAATTCCCTTTCAAGGACCAATGGCCACAGTGCGCGTGGGCTTGATTGGCGATGACTTTATTATCAACCCGACCTATGACGAGATCGAAAAAGGCGACCTCGACCTGATTGTGGCGGGTTCACCGGATGGGGTCATCATGGTAGAGGCCGGTGCGAACCAGTTGCCCGAACAGGACGTGGTGGAAGCGATCGATTTCGGTTACGAAGTGGTGCAAGACCTCATCAAGGCGCAACGAGAATTGATCGCCGAATTGGGTATTGAACAGGTCACGGCCACCCCACCGGAAACGGATCCGACCTTAGAAAGGTTCTTAGAAGAACGTGCTACGCAACCGATCCAAGGCATTTTGAAGCAGTTTGATCTGCCGAAGCCAGAACGGGACGAAAAGCTCGACGCGATCAAAGCGGAAATCGCCGATGAGATTGCCGAGAAGTCAGCAGACGACCCCCTGCGACAAGCGGTGGAAGAGAATCCGAAGGCGCTGGGCAACACCTATAAAAGCATCACCAAAAAGCTGATGCGCCAGCAAATCGTGGAAGAGGGCCTCAGAATTGATGGCCGTAAGCTCGATGAAGTGCGCTCTTTGAGTTCGCGAGTCAACGTTTTGCCCTCCCGCGTACACGGCACCGGGCTGTTTCAGCGGGGGCTGACTCAAGTGCTCTCGGTGGTGACGCTGGGCACCTCGGGCGATGCGCAGATGATGGATGACCTGCATCCTGAAGAACAGAAGCGTTACCTGCACCATTACAACTTCCCGCCCTATTCTGTGGGCGAGACGCGCCCGATGCGATCGCCGGGTCGGCGTGAAATTGGTCACGGGGCCCTAGCGGAGCGGGCATTAGTGCCGGTATTACCGCCCAAAGAGGATTTCCCTTATGTGATCCGGGTGGTTTCGGAAGTCTTGTCTTCGGATGGTTCTACCTCCATGGGGTCGGTATGTGGCTCCACCCTGAGCCTGATGGATGCTGGGGTGCCCATTACCAAACCCGTCAGCGGGGCCGCCATGGGCCTGATCAAAGAAGGCGACGAGATCCGCATTCTGACGGATATTCAGGGCATCGAAGACTTCCTCGGCGACATGGACTTTAAGGTGGCGGGCACCGATGCGGGCATTACGGCTCTGCAAATGGACATGAAGATCACGGGACTACCGGTAGAGGTGATTGCCAAGGCGATTCACCAAGCCAAAGGGGCGCGACTGCACATTCTAGAATCCATGATGCAGGCGATCGACAAGCCCCGTGAAAAGCTGTCACCCTTTGCGCCACGACTGCTCAGCTTCAAGATTGATCCCGAGATGATCGGCATGGTCATCGGTCCTGGCGGCAAGAAGATCAAGGGCATCACGGAACAAACGGGCGCTAAGGTCGATATTGAAGATGACGGCACGGTGACAGTGTCTTCGCTCGACGGCAAGAAAGCGGAAGAAGCGAAGGCCATGATTGAAGCGATCGTCTTCAAGCCCTCTGTGGGCGATGTCTTCCTTGGCAAGGTGGTGCGGATTATTCCCATCGGTGCTTTTGTGGAGTTTTTGCCGGGACAAGACGGCATGATCCATATTTCGCAACTGGCGGACTACCGCGTCAACAAAGTCGAGGACGAAGTTTCCGTCGGGGATGAAGTGGTGGTGAAGATTCGCGAAGTTGATAATCGCGGTCGCATCAACCTCACTCGGCTGAACATTCATCCTGATGAAGCGGCTGCCGCTCGGGGTGAAGCGCCGGTCAGCTAGGGAAGTTGCTCAAAAATAGATCCCCAGTCGCAAGGGTTTGGCATTGCCAAACCCTTGCGAAAATCGTTGTGGCGTTGGGTATGTTATTTAAGCGCAGTGCCCTTACTCCCTGCCAAGGACCTGCCTTCGGTCACTGGGCAAACCATTGAGTCTTAAGGACAACTCAATGGTTTCCTGTGAGCGACTTATCGCTGATGCCGGTTGATATCTACCAAAGTTTGGCTGAGCACTCTGACGGGTTCTTTAGTTTCTGCTGAAAACAGGGACAAATCGATGGGTCCCCAGTTCATGTGGGCGCTTTCCGCAAGTTGCAAAAGTAAAGGATGGCGCAGCCGGATCCGGCCAGGGGCGCGCAGTACGAGGAGGGGCACCTGAGATTGCCCAGCATCGGCAATCAATGTCCACTCACAAGCATTGAGCCAGGTTTTGACTGCATCAGGGAGTCGTGCTTTAAATTGACTCAGTCGGTAGTGCTGAGCTAGCACATCGCGCCAGCAATAGCTGGAGTCGGCAGGAATTGCCATAAGTAAAAGCCTAGATTACCTACTTTGAGTTTAGCCTTCCCAACTCCTGCGATCTCTTAAAACTATCTGTATGGTCAACAAGCTTAAAATTGTGTCTCTGCCAATCGGGATATCCGTTGTCCTTGATACCAACAGCTAGGAACGGAGCGCAGTTGCGCCGGGCTGGGCGGCGATCGCTCCCCTGGGGCTCAGGTTCGCACTGGGGCTCAATTGACCACAGTGCGATCGGCTAAATAGTCTGCCCGATGCTGAGCATGGTCATGATCCAGATCGAGGTCGTTGACCTCCGACCATAGAAAGCTCTTAACCGCTAATGCCTCATGGGGATCATTCACTCGCGGCTGACCCGTAGCGAAGACTTCAACCGCCACACAAATAGAGTGGAAGCGGACATCCCGTTGCGGCGAAGAGTACACCCCGACCAAGCGCCCCATGCGCTGAATCGTCAGGCTCGTTTCTTCGGCCAGTTCCCGTTGCGCCGTTGTAGCAATGTCCTCGCCCCAATCCACCAGGCCACCGGGAAACGCCCATCGGCCAGAGTCTTTGCGCCGCATCAGCACCACCGACCCATCGGGCAAAATGGGGATCACACAAACCCCCACCAGCGGACGGCGCAACAGCAACCCCAACAGCGTCCTCACGGCCCGTTGCCAGGGTTGCCCAACGGTCACACGGCGGCGGTTAAGCATTATCGGCTAACTCAGCGATAGCTTGCAACACCTCCTGGGCGTGAGGTTCGGGCTTCACCTTGCGGTAGATTTTGGCCAGCTTGCCCTCAGGATCGATGATGAAAGTGCTGCGGCTAATGCCCATGTATTCCTTGCCCATGAATTTCTTGAGGCCGTAGCTCCCATATTCACCCGCGATCGCCCCGCCTTCATCAACCAGCAGCGGGAACGGTAAATCATACTTGGTAGCAAACTTGGTGTGGGACTTAGCATCGTCAGTGCTGACGCCTAGCACCACCACATTGCTGTTTGCGTAATCGCTGTAGGCATCACGAAACCCGCAGGCTTCCTTCGTGCAGCCAGGGGTATTGTCGCGTGGATAGAAGTACAGCACGACCCATTGACCTTGCAGGTCGGCGAGCTTGACGATGTGGCTTTCAGCATCAGGCAGCTCAAAACTAGGGGCCGGATCACCAACATTCAATGCCATAAAAAAGATTAATTGATTCTAAAAAACAACAAACGTGCTGACATTCTATAACGCTTGCCCATGGAATTTGCGACACGCTAGGATAAACTCATAACGAATATGACTTTCTGTAGAGAGGTTTGTCTAAATGAAGTCTGTGTTGGCACTTCACTCCAATGGCTAAGCTAAGGTGAAGGATTGTGTTGGCAATTGGTGCGATCGCCAGCCTGGCAATTGTCCCATTCCCCAAAAATCTTATTCGTTTCCTAATCGATGCTCAATCTACGCAATGTGAGACTGTTATGACTGCAACTGTGCAAAAAAATCCCCTCCTCATCGGTCAAGGATTGCCCCCCTTCGGCGATATCCAACCCGAGCATATCGAGCCCGGCATTGAGGCCTTGCTGAACACCCTCACCACCGAGCTAGAGACCCTTGAAAAGTCGGTAGAGCCCACCTGGGCGGGGCTCGTGGAACCCTTGACCCAAATTGAAGAACGGCTGAGCTGGAGCTGGAGCATTATCGGCCATCTGATGGGCGTCAAAAACAGCCCCGAACTCCGCGAGGCTTACGAAGCAGTGCAGCCGGGCTTAGTGCAATTTGCCAACCGCTTAGGCCAAAGCAAGCCCCTGTACGACGCCTTTAAGCAAATTCAACAGGGTGACCTGTGGGCGCATCTGACTGCCGCCCAGCAGCGCATTGTCGAAGCCGCGATTCGGGATGCCGAACTTTCCGGGGTCGGGTTGGAGGGCGAGATCAAAGAGCGGTTCAACCAAATCCAACAGGAGTTGGCAGAGCTTTCCACCAAATTTTCTAACCACGTTTTAGATGCAACGAAGGCGTTTCAACTCACGCTGAAGACGCCGACAGAGATTGAGGGGCTGCCCCAGAGCTTGCTAGGGCTGGCGGCTCAAGCGGCCAAAGAGGCGGGACATGAAGCCGCGACGGCAACCGACGGGCCTTGGGTCATCACCCTTGACTATCCCAGCTATGTGCCCTTTTTGCAGCACAGTCGTCGTCGTGATCTGCGTGAGCAGCTTTATCGGGCGTTCGTCACACGGGCGGCCTCCGGCGACCTCGACAACCAACCCATCATCAATCGCACGCTGGAGCTGCGTCAGCAAGTGGCTGACATTTTGGGCTACAACACCTATGCCGAACTCAGCATCGCTCGCAAAATGGCCCCTTCCGTCGCTGCCGTTGAGCAACTGATGGAAGAACTCCGCAGTGCTAGCTACGATGCCGCTCAGCGCGAGTTAGCGGAATTGACGACCTTTGCCCGCGATCGCGGCTGCACCGACGAGCTGAAGCAATGGGACGTGTCCTTCTGGTCGGAGCGGATGCGGGAGGAATTCTACGGTTTGAACGACGAAGAACTGCGTCCCTACTTTCCGCTGCCCCAAGTGCTCGATGGTCTGTTTGCCCTGGCGCAGCGGCTGTTTGGCGTCACCATCACGCCCGCCGATGGCGCAGCGCCCGTGTGGCATTCGGATGTGCGCTACTTTCAGGTGGCCGGTGAAACGGGGGAAGCGATCGCCCACTTCTACCTCGACCCCTACAGTCGCCCAGCGGAAAAGCGGGGCGGCGCATGGATGGATACCTGCGTTAATCGGGGCAAGGTGAAGGATCAGGTGCGGTTACCAGTGGCCTATCTGGTATGTAACCAATCGCCGCCGGTCGATGGCAAACCCAGCCTGATGAATTTCCGCGAGGTGGAAACGTTATTTCACGAGTTTGGCCATGGCTTGCAGCACATGCTGACCACGGTGGACTATACCGGGGCAGCGGGCATCAACAATGTGGAATGGGATGCGGTGGAACTGCCCAGCCAGTTTATGGAGAACTGGTGCTATCACCGAGAAACGCTGCTGAAGCTGGCCCGGCACTACGAAACTGGCGCACCCTTACCGGAGGATCTCTACCAGAAAATTTTGGCGGCCCGCAACTTTATGACTGGTAACGCGATTTTGCGTCAGGTCAACCTGGGCTGGCTCGACCTTGAGTTGCACCATCGGTATCAGCCGGGCGGCAAGGAGTCGATCTGGGAGGTGCGCGATCGCCTGGCCGAAAATACCAGCGTCATGAAGCCGTTGCCCGAAGACGCCTTCCTCTGTGCTTTTGGTCACATCTTTGCGGGGGGCTATGCGGCGGGTTACTACAGCTACTTCTGGGCTGAGGTATTGAGTGCCGATGCCTTTGCCGCCTTTGAGGAAGCCGGTTTAGCAGACGAGCAGGCCATCACCGAAACCGGACGCCGCTTCCGCAATACGGTGTTGGCCCTTGGCGGCAGTCAACATCCCATGGTGGTCTTTAAGGCTTTCCGGGGTCGGGAACCTAGCACACAGGCGCTCCTGCGACATCGCGGGTTGGCGTCAGCCGCTTAATTCCCACAGTTCATTTCGTAGATTTTGATACAAACAACGGGGCGATCGCGAGTGGTCACCCCGTTGTTCATGAGTAAGCTGAGAGAAATGCTAAGGGATGTATCAAAATTGCGGAAACCGACCCATTCTTGTGTAAGAAGCGTTATCGTAGACCTCAACTATAGATCCAGTTAAATCAAACCGATAAATCCAAAACATAAATCCAACAGTTAAGCCTTAGCCCAGCGATCGCTGGGCTATTTTTTTGCTTATTTTTCTATCCCCAAAATTAGGGCAACAGCGCCGACACCATAGCCACTGTCAGCCGATCGATCAGGATTAGCGAAAAATTCTCTCCTAATTTTATTCATCCATCGGGGCGCACAGCCGTGCGCCCCGAGCAAAATTGTGGAGACGATTCGCTCCTGGTGCCTTAGGAATGAGGATCAAATAACGTCCAAATTGTTAGGGCAGGCAAGATGCCTGCCTTGGGACAGCCGAGACGGCTATCCCAACTTATTTAATTCTCATTCCTTAGCGGGCGATCGCCGTCCGGTTGACGGTCTTTAACGCTTCCGCCAGGCTCCGCACCACTGCCACCATCGCCAACTCGTTGTCCAGCTTATTCACTGCCGAGCCGACCCCGATACCCGCAGCCCCAGCCGCGATCGCCATGGGCGCAGTCACATCCGACAGGCCCGACGCACAGAGCACCGGCACTGATACCACGCGAGCAATCTCGCGGGCAGCCGCCAACGTTGGAGCTGCTTTTTCAATCAGGCCTAGCGTGCCGCCGTGGGTGGGAGTGCTGCTCGTACCGCCTTCGGTTTGAATGATGTCCGCCCCCGCCGCGACCAGTGCCTCAGCCAACTGCGCTTGCTCATCCAGCGCCAAAATGTGGGGCACCGTGACCGACAGGGTGATATCGGGCAACAGTTGCCGCGTTTGCACCGTCAGCGCCAACACTTCCTCCGCCTCAAAGCGAATGCCCTGAGCATAAAAGGCGTCGAAGTTACCAATCTCGATCAAGTCAGCACCCGCCGCCACCGGGGCAACAAACGCCGCCGCTTCGACTGCCGAAACACAAATCGGTAAATCGGTCAGGCCCTTCGCCATCCGCACCAGGTCGGCATCGGCAGCGATGTCGATAAAGGTTGCCCCCCCCTGGTCGGCAGCGCGCACGACCGAGGCGACGCGATCGCGATCGAAGTTAGTCAGGCCACTAATGATTTTTAGCCCCTGGCCTTGGGCAAATGCCGTTTGAAGCTTGGCTTGCATAGTCAAAGAATCCCCGTAATCAGGTTCGTAACTTGCCCTATTTTGCCATCCTCTGGACGGGGCAGGAGAGTCCTCTGGCACGAGCAGCCTTTTATGAGGGCCCCCGATTATGCCAGGGCTAGCAGCGAAACAGATTCGTCTTGATGAAAACGGGCGATCGCTGAATAGTGCTGTCGTAGTAAGTTTTCCACTTGTCTCGTTGAGCAGTTTCCTAGACGCAGCCAAATCACTTTTGGCGGATTGCCTAGCGCTAAGCTCAAGTCATGCATGTCTGCATCTTTCGAAACAATCATCAAGTCATTGTCTTTGGCATCAGCAATTCTCAGTATGAGAACAGTTCTCATTTTTGGCTCATCCATGAGTCCTGAAAGGCCTGTTCCTTCGTTCGAAGGATGATATGTCGAGTGCCATCAAAGCCCAGAAATCAGTACAAAGGCATCAAAATGAGAATTGCTGCTTTGGCATAGTCCCAAACCATGACATCGACCGTAGCTTTCATGCCGACATCCCGCACATGCAGCGATGCGGGAAATAGGTCGCTCAAACGATATGGCAATTTTGGTGACAAGTTTTCATTAAAGAGCAGCTTCATGACGATCAAGACGCCGACATAAATCGCCGTTCGCGATCAGCTGCGTAAGCAATGCAGGCTTTCAAATCTTCCCGTGTTAAATCAGGAAAGTCATCTAAAATTTCATCCTCGGTCATCTCAGACGCCAAATACTCCAACACTTCATACACTGTGATCCGCAAACCACGGACACAGGGTTTGCCGCCTCGCTTTCCCGGCTCAACTGTGATGAAATCCTTATAATTCATGACTTTCAGTAATAAATTGGTTTCGCAGTTGCGCTGTGAGCGATCGCCGCAGTGCCATAGCACGGACTCATCTGCTGGCAAAAAATTTTAGTCGCGATCGAAGTTGGTCAGGCCACTAATGATTTTCAGCCCCTGGTCTTGGGCAAATGCCGTTTGCAGCTCGGCTTGGATAGTCAAAGAATCCCCGTAATCAGGTTCGTAACTTGCCCTATTTTGCCATCCTCTGGACGGGGCAGGGGAATTCGGGCCGACTAGGGATGCTCATGATCGCTGCAGGTATGGCACCTGTCACCTTGTCGTGGCCCATCATCCCGTAGGCTAGAATCCTAACGTTGTTGAAATCAGTGCTGACGCTTCCGATCGCCCCTAGCTAGCCTATGAGCGCCTTATCTCCTAGTGACAAAACGCCGGACTGGAGTCGGTTGCAGCGAGCCCTGATGGTCGAAGCCGATCGCGGTTTCAACGATCTGGAAGGGCATCAGCAGCGGTTTAGCGAGTTTTTGCAGGGGGTGTTGTCGTCGCCGCCGGAGCCTCTGCCGGAAGACAAGCAGGGAGTGTGGCGATCGCTGGCAGCGGACTATGGTCGCTATGGCGAGATGAGTTTTGCCGCCCGTCAGTATCTCGTCGCCGAAACCCGCAAGACCATTTACGAAACCCAGAAAACCCTGGAAAGCGCCCAACTCGCTGCGCGGAAAGTTGCCCCTGCGCCCGCCGCCGCCAAATCCCCAACGGGCAATGGCCGGGGGGCGAATCCAGGTCAGACGAGCGTCGCGGCCTCTGGCTCCTCGACAGCGACTTTTCAAGGCAAGACGCCGCCGCTGGAGCAACCCGTTACCTATCTGAAAGGGGTCGGCCCCAAAAATGCGGAACGGTTGGCGAAACTGGGCATCTTCACGGCGTTGGACTTGCTGCACTACTATCCCCGCGACTACATCAACTACGCCCAGCAGGTTGCCATTCGCGAGTTGCAGCCGGGGGAAACGGTGACCCTGGTGGGTACGGTGACGCGATCGACCTGCTTCAGCAGTCCCAAAAATCCCAACTTGACCATTCAAGAACTGGTGCTGAAGGATCCCACGGGACAGCTCCGCATCACCAAGTTCTGGCCGGGGAAGCGGTTTCGCAATGTGGGCTGGCAGCAGGGACAAAAGCGCAAATATCCCAGCGGGGCCATCGTGGCGGCCTCGGGTTTGGTCAAGAAAAATAAGTACGGCATCACCCTCGACAATCCTGATCTGGAGGTACTGGATGGGCCAGATGGTGACCCGGAATCACTAACGGTCGGGCGCATTGTGCCGGTGTATCCGCTGACGGAAGGGGTCGGGGCTACCCTGGTGCGGCGAGCGGTAGCCTCGGCGTTACCGGCGGCGCTGGAGCTGGTCGATCCGTTACCGGCAACCATGCGGCAGGAGTTGGGGCTGGTGGAATTGCCCGTGGCGATCGCCCACATCCATTTTCCCAAGGACGACGAGAGCTTGCAGGAAGCTCGCCATCGGCTGGTGTTCGACGAATTTTTCTACTTGCAGTTGGGCCTCCTGCAGCGACGGCAGGAACGGCGGCAGCAGGCGACCTCGGTAATTTTGCCCCCGACGGGAGCGCTGATCGATCAGTTCTACGAAAACCTGCCGTTTGCTTTTACCGGAGCGCAACAGCGGGTGGTGAACGAAATTTTGACGGACATTCAGCAGCCGACGCCGATGAATCGGTTGGTGCAGGGGGATGTCGGCTCCGGTAAGACGGTGGTGGCGGTGGTGGCGATTTTGGCGGCCATCCAGGCGGGGTATCAAGCGGCACTGATGGCTCCGACGGAGGTGTTGGCGGAGCAGCACTACCGCAAACTGGTGGGCTGGTTTAATGCGCTGAATCTGCCGGTGGAGTTGCTGACGGGGTCGACCCGCACGGCGAAGCGGCGACAGATTCACGGCGAACTGGCGACGGGGGAACTGCCGCTGCTGGTGGGCACCCACGCGCTGATTGAAGACCCGGTGCAGTTTCAGCGGTTGGGCTTGGTGGCGATCGATGAGCAGCACCGCTTTGGCGTCCACCAGCGGGCGCGACTCCAGCGCAAGGGCGACAATCCCCATGTGCTGACGCTGACGGCGACGCCCATTCCCCGGACGCTGGCGCTGACCCTGCACGGCGATCTGGAGGTGAGCCAGATTGACGAGTTGCCGCCAGGCCGGAAGGCCATTCAAACGACGCTGCTGCGGGGGCGCGATCGCAACCACGCCTATGACCTGATCCGCCGCGAAATTGCCCAGGGTCGGCAGATCTACATCGTGCTGCCGCTGGTGGAAGAGTCGGAGAAGCTGGATTTACGATCGGCGATCGACGAGCACCAGCGCCTTCAGGAAGTCATCTTTCCCGAGTTCAAAGTCGGGCTGCTGCACGGGCGCATGACCTCCGCCGAAAAGGACGAGGCGATCACCCAATTCCGCGACGGTCATACCCACATCCTGGTCTCGACGACGGTGGTGGAAGTGGGGGTGGACGTACCCAATGCTACCGTCATGCTGATCGAACATGCGGAACGCTTTGGCCTGTCTCAGCTCCACCAGCTCCGGGGCCGGGTGGGACGAGGCGCAGCCCAGTCTTTCTGCCTGCTGATGAGCAGCACCCGCAACGACCTGGCGCTGCAACGGCTCAAGGTATTGGAAGATTCCCAAGATGGCTTCTTCATTTCCGAGATGGACATGCGCTTTCGTGGTCCTGGTCAGGTGCTGGGCACTCGCCAGTCGGGCCTGCCGGACTTTGCCCTCGCCAGCCTCGTCGCCGATCAGGATGCCCTCGCGATCGCCCGTCAAGCCGCCGAGTCTCTGATCAACGAGGACGCCGAACTCACTCAGCACCCCACCCTCCGCCAGGAACTACAGCGCCGTTATGAAAAGCTGATGGGCGGGGCGATTTTGACTTGAGTAGCCGGTGAGAAATGACAATTGGACAATTTGGATGCTATTTAATCCTCATTCCCCAGGGGCGATCGCGATCGGTCTTTCTGGTCACATTAAAGCTCAAGCAATTAGGCTCTTCAGGAGAAAGTATGCCTAATCAATATCTAAATGCCAGCACATAAGACATCTCAATCGGAAGTTGTCAAAATTGCGGAATCCATACCCTAGTCTTTTTATCAGCTTCAATCGGTTATTGATGCCTTCAACCACTCCACTGGTCGTTCGCGTTTCAAGGTAGGCAGTGATCTGTGAAAACCAGTTTTTCAGCGTTCCCATCAGTAGATGGGCTTAATTATTTGTAGGATGTGTTAGCACCAGCGTAACGCATCAAGTCCCTGTAGAATGGTGCGTTACAGCTTCGCCTAACAGCACCCTAGGACATCGTTTATTTATGTTCACCTACTGATTGGCTTTGAATATCGTTTCGGTATCTTTCATCCAATCCATTAACGCAAAAGTCCCCGTCGTCCAATCTTGATGGTCATCAAAGAGATTCTTAAAGTCTTCCTTTTGTTGATGCATTTTGGCCAGTAATGGAAACGCCTCTTTGATTGACTCTAGCTTCTTTGCTTGTTTCTCAGTTAAATTCTTCTCTGGCTTCAGCAATGCATATTTGCTATTTTTTAGAATCTCCTCTAGCCGGGCGCTCTCAGTTTTATCGTCAATCTCCTTGAGCGCTTTCTTTTCGGTGATTCTGGCTTGGTTCAGGGTGTCATTGATGAGCTTTGAAACATGAAATCTGTCGGCCACTATTTCAGCATTGGGGAATCGTTTCTGAATCAGACTGCAGTAGTTCCCCGATCAGTCAATACTCACTTCTTTGATCTGACCGAGAACCGCTTCGCCCCAACGCTCTTGCTCTTGCTCAATAGCGGCATGGGTCCGGCCGTTCACGAGCCCCACTAACTCATGCTGATCCAAGTCAACGATGACCCTACATACTCCTGATGCCCCTTTCTTAAGGCAATTTCATCGATCCCTATGCGCTGTAGATAGCGATAGTCGATTGGACTTTTTTTTGACTCACATATCGCATCATGGATGCCACAATATCGTCGGTGATGGGGTGATTTATCAGCAATTCTCAGTATGAGAACAGTTCTCATTTTTGGCTCATCCATGAGTCCTGAAAGGCCTGTTCCTTCGTTCGAAGGATGATATGTCGAGTGCCATCAAAGCCCAGAAATCAGTACAAA
>Ga0081535_100875_pt1 | contig 13896 bp, 11 predicted proteins | sample HotLakmasection3_FD_71020 | JGI IMG/M metagenome (GOLD analysis project Ga0081535, IMG submission 71020) | Hypersaline microbial mat communities from Hot Lake, Washington, USA - Section #3 (SPADES assembly) (version 2) | ecosystem: Environmental > Aquatic > Non-marine Saline and Alkaline >... | reverse complement strand
GGGCGGGGGCGCGGCGCCGCGGCTCCGGCGTTCGCCCGGGGGCGGGGTGGTGCGAACGGACGCCCCGCTCGGGGCGGTCGCGGAGCTGGCCCGGCCGATCGACGCGTCGTCGCCCGCGCCAGCCGCGGTGATCGTCGACCCCGCACGGGTGACCGAGCGGGAGCGGGAGGCGTTCGTTGAGGCCGCGCGTCGGGCGGCGCCGAGCGTCCTGCTCCTGAGCGCGGGCGACTCGCCCGACCGCGCGTACGACGGCGCCCTGGGACCCGAGGAGGGCGCGGAGGAGATCCTGACGCGCCTGACGCGAGGGCCGGATCCGGCGTGGCCAAAGCCCGCGGGAGCTCCCGCCGAATCACGTCCCGCTCCGGCGGCCGGCGGTCGCGACGCGGGCGTCACGACCGATGCGGACGTGCGGGTGCTCGAGTCGCTCGTGACGGGCCGGGCGGACCTCGAGGCGGCGCTCGCCGCGGCGAGCCTTCGCCTCGGCGTCCCGGCGAGGCTCGAGCGATCGGGCGACGCGGGGCGGGGCGCGCCGGTCGAGCGGCGCGGGCGCCTCTTCGGCGTGCTCACGGCCGAGGGCGCCGGCGCGGACGCCCTCGCGCGCGAGGCCGCCCGCCTGGCTCGCGTGCTCGCGCTCGAGGAGCAGCTCGTCCAGCTCCGCGAGGCGGCGTTCGTCGACGACCTGACCGGGGCGTGGAACCGCGGTTTCTTCCGCCGGCGCCTGCCGCGCGTCCTCGAGTCGGCCCGCGCCGGGCGGCGCGACCTGACGCTCATGCTCTACGACATCGACGATTTCAAGCAGTACAACGACGAGTTCGGGCACGGCGCGGGCGACGAGATCCTCCGCGAGACCGTCAAGCTGCTGCGCTCGGTGATCCGCCCCACCGACCTCGTCTGCCGCATCGGGGGCGACGAGTTCGCCGTGATCTTCGACGACCCGCGCTCCTCGACGAGCGGGACGCGCGACGTCCGGCGGCCCGGCGGCCACCACCCGCGCACGATCGCGGAGATCGCCCAGCGCTTCCAGAGGCAGGTGTGCGAGCACCGCTTCCCGGCGCTGACGGGCGGGGCGAGGCGGACCCTCACGATCTCGGGCGGGATGGCGACCTTCCCCTGGGACGCGGGCAACGCGGAGGAACTGCTCGAATCCGCGGATCGGCTGCTGCTCGAGTCCAAACGTCGCGGCAAGAACGCGATGACCCTCGGCCCGGGCGCCGACCGGGCGTGCCGGGTGGAGTTCATCGACCCGGACGGGGCGGGCGGCTAAAGCGGCAGGCAAGAAGCGCACAGCCGGCGGACGGATTTTGATCGGGCGGGCGCCGTCGGGCGGGCCTCGGCGCTGGTTTTTGGATAAGCTAGGAGTCACCTACCGGAACCACGGACGGCCGTGGGGATGAACCATCGAGCTTGTCAGGGAGACACCCGTGCAGGAATACGAGACGCTCAAGCGACTGATCGCCGAGGCAGAGGACGACGTGCAGAAGGCCGTGGGCGGCAACAAGGCAGCCGGCACCCGGGTGCGCAAGGCGATGCAGGACATCAAGAACGCGGCTCAGGACGTGCGCAAGAAGATTCTGGATCTGCGCGAGGACGACTGAGGAGGCCCCCATCGGCCCGGAACGCGAGATGACGCAGGTCGAGACCACGGCGGCTGACCCACAGCAACCCGCGCGAGGCGCCGAGCCGCTGTTCGACGTCAGCGGGCTCGACACCTCGGGTCTGGCGCTGTCGCGCCGGGATCTCGAGGCGTGGAACCCGCATCGCGGGGACATCGTGCAGCTCGACGGGGTCGTCTGGCGGCGCGACGACTTCACCCGCGGCGTGGGCATCAAGCGCGTGCGCGAGGACGAGTTCTGGGTGAGCGGACACTTCCCGCAGCGCCCGGTCCTGCCCGGCGTGCTCATGATCGAGGCCGGCGCCCAGCTCGCGAGCTACCTCTTCTACGCCAGGCGGGGCGAGCCCTGCATCGCCGGGTTCACCCGGATCGAGGACACCGTCTTCCGCAACCCGGTGAAGCCGGGGCAGGACCTGCTGATCCTCTGCGAGGAGGTTCGCTACCGCCCCCGGCGCTTCATCAGCGAGATCCAGGGTCTCGTCAACGGGCGGATCGCCTTCTACAGCAAGATCACCGGCATGGTGCTGCCCGAGGAGTGAGCGCGGGCGGCGCCCTCAGGACGCCAGACCCCGGACGACCTTCTCGAGCGCGGCGCCGATCTGGTCCACCTGCTCGTCGGCGACCCCCGGATGCACCGGGAGGCAGAAGAGCTCGCTCGCCAGACGCTCGGCCACGGGGCACGGGCGCAGTCCCTCCGCCGCGGGGCCGCGGAAGCACGGCTGCTGCGTCAGGGCCCGCGGGTAATGCACCCCCACCCCCACCCCCTCGGCCCGCAGCGCCTCGATGAACCGGTCGCGCCCCGCCGGGACGACGCCCGGGTCAAGCCGCACGGCGTACTGGTGGTACGCGTGCTCGGCGCCCTCGGCGACCGCGGGCGGCGTGAGCCCCTCGATCCTCGCCAGTCGCTCGGTCAGGCGCGAGGCGACCTCGCGCCGGCGCGCGGTCAGCTCGCCGATGCGATCGAGCTGGGAGACCCCGATCGCCGCCTCGACGTCCGTCATCCGGTAGTTGTACCCCACGGTCTCGTGCAGATACTTCTGCGTCTCCCCGTGGGAGCGAAGGACGCGAAGCGTGGCGGCGAGTCCGTCGTCGTTCGTCGTGACCATCCCGCCCTCGCCCGTCGTCATGTTCTTGGTGGGGTAGAAGGAGTAGGTCACGGCGTCGCCGGAGCCCCCGAGACCGCGGCCCTCCCACGTGGCGAAGTGCGCCTGGGCGGCGTCGTAGATGATCCGGAGGCCGTGCGTCTTCGCAAAGCGCTCGATCGCGCCGAGGTCGGCCGGGGCGCCGTAGAGGTGCGTGACGGCGATCGCGGTCGTCCGCGGCGTGATCGCCCGCTCGGCGTCGTCGAGGTCGAGGAGGTAGGTCTCCGGGTCCGCGTCGACGAAGACGGGCGTGGCGCCCCGCGCCACGAGCATGGAGGCGGTGGCGATGTAGCTCCACGCGGGGCAGAGGACGTGATCTCCCGGGCTCACGAGGGGCTCGTAGGCGAGCTGGAGCGCGCACGTGCCGTTGGCGCAGGCGACGGCGTGCCGCGCCCCGGTCATCGCGGCGAAGCGCTCCTCGAACTCGGCAACGTGGCGCCCCTGCGCGAGCATGCCCGAGCGGAGCACCGCGACGGCCGCGTCGATATCGGACTCCTCGAGCCGAACGGAGACGAAGGGAACCGGCGTCGCGAGGAGGGGCTCGCCGCCGTCGATGGCGAGCGCGGCGGGGGCGTCGGTGGTGGTGCTGGTGCGCGTCACGTCGTGTCCTTCCGTGGTTGAGCGCTCATGGTAGCGGGCTCGCAATCGCGATCGGCGCATCCCGCGCAAACCGATCGCTCTCCGGGCGAGGCGGGCCACGCCCGGGCGGGGACGCAAGTTCCGCCTGGGACGGGCCGATAGTGCGGCGCCAGAAGGAGGCGTCCATGGCCATCAGCCGCAAGACGTTCACGACCGTCAAGGAGATCCTGCGTGAGCTTGACCAGCAGCGGAGCGCCGCGCGTCGCCCCGCGCCGGGAGAGCCCGGGACGCCCACGACGGCTCGTGCGACGCCCAAGCGGAGCGACGGCGGCCTCGACGCCCCGGGACGCGACCGCGCCGCCGGCGCGGGCCGCGACGGCTCGGGCGAGCAGCTCATCGGGTGATTCGGCCCCGCGGGCGGATCGGCGCGACTTGTCAGCGACGCGGAGACCGATACACTTGCGCTGCGGCGATCGATCGCCGGCTCTTGGGGATTAGTGTAACGGTAGCACGACTGATTCTGGTTCAGTTAGTCAAGGTTCAAATCCTTGATCCCCAGCTTGACGACGCCTGAGCGCCCGTCGCGGATCGCGGCGGGCGCCGTTCGTTTTGCGAATCGCCGGAGGGCGGCGCGGGCGCACGAAAACGCCCCGCCCTCCGGAGAGAGCGGGGCGCGAATCGGTGAGCGATCGTCGCCCTGATGGGGCGGGACGGTCAGTTGGAGTCCGGACCGAGGTCGCGGTTGCCGTCGAGGTAGATGGACTCGGTGAGGGAGTTCTCGGTGAGGTCCGTGTTGTCGATGAAGTTGATGCCGATGCCCCAGATGCGCATGTAGGCGTTGCTGCGCTGGAAGACTTCGGAGTTGTCGCCCTCGTTCTCCTCATCGACGAAGATGTTGTCGATGACCTGCTGGGCGGGCGTCTGGTTGCGGTCGGTGAACGTCACGGACTCGGGCTGCTCGGTGGGCTCGAGAGTGACGTGGTTGTCGTTGTAGGCGACGTTGCCGGACCAGGAGTTGGTCGAGCCCGCGAAGTTGAGGGTCGGGGAGTCGGCGCCGATGTTCGCGTCGCCGCCGCCGGCGAGGGACCAGCTGCCGGAGGCCGGGGTCGCGGCGACCTGCTCGGCCGAGCCGCCCTCGCCGCCCGTGGCGCCCGTGCCCGAGTAGGCCGGGCCGCGGTTGGAGAGGACCGGATCAGAGGCGCGGGAGCTGAAGCGCCAGTAGCGGCTCTGCCGGTTGCCCGAGCCGCCGTCGAGGGGCTGGTGGGCGTAGCTCAGGTTGCCGCCGATGGGCTCGACCTCGGGGGCGTTGTCGAGGTTCCGGGCGCCGTCTTCCTCAGCCGGGGTGCCGGCGAAGGTCGGGTCCCAGATCGCAAAGCCGCTGTTGACGCCGTTGACGTCCGGGTCGGGGCTGAAGTGGAAGTCCGCGTCGGACTCGATGCTGCCGTTGACCTCGTTGGGGCTGATGCACAGCTCGGGGACGATGGAGCCGTTGAAGATGAGGATCGAGAAGATCGGGCCCGAGCGGTTCTTCTCGTAGCGCATCGGGTCGGACGGGGCGTCGCCGCTCGTGGACTCGAAGAGGGCCGCGCCCTCCGTGAAGCCGCGGGCGTCGAGCGCGCTCGGGACGGGGAAGCGATCGTTGTTGCCCGTGGCGAAGGTCACCAGGGCGGTGTGGATCTGCTTGAGCTGGGTGCCGTCCTTCAGGGCGTTCGCGTTGCGCTTGGCGCGCTGCAGGGCGGGCAGAAGGATGCCGATGAGCAGCGCGATGATCGAGATGACCACCAGCAGCTCAATGAGGGTGAAGCCCTTGCGGGTCTGACGAGTCATGGATGTTCTCCACGTGAAACGAGCGGCGCGAGAGGCGCCAAAGACTGGAACGTGACACGGCCGGTCAGGCGGCGCGACCAACCGTCGCGACGCCCTTTGGGCCCCTGCACTTCCCGGCGGCTCGCGGAGGCGACGGCCTCGCGCGGGCGGACGGGCGAACCTTGATGTCGGTGCAGGGCCGGATCTCGTTACGAATGGAGAACCTGGTGCGGCCTCTTCGGCCGCGATGAGGGCGATGGGCACGATTGACGTGCGGATCAGACCCAGCCGCGCACCACACGCGTGTCGAGTACGGTACCTGAAAGAGTACGAGCGTCAAGCCGATGCGGTTCCACGGTGGACCCGGATCGGCGGACGAATCGGCCACGGATCGCCGCTCGCTCCGCCCCGGCGCGGAGCGGGCCCGCGGAGAGGAGCGCATCGATGGGCCATGTGTCGTCGCGTCTGGCGGAGCTCGGGATCATCCTACCCCCGGCGCCCGCGCCGGTGGCGTCCTATATCCCCGCCAAGCGCACCGGGAATCTGGTCTTCGTGAGCGGCCAGCTCCCCATGCGCGACGGGAAGCTCATGGCGACGGGCACGGTCCCGGGCGCCGTCGACCTCGAGACCGCCCAGCGCTGCGCCCGCCAGTGCGTCCTCAACGGCCTCGCGGCCGCCGTCGGCGTCGTGGGCGACGTCGACCGGATCGTCTCCGTCGTGCGCGTGGGCGGATTCGTCGCGGCGGACCCCGGCTTCACGGACCACCCGAAGGTCATCAACGGCGCGAGCGAGGTTCTGCAAGAGATCTTCGGCGAGGCCGGCCGCCACGCTCGGGCCGCGGTGGGCGCCGTGGGCCTGCCCCTGGACGCGTGCGTCGAGGTGGAGCTGATGCTCGAGGTCGCGGACTGAAACGTCCGCGGGCCCCGGGGGCTCAGAGGTCGAGGGCGAAGACGACGACCAGGATGATGCTCTCGAGGATGAGCAGCGCGAGCATCACCTGAACGAGCGGGGAGGAGAGCGGGGACGGCGGGCGAGACTTGTCCCTCGGGATCTCGACCTCGGCCCGCTCGATCTCCTGCGCGATGCCCGTGAGCGACACCTCGGGGACGTCCTGCTTGGCGAGGATGGGGTCCTGCCCCTTGCGCACCGCCTTGAGGTCGTCGATCAGGTCGCGGGCGTTCTGGTAGCGCTCGCGCACGTTCTTGGCCATCATCATCTCGATGACCTGGCTGATGCCCGGCGAGAGCTTGGGGTTCACGTGGTCGGGCGGCGTGAGCTGGGCCTTGAGGTGACGCTTCATCACCTCGGCCGGGCTCTTGCCGTCGAAGGGGATGGACCCGGTGACCATGTGGTAGAGCGTGGCGCCCAGGGAGTAGATGTCGGCGGCGGGGGTGATCTCCTTCTCGCCGCGGATCTGCTCGGGGGAGATGTAGTAGGGCGTGCCGAAGGCCTTGCCCGCCTCGGCCTCGGCGGCCTCGAGGTCGCTCACCGCGCGGGCGAGGCCCATGTCGGCGAGCTTCGCGACGCCGCCCTTGGTGAGCATGATGTTCTTGGGCTTGACGTCGCGGTGGATGAGCCCGCGCTCGTGGGCGTGCTCGAGGGCCTCGGCGACCTGCAGGATGATGTCGATCGCCGCCTTCTCGTCGAGTCGCTTGCGCTCGAGGACGAGGTCGTGGACCGTGGCGCCCTCCACGTACTCCATGACGAAGTAGTGGAACTCGCCCGCCTGCCCGACGTCGTAGGCCTGCACGATGTTCGGGTGGTTGAGGGCGGCGGCGGCGCGGCCCTCGGCGTAGAAGCGGCGGATGAAGTCGGGGTTGTTCGAGAAGCGTCGCGGCAGGACCTTGATCGCGACGGTGCGGTCGAGGGAGAGCTGGCGGGCCTTGAAGACCGTCGCCATGGCGCCCGCGCCGAGCTTTCCGATGATCGAGTACCCGGGGATCTGCTGGCCCGAGCGCTCCGCCTCGACCATGCCCTTGAGGCGGCTGAGCTGATTGGGCGTGACGACGGAGCGGTCGATCAGGAGCTGGGCGAGGGACTTGGTGGAGGGATCCTGCTCCTCGCGCCGCGCCGCGATGACCTGCTGCACCTCGGCGTTGGTCGCGAAGCCCTGCTCGACGACCATCCGCCCGAGGATCGTGTCGAAGCTGGTCCCGCCCCGGGAGCCCGACCTCGAGCCGCCGCGCGAGCCCTCGGAATCCGCGTCGGTTCCGGCGGCGGTGTCGCCCGCCACGGCGACGGAGCGCTTGGCGGGCTCGCCGGGCGAGGACTCGCCCGCGGCGCCCGGATGACCCGTGCTCGGATCGCCCTGGCGCTCGGGATCGTGTTGAGGGTCGTGGTTGGTCATGTGGTTCGCGGGCCCGGGAGCGGCCTCGACCCGGCGGCAAGCTAAAACGCGTTGCGGGAGGTGTCAACGCAACGCCGTGACGGGCGGCTCGCTCCTCCGGCCTGGCGGTCTGACGCTCCTAGCATAGGTCATGCGGGTCTCGCTGACCGGAGCGACGGGGTTCATAGGGGCGTTCGCCGCGCGGGCGCTGGCTCGGGCGGGGCACGAGGTCACGGCGCTGGCGAGACCGAGTTCAAGCACGTCGACGATCAAGGACATCGTGACACGGTTCGTCACCGGGGACCAGCGGGATCCCGGGATCTGGGCGGAGTTCGTGCGCGACTCCGACGCGGTGGTCCACAACGCCCACGACTGGGACGCCCTTCGCTCGGGCGACGTCGTGCGGCAGGTCGAGGCGAACGTCCTCGGCTCCGTCCGCCTGCTCGAGGCGGTCCGTCAGGCGGGCGTGGAGCGGTTCTGCTTCGTCTCGAGCGTCGCGACCCACCACGACATCCGCCCGCGATGGGCGGGCGTCATCGATGAGGACCACCCGCTCCGCCCGGGATCCCTCTACGGGGCGTCCAAGGCGGCGGTCGAGCCCTTCCTGTGGTGGATGCATCACGAGCACGGCGTGCGCACGACCGCGCTTCGGCCGGCCGGCGTCTACGGCGTGGAGCCGGTGAGGCTGACGCGTTCGCTTGGCTATCGGGCGGTGAAGGACGTGCTCGACGGCGTGCCGGTGACGCCCGAGACGCACCCGGGCGGCGGGAAGTTCGTGCACGTGGAGGACGTCGCCCTGGCGATCGTGCGGTCGATCGAGCGGGACGAGGCCGCGGGGCGGGCCTTCAATCTGGCGGACTGCTACGCCAAGCGGACCCGGTTTGCGGAGCACGCGGCGGCGATCGTGGGCGCCCGGGACGGGCTTGTGACGCCCGATACGGGGCCGCCCGCCAGCAATCGCTTCAGCACCGACGCCGCTCGGGAGGTTCTCGGGGTGAGCCTCGATCGCGGCGACGAGGGGCTCCGCGGCTACGTCGCGGAGCTGATCGGGGCGATCCGGGAGCGGAAGAGCTGACGGGGCGGCATCTTCCGGGAAGGGCGAACCAGCGCGGGCGCGGGGCGTTCTATAGTGGGGCTGTTCATCCCGGGCTCGCGCGGGTCCGGGAACGGCTTCGACTGGCGGCGTCGATCGTCCCGCGGGCGGGCGAGGCAAGAGGAGAGATCGGCATGAAGCGGACGACGGCAGCGTGCGTGGCGGCGGCGGTTTCCCTGGCGGCGATCCCGGGCCTGGCCCTTGGGCAGGCCGGCGGGGCGGCCACGGAGCAGAAGGCGCCGAGCGCCGAGCATCGGATCACGACCGACCCCGAGCGCCTGGAGCTCGGGTGGCTCCGGCCCACGGAGCAGCGCGCGGGGACGGTGCGGATCACGAACACGAGCGGCGACGTGGTGAACCTGCTTCGCGTCACGAGCAGCTGCTCGTGCACGGTGGGCGATCTGTCGGAGGACGAGAAGAACCTGCTCCCCGGCGCGAGCACCGACCTTGAGGTCGGGCTCAAGGCGGGTCCGAACACCGGGCCGATGGCGCAGCGGGTGTACATCTGGTACGAGGGCTCGCGGGCGCCGTACGAGCTGTTCGTCAGCGCGGACGTGTCCGAGGCGGTCAAGACCGACCCGGCGTTCGTGAACCTGCTGGGCGTCAGCAAGAGCGGGAAGGTGAAGCTGACGTCGCTCGACGGCCAGCCGTTCCGCGTGGTGAGCGTCGACGGGCGGACGCCCGAGCTGACGGACCTCGAGGGGGAGAAGCTCGACCCCGAGGCGCGGGTGACCGAGGCGTACGTGGCGTTTGACTACACGGGCGTGGCGGACGCGGAGCTCGACCGGTGGTTCGTGATCGAGACGGACCACCCCGAGGCGCGGGAGCTTCCGCTCCGTGTGTTGCACCAGAGCCTGTACCAGGTGAGCAACAACCGCCCGACGTGGAACCTGGCGACCGAGCGGCTCGTGCTCGGGCGGATGCAGCCGGGCGATGAGTCGGTGCGGGAGGTCCGCCTGAAGGCGGTGGGCTCGCCCGAGGACGTGACGGACCTGAGCGTGGATCACGAGGCGATCGACGCGGAGATCGTCAGCCGCGAGGTCGAGAGCGGCGAGCTGGTGCTGGGCGTGCGCTTCGTGGCGACGGGGGCGGCGACGGGCCTGATCAAGGCTCGCCTGAGCGTGACGGCGGAAGGGCAGGAACAGGAGGCGGACGTGATCGTCCGCGTGGAGGAGCTCCAGTGAGCGCGATCGGTGGTGCGGAGGTCGCGACGGCGTCGCGTCCTGGGGCGATGTTCGGGGCGCGCCCGAGCGCGGCGGCGACGCTCATGCTGGCGATCGTGTGCGCGCTGCTGCTGCTGACGGCGGCGGCGTTCAAGATCATCGAGTGGTTCCAGCTCTCGTCGGCGGCGTCGGGCGCGCGGGAGACGATGGGCGCCGACGCGGCGGGGCCGTCCGTTTTCGGGCTGCTGCTGCCCGTGGCGGAGATCGTGATCGCCTTCGGGATCCTGTGGTTCCGCCGGCGCGCGTGGCTGTGGGCGCTGACGTCGATCCTCTTCGGCTCGTTCGCGGGCTACACGTTCCTGCTCATGGTGCGCGGCGAGGCGTCGTGCGGCTGCTTTGGGTCCTTCAGCCTGGCGCCGTGGGTGATGTTCACGGTCGACACGATCCTCGCGTTCGCGTGCGCGTTCGTCGCGGCGGGGCCGTGGGGCCTGGCGGGCCGGCGCGGTTCGATCCTGACGGTGGCGGGCCTCGGCGCGCTGATCGGGGCGAGCTACGCGAGCGCGACGACCGACGCGCCGGTGGACTCGACGATCGATCCGGTGGCGCAGCTTCTCGAGCTCGACGTGATGAGCGGGGCGACGAGCCGGGAGCGCGACTCGGCGACGTACTTCGTGTACGTCTACCGGGAGCAGTGCCCGATCTGCCAGCAGCACTACCCGAGCATGAACGAGTTCGCTCGCCTGACCGAGCGGGACGCGGCGATGCGGGCGCTCCTGCTCGAGGTGCAGGACCTGCAGGCGATGGGCGAGGAGGAGGGCGTGGAGCTCCCCGCCTACGCGTGGATCGAGACGCCGACGACGGTCATCGTTCGCGGCGGACGCGTGCTCGAGCGGTTCGGCATGCGGAACACGCCGGAGCCGGCGGAGGTGTACCGGCGCTACACGGGGCGCGACTACGCGACGCTCGTCGCGTCGGCGCCTCGGCCCGAGCCCGGGCGTCGGGCGCGCGAGGGGGCGCCCGCGGTCGACCGCGAGGGCGTCGTGACGCGCCTGCGGGCGGTTCGCGGGAGCGGCGGGCCGCGCTTTGCCGAAATCTTCGACGACGCTCCGGGCGGCACGCGCCATCTGCTCTACGCCCACACCAACTGCGGGACGTGCATCGAGTACCGGCGCGAGATGGCGGAGCTTCAGGACGCGGGCCTGCTCGGCGACGACCTTCGCCTGCACTTCGCGGCCGCGGAGCTGCTCGTCGACGACGGGATCCCGCTCTCGATGTGGGGCGGCGCGCACGCGGCGCTGCTCTTTGACGGGGGCGAGCTGCAGCGCTGGTACGGCGACGGCGAGGTCTCGGGCGACCTGCCGGTGGACATCCTCTACGAGTGAGCCCCCCCACCGCTCGCGGCGTCAGGTCGCGAGGGCTCGCCATGAAGAAAAGCCCCGGGGATCAGGGGCTTTTTCGTGGGTCCGGGGGAGACGCCCGCCGCAGCGGGGGGCGTCGCTAGCCGAGGTTCATGGTGACCAGGAACTCGCCGTTGGACTTGGTCTTCTTGAGGCGGCTCTTCATGAGTTCCATGGCCTCGACGACGTTCATGTCCGAGAGCACCTTGCGGAGTCGGTAGACGAGTTCGAGCTCCTTGGGATCCATGAGGAGCTCCTCGCGGCGGGTGCCGGAGGCGGCGATGTCGATGGCGGGGTAGATGCGCTTCTCGACGAGTCGGCGGTCGAGGTGAAGCTCGGAGTTCCCGGTGCCCTTGAACTCCTCGAAGATCACCTCGTCGGCCTTGGATCCGGTGTCGACGAGCGCGGTGCCCAGGATGGTGAGCGAGCCGCCGTCCTCGGTCGCGCGGGCGGAGCCGAAGAACTTCTTGGGTCGGGTGAGGGCGCCGGAGTCGATGCCGCCGGTCATGATCTTGCCGGAGTGGGGCATCTCGGCGTTGTAGGCGCGGGCGAGGCGGGTGATGGAGTCGAGGAGGATGACGACGTCGTCGCCGAACTCGACCATGCGCCGGGCCTTCTCGATGACCATCTCGGCGACCTGGACGTGGCGGTGGGTCTGCTCGTCGAAGGTGCTCGCGACGACCTCGACGTCGTCGGCGGTGTTGCGTCGGAAGTCGGTGACCTCCTCGGGGCGCTCGTCGATGAGGAGGACGATGATCTTGGAGTCGGGGTAGTTCTGGTTGATGGCCTTGGTGAGGAGCTGGAGGAGGACGGTCTTGCCCGTGCGCGGGGGCGCGACGATGAGGGCCCGCTGGCCCTTCCCGATGGGGGCGACGAGGTCGATGATGCGGGTCTCGAGCTTGTCGGGCTCGGTCTCGAGGACGAAGCGCTCGTGGGGGTGGAGCGGGGTGAGGTCCTCGAAGGCGTTGAGCTTGTGGACGTCCTCGGGGTCGCGGCCGTTGACGGTGTCGATCTTGAGGAGGGCGAAGTAGTTGTCGCCCTCCTTGGGCGCGCGGAGGGGGCCCTCGACGATCATGCCGCGGCCGAGGCCGTTGCGGCGGACCTGCGACGGCGAGACGTAGATGTCGTCGGGCCCGGGGAGGTAGCTGTAGAGGGGCGAGCGGAGGAAGCCGTAGCCCTCCTTGAGGATCTCGAGGGTGCCGGCGCCGTAGATGAGGCCGTCGTTCTCCGCCCAGGTCTTCATGACGTTGAAGATGAGTTCCTGGCGGGGGGTCTGGTGGAAGTCCTCGATGCCCTGCTTCTCGGCGAGCTCGTGGAGTTCCTTCAGGGGCATGCGCTGGAGGTTGTCGAGGTGGAGGGCGTTCTCCTTGGCCTTCTTGCCCTCCTTGGTGGCGAGCGTCCTCTCGAGCTCCTCGGCCTCCTGTCGGAGTTCGTCGTCGCTTGGGAGCTGGCTCGAGGGGATGCCGGAGGGCCCGCCGGGGCCGCCTGGGCGCTGCTTCTTGCGCTTCTTCTTGCGTCGCTTGCCCTGTCCCTGCTGCTGGCTCGAGGCGTGGCCGCCCTGAGACGACTGGTGCGACGACTGCCCCTGGGGGTGGTCCTGTCCGCCCTGGCGCCCGCGGCCGGACGCCGAGTCGCCTCGGGGGGCGCCGCCGCGTGAGGACTCCGTGCGGTCTTCGCTTCGGGGCTCGCTCCGGGCTTCGCTCCGGGCGTCCGCTCGCGGGGCGGTTCGGCTCTCGTCCTTGGGGGGCGGGGCGGCCTCGGTCTTGGGCTCGCTCTTGGGGGGCGCGGGCTTGACCTCGGTGGCGCCGGGCTCGGCGACGGAGGCGGGGGCGGTCTTGCGGGTGCGACGGCGCGTCTTGGGCGTGTCGTCGGCGGTGGAGGCCTTGGCCATGGGGGTTTCGCTCGCGCTGGGGGAGTGGACCTGATTGTGAAGAGGACGCCGCGTGTGACGCGGGGGATCGACGCCGATCGATCGAGATCGCGGTGGCGCGAGCGAGGAGCGCCGGAATCCGGCCCGGCCCGCGAATGCGTTCTGTGCTGGTCGGGAGCCGGCCGAAGCATCCTCGGCTCAAGGTCGCTCCCGATCCTCCGATCATACCGGACGGGCCCCGTCTCGCAAGCCGGGGTCTGCCGGCCGCTCGCCGGGGTGGTCGCGGAACGCCTGTCGGACGAGGCGGCGGAGGTCCGCGAGCGAGCCGTCGTTGACGATCACGCGCGTCGCGCGCCGGCGCTTCTCGCTCACGGGGAGCTGGGCCGCCTCCCGTCGCGCCAGCTCGCCCTCGTCCCACCCGCGCGCGCGGACTCGGCGGAGGCGCTCGGGCGTCGGCGCGTCGACGAACCACACCGCGTCGCAGAGCCGGTCCATGCCCGCCTCGAGGAGCAGGGGCGCGTCGAGCACGATCGCGGTCGCGTCCGGCGGCGGCGTTTCGATCAGGCGCCGGGCGGCCTCGACGACGGGCGGGTGGAGGATCGCCTCGAGGCGCCGGCGCAGGGTTTCGTCGCGGAAGACGACGCGGGCGAGCGCTTGCCGGTCGATCCGGCCCGCCGGGGCGGCTTCGGGCGCGACCTCGCGCCCGATCCGCTCGATGACGGCGGGCTCCTCGAGCAGGGTCGCGCCCTCGCGATCCGCATCGTGCACGACGGCTCCGAGCTCGCGGAGCGCGTCCGCGACCGTGGACTTGCCCGCGCCGATCGCGCCGGTGAGGCCGATGACCGGGATGCGTCGAGGGTTCGTGGCCATGGCGGGCGCGGGGCCAGCGGCCCCGGGCGCCCTGCGGG